>Ga0272443_10001947_pt1 | contig 27892 bp, 45 predicted proteins | sample SSMAcet12_FD_193581 | JGI IMG/M metagenome (GOLD analysis project Ga0272443, IMG submission 193581) | Marine sediment archaeal communities from Little Sippewissett salt marsh, Falmouth, MA, United States - SSM-Acet-12 | ecosystem: Environmental > Aquatic > Marine > Wetlands > Sediment ... | reverse complement strand
TATTTTCCTCAGCGTGGTTGATCTTTCAGGCGGCGGCATGCCTCGTGCCACAAGAACGCATAAAGACCGGCGCCATTATCACTAAGTTCGCCGGCATCACCAATGTCGATTGCAATTGTGTTGGAGTAATGCTCGCTAACCATAATTGGTACTTCCCAAAATATACCATCGAAATCAGTAATTGTGATCTCAGCCTCGTGATAAAGGCCAAATTCATCATCAATATCAATAACCACACTTACATCTCTGGCATACTCCTTACACCAAAGACCAACAAAGTCATAGACCTGTACGATGAAGTTAAATCCATCCATCAAAAACCCCCAACCGATCGATGTCAGTGCTGTCGAACCCAAAACTGTGCATCACCTCAACCGAAAACAACTTCGCCACATCCTCATCGCCGACAACCAAAACTGGGTTCTCATACATCAGGTCGTTAGCCACAACATCAACAACATGCCCGTTGGCACCGCTAAAAGGCGACAAAGGGTCAACACTGTTGTACGAAGCCCCAAGGCGATAAACTTCGAGCTGGCTAATCGCATCACCGATCGACACCACCCGAGCAATTTTCAAAACGCGAATATCGTCACGCACATCACCATAGCCGTAATAAAACCGGCTATTGATTTTCTTAGTAGACAGAGCTTGCCCCCTTCCCGCTGGTTCTCTTCTTGCCGGAAAATGCCGGGAAGTATTGTTTCAGTTGGTTGTAGACAAACAAAGTGCGCCTACAGTCTTCTAAGCAGTATTCCTCAATTAAGTTCTGCTGACCGGTGGCAGCCCACTTTGAAACCCAAGAACCATCATACTCACAATCGCCTTTATACCCAAACAATTTTGCTACCACGTTAAGGCTCTTCCATTTGCGGAACCCCCAAAACACCACGGCCTGCATTACATCGAAATGAGGGGTATACGAATAACGACGCAAAGACAAATTACCCCACGGGATTTCAATACCATTAATCATCGATCGGAAATACAAATACGGCAAATCGAACTCAATACCGTTAAACGTAATGGTTTTTTGCGGGACGTTCTCCTCTACGATAAATTCCCAAAAACGCTTAAGTAGGCCAGCCTCGTCTTCAAGGTCAGAAAAAGCCTTCTCAAGGATCGTTTTGCTTTTTGGTGTCATCGTGCCGATGCACACGATTCTACCGAACATAAAATCCAAGCTAGCCGCCTTGCAAACTTCGTCATTCAGCCCGGCTATTTTCTCCAGCATCTCGGGGGATGGGTTCTCCTGAGCCTTCTCGATTGTAGTTGCCAGCTTCGGCAGGGCAGTAAAATACTTTCCACCAAACACGATATCCATCGGGGGGCCAGGGACGGTCTCAATGTCCAGAACGATCTTCTTGTTTGTAGCCATTTATAACTTGTCCTTTCTACTAACAATAACGAATATGGCAACCAAAATATTCGGATAAATATTTTATTTTTTTTGGCACGGTTTTTGCTCTTTATAAATATATATAATATAACCAGTAGTATTGTAATTACTACTGGTATTTAGTAATTACTACTGGTATTGTTGTAATTACTACCGGTAGTATCGTAATTACTACCGGTAGTATTGTAATTACTACCGGTATTCGTAACTAATATTCTATTAGTTACTTCATACCGAAGATAAGATAGTTATTCTTATAATTCTTTATTAGCATAAAGAATTATAATCATAACTGCGGAAGCCCGCATTTTTGATTAAAATACCCCTCTTTAATCAATTGCTGATAAGGGAAGACAACACTCCCGATTATCAGCTCTTGATTTCTTTGCTGCTGGTCCGTTTGCCAAGGTTTTTTCGATTTTTTGAATTTTTATCCGAATATTTACTTCGGTTCGGGAGTTATTAATAGATAGATGGTGGGACTGAACGTGAATACAACAATGTTTGTCAACATGGACAATATTCTCGACAATGAAGACCTAATGATTGTTGTCTGTGACCCTATACCTTCTGCAGGACCAAAGTATGATGCCGGCATCCGCTATGTGACTAAGTTCGGTGTTACGCCAATTTTGCCGATGGAGATCAATCGCTATGTTGGGATCGTTAAAGCGGTGCATGATGGCATCGATCTGTTCCCATGGTGCCGCAGAGTATGGATCAGAAAAGTTCGCATTGTTTGGGGGATTATCAATGGTGTGATTTTGGAACAGGATGGGACACTATTTCGCTATTGGGCGAAAGCCACCAACGAGAAGCTTGCTGCGAATGGTTGGGAGATGAAACGGATTGAAGCAAGTTCGCCACAACACAAACTTTATTCAGAGATCAGAGAAGGCATGAAACAGTTTTTAGTTAGGAGCACTGATGGAACTTAACGTAGGCAGTTATGAAAATGTGCCGACGGTTTATATATCGGGACCATTCTCCGAGAATGGAGAGCACACCGTAGAGGATCACATCGCCATAGCAGAGCGAGTTGCCAGGGACTGCTATGAGAATGGCATTGGTTTTATATGCCCACATGCGAACACGTCACAATTTGGTGATTGCACCGAACAAGAAGACCATCGTTTTTTTCTTGACGTTGACCTCAAGATTATGCTTGGGTGTGATGCGATATTGATGCTCCCAAACTGGAGAAACTCTAAAGGTGCTACCGAGGAACACGAATATGCAAAATTGATCGGTATGCCTATTTACTACTGCTCACCGGAATCGCCAGAAGAGAACAAGTACTCGGTCAACGAGTTTTACGAGCATCCAGAGGTTTTGGTAAGATATCCGCGGCAGTTTTTGGCTTGGCGTGAGATCAACGCCTACAAATATTTCCTCCATGTCAGAAAGAACTACGACTACTCACCATACAACGTCAACGCCACTGGTTTTGTTGGTTTATTGACCAGACTTTGGGACAAGGTGGCAAGACTCATGAACCTTGGCGGCTTTGACATTGGCACCGGAGAATATAACGGCGCCAAGGAGCCGAAAAATGAATCGATCGACGACAACCTGCTTGATGCCGCGAACTATGCCGACATCACGTTTTTGTACCGTAAAGGAGTTTGGGCAAAATGAGCATCGATCTTAAAGAAATACAGCGACAACAGAAGACTTGGTCTGAATACAACTTCCCCGATAACGGCCCCTTGGACGAACTGCTTGGCATTGGTGAAGAGCTCGGTGAGCTCCACCATGCAGTTTTGAAAATGCGCCAAAAGATCAGGGGAGATGAGACAGAGCATGTTCTTGCGGCTCGAGACGCCATCGGCGATATGATGATTTACCTGATGGGGTATTGTAACAGGATGGGCTGGGACCTCAAAGACATCATTGACGATACTTGGGCTCAAGTAAAGCAGCGAGATTGGGTTAGGTTTCCTAAAAATGGAAAAACAGAATAATGAAACGCAGGATCCAAATCACCGGGGAAATAGACTCTGAATCGATGAGAGAAGTCAGAGATCAACTATTAGACATCTTGGAAAAGAACCCCAAGCTGCCGATAGACGTTTTTATCGACAGCCCTGGTGGTGAGCTAGGACCTTCTGTCGGGTTTGCCGACATGCTCCTTTCTCTTGACTGTGAAATTAGAACGTATGCGTGTGGAGATTGTGCTTCTGGTGCTTTCTTAGTCTTTCTTGCCGGCGATAAAAGGTATTCCTACCCTAGCACTATGTTTTTGGCTCACCAGCCGTCGTCAGAACTTGGCGGGACTATCTCAGACAGACAAGCTTCCGATAAGTTGGTGCAAAAAACCCATAACGCACTTATAAAAAGGTTATTGCCCGGCAGAACCAAGTGTGCTGTGTCTACTTATAAAAGGAAGATCAAGGGCGATTGGTGTTTCGATATTGATATTGCGCTGAAAAAAGAGTTTGTTCACGAGGTTATCCGTGGCCGCAAAATCTGATGATGTTAAATACTTGGTGAGAGAGGTCGAGGCAAAATGTGGCCCCGGCACTATCCACTATGGCGCTGTCTGGAGATTAGTCAGGCGCTATGCTCAAGATGTTGTAGAGCGCGGCATTGATGCCATGAAACTTAACCACCCGAATCCTATTGGTTATTTGACTTGGTACTGTAAAAACTGCTCAACGCCAGATGAAAAACTGAAAAACCCAAAACTGGAAACCCCATCAATGTTCGATAAAAATGAATAATACCAAAGCCGAACAAGCGTTTTTAGCGGCCCTTATCAAGAAGCCGGAGCTCTTTGCCGATTACCACGGCAAGGTTGTTCGTGAGGCATTTTCTTCGGCTAAACATTTGGCCGTGTATGACGCCATTACCAGAGCCTATGTTGAGAATGTTAGGATAGATGCCATCACAGCACCGGAGTATCTGCCTTCGTTTGTGGACTTCAGTGAGTTTGATATCGATGTCGAATTTGATTCTGTCGAGCAATATTGGGACATTGTCAGAACCCACTATATGTCCAGAGAAATGGTGTCAGCGTGTCAAAACACCATTACTGAACTCGAACATAATGGTAGCCCTGATGCTCAAGCCAACCTGCTGGAAGAGCGGATACTCGCGCTCACCCAACACAGCTCCGACAAACAGCCGACCGACTTTGCCTATGTACTTAAACAGGCATTAGATCAAACCATGTCGAGTGCGATATCGGTTAAGGATGGCGAAATTTTCGGAGTAGATATGGTTAACTCGGAGCTTAATATGGCGCTTGGTGGTGGCAGACCCAAGAAGTTGGTTGTACTCGGGGCACGACCTGGTATGGGGAAGTCTGCATATGCCATTAATCTGATTGTCGAGAACTCTATTAAAGCAAATAAGCGCGGTTTACTGATTACTCCCGAGATGACCAAGGAGCTGTGTGGCCAGAGAATCATGTCGAACGTGATGCGTATCGATTTACACCATCTGGAAACCGGTTATTTGAATGAAGCGGAAATGAGGTCACTTTTCAGGCCGACGAAATGTCTTGAATGTGGTGGAGTGTCCTTTAAGACCGATGTCGACATGGAAGAGTTTAAGGTTGTTCACTCCTGTATCAAATGCGGGTCACATAACGTCACTACTGTGATGGATGAGTTGCGTCAGCAAAACAGGCTTGACATTATTGACACAGCCGCCCCGACAATAGAGCAAATTGTCGGCTACATTAAATCTCACAAAATTAGACACCCTGACCTTGAGTATGTTGTTGTCGACCATCTGCATGAAATTGGTGGGCAACACGAAAACAAGGTTGAAAAATACGAACATTGCTGCAAGATGCTTCGTGACACCGCCAAAAGTATGGGGATTTTCGTTCTTCTATTGGCTCAACTGAGTCGATCGGTAGAGGCCAGCGACAACAAAAGACCGAAGTTGATTCATCTCAGGGAGTCTGGCGCCATTGAACAAATTGCAGATGTTGTGTTGTTCCTTTACCGAGACTCCTACTACTCTAGGAATGTTTCGGACGATTCTTATGAACTGGACGTTGCAAAACAACGCAACGGCCCAAGACCAGTATGCAAAGGTTCTGTCAACCTGGCGTACCAACTTTTTGATTAGGAGATTTTTTATGGCAGCGTTAGAAATCACGAGGATGCACCTCTATGGCAAGAACGGTGTACAAGCGTTCTTTGATGTCAACATTAAGGATGTTTTGATCTTGCGCAATATGCGCTTGATGACCACTAAGGATGGCGACCGCATGTATGTTGCTGTCCCACAGCAGCCCCGTGCTGATGACAAAGAAAAGTGGGCTGATCAGTATTCATTTTGCTGGGACGGCAAGAAGCTCAACAGCAAGTCTAAAAAGCTTCACGATGCTATCCTCAAAGTAGCGGAGGCAAAGTACAAAACCATGGAAGATGTTAGCGACGACAGCGATGATGACGATGATGACGATCTTCCGTTCTAGGGGGGGCTATGCCGTCGAACGAAAAACCAGATCACATTACAGACGCAGCTAGGAAGTTGCTACGTGGTGGGTGCTCCGTAAGGAGCGCCCAGGCCGCGATTGAAAAACAGCATGGAGAGCATGTGTCTCTGGGCTGGCTACAGAAACAACGCAATCGTGTTGTAGCCGAAGTGTGGTTACAGCAAAGACCGCAAATACAGGGTGATTGGCGGTCAGCCTGCGACCATGCGGAGAAACACAAGGAGCAATACAAACAATATGACTACTCTGTAAGGCATGCCGAAATTAACATGGCTGACGAATATGACTACGATCCGAACAAACCGTTGATTTTGGTATTTATGGCCGATGTGCATTTTGGTAGTTTGCATGTTGACTATGCTCGATTTAAGCAAGACCTGGAGTTGATTCTCAAAACTCCGAATTGCTTTTTGGTCCTCGGCGGTGATGATGTTGACAACTACCAGAAGAATTTTCGCAACGCTAAAGCGGTCCATAGTGCGATATTTAACCCGCAGTTGCAGCGCCAAATTTGGATGGACATCCTAAGAGAGGCCGGCGGTAAAATTGTGGCGAAGATCCGCGGTAATCACAATGAGTTTTCCGATATGGCCTCAGGTGATGATGCTGATTGGTATGTCCACAAGGACGCTAATTACGCATACATTCCTGACGGTGGTTTGATTGAGCTTACTGTGGGTGATCAGGTTTACAAGATCCTCATCCACCACAAACCACAGGGCAATTCGCAGAAAAACAAAACCAATGCGAACAAGAACATGTTGCAGAAGAAATACCCGATGGCCGACATCACTGTTTCTGAAGACAAGCATGATCCTGTTATGGAAACAGAGTTCCTTTATGATCACGACGCTGCAAAGCAAGTGGTTCATGTTAGATGCGGCACCTATAAAACTGATGGTGATGATTATGCTTATAGGGGGTGGAAGGAAGGAGTCCACGGGACCCCAACCATAGTTTTATATCCGGGGAAGAAAAAAATGGTGCCGTTTTTGAGTAACGAAGCTATTGAGGATGCTATTGCCTATGTCGGTAAATGAGGTAGTGTTGAGCTTGGATGTTGCCTCTACTACTGGGTGGGCCGTTACCCAAAAAAGCCAGAACGAACTCAGTTTACTAGCCATGGGGTTGGTCTCGAACAAAAGTAGCAAGACAACATTGACCGAGAGGATGACCAACTTGTACGACGCAGTTACAAGTTTGATCGCAACATATTCACCAGATGTAGTGATACTGGAAAACACGTACTTTAAATCATCTGTCAAGGTACTTAAGTTGTTGGTGAGTTTGGCTGCATCCTGTGTGATGGCCGCCAAAAACACAGCACCAAGTATCAGGGTGGTAGTTTACAGTTCAAAGTCGGCAAGGAAGGCTTTGGGTATCAGGTCTGCGCTCCGCAATGACATTAAGCCGGCTGTAGTGGAGGTTGTCAATAAAACTTTTGGCACCAAGCTTAAGCCGAAAAAAACAGACCACCATGATATGGCCGATGCTTGCGCTTTGGGGATTGCTTATTTTGTTGATGATTCCAAGTGTAAGGAGTATGGAGCATGACGCCTGGCTTCAAAAACCTTGAAGAGCGGCCCCGCGCCGGCAATGTTTGCGCCAAGTGCGGTCAGCCATACACCAAAAAACGCAGAGACAATGGGCTTTGCCCTAGCTGCAAAGCAGTTTCATCGAACAAAGCTAGGCGTACTCGTGACACTGGGCCAAGGTAGTATCAGGGACAATATTGGGAGTTTTAGATGACTTGGAATATCAGGCGGGTGAAACACCTTCACCCAAAGGGCGACTACTGGGCTTGCCATGAAGTATTTTATGATGACGTTGGGATGCCAGACGGTATCACTGCAGGGACTGGCGATGGCCCGTTTGGTGCGTCGGAAGAGGAACTAGCTGAATCGTTCAACTATTATCGTGAGGCTATGTCGAGGCCGTATTTGGTGTTTGATGATGTCACAGAACGATTTGTCGACAGATCGTAAACAGGAGATTGAGATTGTATGAGAGCTCTAATTTTATCAGGTGGAGGTTACAGGGGAGTATTTGAAGCAGGGTATTTAATAGCCCGTAACTGGAATTTTGACGTTGTTTTTGGTACTTCGGTTGGCGCCCTTAATGGGATGATGGTTGCTCAAGATAAACGAAATCATCTTGGTGATATTTGGGCCAGCGTAATCCATGACGGGCTTCGGTTTCATCGCAAACCAAAGTGGTATGAGTACATTACGTTCCTTAACAGGTTCGGTCGTCTGGGTTATTACACCAACAACATCAAGGATATTGTCAAACAACATATTGGTACTTTTACTAGGCCATACATCTGTACCGTGTCTGATTTGATTTATGGGAAACTTTGGTATGTTGCCATTGCCAACAGTGGTAGCGATTATGCTTGCGAATGGCGCAATCCAAATTCCAGTGTTGTGGTAAAGCGTATTGCGGACGCAGAAGAAGTAGCAAATATTATTACTGCCTCAACCAGTATTCCCGGGATGTTCCCACCGATTAAATTGCATGACATGTATTTGGTTGACGGTGGGGTAAGAGATATCACACCGCTATCAGAAGCAATTAGAGTTGGGGCTGATCATTTGACGATTGTCAATTGTTCTCCAAGTTATATTGACAAAGAGGCGGCGCCCAAGAATGTTGTCGATGTTGTTACTAGATCTATCGGGATTTTGACTCATGAAATCGATCGTAATGATGTAGGTATGGCAAAGCTTTGTAACAAACTTGCCGAAGAAGAGTTTGAAATCGATGGAAAGCACTATCGCCATGTCGACATTGAGATCGTCAGACCCGACAAAAACTACATTCAAGACAGTTTGAACCCCACCAGGGAACAATTGTTGGAAGCCTACGGATATGGAGTTGATAAGGCGTGTCAACAGTAGACCAAGATCTTCTACATGCCAATCATTTAGCTACTGATATCTATATGCAGTTGCTTGGTGATAACGACCAAGCTATGTCATACCTTGTTGACACAAGGGGAATATCAGAAGCGGCCATTAAGGAGGCGAGGCTGGGGTATGCCGTGTCTAATGACATGGTTACTCCGGAGCTTAAGGCGAAAAGACTACCGTGGCAACACCTTGCCACCAGAGATGGGGAGCGGGACTACTTTAGGGATCGTATCGTGATGCCGATTTCTACTTTCGGTTCGGTGCAATCTTTCACGTCCCGAGCATACCCGACTAAAGATCCGGTGCATCAACATCTGCGTGGTCCTATACATTTTGTTTACAACCAAGACGCGTTAATAGGGTCTAAATACATTTTTGTGGTCGAATCGCCAATTTGTGCCTTGACGCTAAAACAAAATGGAGTTCGTGCTATCGCTCGCCTTGGCAATGCCATGCTACCAACAAAGTCTATGGACAAGGGCACTAAGATATATCATGTACCAGACAGAGAGTCTACCAATCGTGGTGAATTGTCTGCTTTGAGGTTGTCAGCCTCGCTCTATTTGGCCGGATTCCATGACCAACTCATTGTCCATTTGCCACCGAATGGTAGTAAGGTTGATGTTAATAGTTTCTTTATGAAGCACGATCTCGATGATTTTCGCAAGTTTGTGAAGAGTGCTTTTAGTGTCACCAAACAGGAAGTGTATGATGCTGATTGTACACGCACTTGGGACGAAACAATTACTGAACTCCAGAAGAGATCAGAGAACAAACAGCATGCGATGGGGGACGACTTAGCGGCCATTAGATCAACAATATCATTAGTTGATGTGGTTGGCGAATATGCTGCGGTGCAACAAGAAGGTGACTATTTTCGTTGCAATTGCCCATTACACAAGGAGAACAAGCCGTCATTTACAATCTACCCCGACTCAAATTCTTGGTACTGTTTTGGGTGCCAACGTGGAGGTGATAATATAGCATTTTTACAGTCAATGGAAGGACTAAATTTTAGGCAGGCGGTGGCCGCGCTAAAGGCGCGGCTACCGTAGTAAAGAGGTAACCATGAGCAAACTATGCTTCATAGACACAGAAACAACTGGTCTTAACCCTAAAAGCAACGGGCTTATCCAGTTGGCCGGATCGATCGAAATTGATCACGAAGTCAAGGAGAATTTCAACTGGTTCGTAAAGCCGTTGCCGAGTGATATTGTCGAAGACAAAGCCTTGGAGGTTAACGGCATTACCAGAGAGCAAATGGCTGGGTTCCCCGGGGCCCGAGAAATCTATAACCGGTTTACGTTGCTGTTGTCGAAATACGTAGACAAGTTTGAAAAAAGCGACAAATTTCAGTTTATCGCCTACAACGCCCGCTTCGATTATGACTTTATGCGTGCGTGGTTTGAAAAGCTTGGCGATAAATATTTTGGCTCTTGGTTCTTTTTTCCACCGATTGATGTGATGAATTTGGCCGCTACTTCGTTATATAAGAGTAGGGGGGAGATGAAGAACTTTAAGCTGCTAACTGTAGCAGAGCATGTTGGTATCGAGACATCAGAGGAAGAAGCTCACGATGCCATGTATGACATTAACCTAACTAAGGAATTATATCGCAGGATCAGCTGCGCCATACTCTAGGAGAAAAACCATGGATGTGTCGATTCTTAAGGGGAAAATATTGACCTCTGTCGTGGTCGCCGAAGACAAAGAATCTGTCAGGTTTTTTTGTAATGATGGTTCATCGTATATTATGCACCATCATTACTCTTGCTGCGAGCGTGTCAGGATAGAAGATATTAGTGGTGATATCGATGATTTAGTTGGGTCTCCTATTGTGTTTGCCGAAGAGCGTACCAACCGAGACAATCCTCCAGATGTTGAATATCTTGAGTCGTATACTTGGACTTTTTATACTTTCGCCACAATGAAGGGGTGGGTAGACATCCGCTGGCTAGGTGAAAGCAACGGGAATTATAGTGAAGCGGTGGACTTTGAAGAGATACCACCGGCAGAAGAGCCAGAACAGAAGCCAATGACAAACAAGTACAATGATGCACAGGTGGTTTATAATAGATCAAAGCGTCGGTATGAAGCCCTCGATCTGAAGTCAGCAATATCTGAGGGGTTGCCAATGTCACTTGATCAATTTTGTAGAGAAGACCAACATTATTCTAACCTGAGCGAGGAAATTGCCTTTAGACATGGATGGAACATGGGAATGGACGGGGCTAACGAAATACACATAGAAAGAAGTACACAATAATTATGGGGGTGACAGGTGATCGCCCGGCGCTGTCTTAGATGGTAGCCGGTGACCGCGGTTCGATTCCGCGCACCTCCAATTGGACCAGCGATAGAGGGGAAAACAATGAAATTTATACCAGACTCAGATATTGAGATACTTGCGACAAGAGTAATGGCTTGTCAGTTTTCCGATCTGATGAAAAAGCAGTATAAAGAACCGGAATATATGCCAGAGATATGTCAACTAGTTATATCGTTTTTGACATGTGTAGTTGCACCTTGGACAAACACAGACACTGCAGAAAGTCTGTTGATGGTTGATGGTGGAGCACACAATTGGCAAACATGGATCAACGATATTACTGCCAGAAAAGCAGAGATAGACGGAGAAAAGGAGTAATCATGCACACGCGTAAGCAGTTAGCAGAGTTTTTGAGGTGGGCCGCAGATAGCAATACGACTACCGCACCGCCTGATTTTATTACAGATTATGAGCGCGACAGGGATGGTTTTTGCTGGATTGATACAGACTTGTATAACAGTTTACTCATAGAAGCGGCATCGGCCCTTGGGACACATTGTGGTCTCTCAGAAGATGACGACCTAGATGAACTCGACTACGACATTCTCGAGTTGATTGAGGACGATATTACAGGCTGGGAATGGACACTAAAATATCATGCAGATTGCCCTCTAGGTGATTTTGATGTCGCTGAGACTATTGATATTCTCAGTGCGGCTCGCACCGAAATCGAAAATCTGAGGCAGTGTAGGAAAAATTGTCACGGGCTAGACTTGGTAAAGAAACAACAGGAACTTATCGAAAGCCAGCAGCACGAAATTAAAATGTTGCGCGAAAAATTGCTGAGGAATGCAGCCCCGGTTAGTCCGCCCTGGGTAACATACCCGCGGCCGTGGTGGTGGGGCACCGAAATAAGCAGCACCGGTGTGCGGGGCAACCACTGGGCATCGGTTCCGGATTGTTGGGAGGTCACCTATACCATAGAACCGCCCGCGCTTAATGGAGGAGACACCAAATGATTACCAACGCACTATTAGTACTGTTTTTGTCTACTTTCCCAGTGTTTGCCAACGGGCAAGACTTGGGTAGAGACGATGTTAGAGTCATGCGCGATGCTATTATGGAAACTAACACGATGGAGCAAGCCCCAGAACAGCCGGCCGGTCTAATTGTCGCTCTTGAATTCAACGATGTTTACAATACCGATGGTTTCCATATTGACAACTCTACAAATGGTAGATCGGTGATGGCCGGCCTGTATTACAAGATTAGCGATGTTTGTTACACAATGGGCGTGGTTAATTACGGCCAGAACAGTGTGCGTGGTGGGAACTTGGATATTACTGAGCTTAAAGTCGTCACCATCTATGACGTTTTAACATGGAAGTCAGTAAGGTTCTTTATCGGCGGAGAGGTCGGTAACGCATGGATTGACGTACCGACCGATACTGAGGGTGCCTTGGCAGCTTTCCAAGATGCCGGTTTATTTGGTGTTAGATTACGTGCTCATACCGGGACTATTGCTGTTTATGTACGGGCAAGCGAAACCAAATATTATACCAAGGTTTATCTCGGGACTGCTGTCACTATCCCACTAGTGGTGGCAAAATGATGGCCACCATGCGGAGAGCAACATGATTTTTGAGTGTACCAACGAAAGCAATGGTGAAATCAAATATATTCTTGACAATCAAGACGGCGAAGCCGTACAACAAATACTCAACAGCTTGGGTGGGTCAGTTAACTTTATAATCACTGGCAAATTTGACAACAATAATCCACCCCCACACGCCGTTTGTACTTGGGTAATGAATGATGGCCGCGTTACTCCGGTTCCGGCACGCCAATATCTTTTGTACCAAGGAAGTGAGTGTTATCAATGACAGACCTAAGATTTCAAGACTACTCACGCCCAAAAGGAGAAGGATGAAATGGGCAGGGAAGTAAGAATGGTGCCGCCTGATTGGCAGCACCCCAAAGACGAACAGGGAAACTATATACCGATGTTCAAACATTTCCCCTACTGCGAAGAGGAAATCGACGAAGGCCTTTGTGAGGGTTGGCTCAATGGCGACCCTCCTCATTATAACGTTGATGTTATGCCGGATTGGGACGACACCGAGCGAACCCACTACATGATGTATGAGAATACATCGGAAGGGACTCCGATTTCCCCGGCGCTTGCCACAAAAGAAGAATTGGCGCGATGGCTGGCAGATAATGGAGCAAGCGCGTTCGCTAAAGAAACAGCAACCTATGAGCAGTGGCTCGCTATGATTGGAGATGGCTCCTGAGCGAGGAGGATGAAATGGAAGCAGGGAAACCACACGTCTTAATATCTGTTGAAAACGTGTTTGTTGAGCGCGGACAAAGTCTCACTGTTTACTTACGCAAGAATGACTTCAACGAGGAATTAGACCAGAGGTCAGTGGAGTTGCGTTCTATGCCTGACGGAACGTTACAGGTATTCCTTGATCAGGACTCTATTGAAGTCAAGTCGTTCGAGGAGTGGTCCCCGATGCAGGACGAAACCAATAGAGATGAAATGTGGCTTGCGGGTGTCGACTCAACATGGTCAGGGCAGCTAACTTGGGAAAAGCACGGTGGAACGATATAGCTTACCAAGCCAGAAGGGGTGAAGTAGATAGACAGCCCGGGGCGGCGAGAAGGGATGGTGCCCAATGGCGCTAAGATGGAGAAAATCTGGTAACTTAGTTTGTGCGGCCAAGACCGAAGAAATGCCAGGTGATGCCTATATAGACGATCGACTACATTACCAATTATCAGAGGTTTTGGGGGTCATAGAACCGACCGCAGAAGAAGAAACGACGGGGCTGTGGAAATGGTCAGAAAATTCAGGGTTTAGTTGTGGGGCCTTTAGGCAGATTTACAGCCACATAGAGCATATTGTTAGCCAGCCAAGGCCTGATTTCCAACACGATTCTCTTGTGGCTCTTAGAGAAATGTACTTGCGAGATGAGGGAAGAGTCCAACTCGCTAGAGAAATAGCAGATATTATTTGTGGCAGGGCTAACAAAAAATGCTAGAATTTGTACATCTCCATAACCATACCCAATATTCTCTATTGGATGGGGCTTGCCGTATTGACAAGCTAGTACCACTTGTGAAAGAATATGGTATGTCTGCCGTGGCTATAACTGACCATGGCAATATGGCCGGCGCCATAGAGTTTTACAAAGCTTGCCAAGCAGAGGGTATTAAGCCAATCATAGGCATTGAGGCTTATGTCGCACCCGACAAACTTGATCGCAAAGAGGTCATTGAGGACGAACCGAGAATCGGTTACCACCTAGTTTTGCTTGCAAAAAACAACACTGGCTATCTCAATCTGTTAAAGATGGCGGCTGTCGCTGTAAGAGATGGTTTTTACCACAAGCCACGCATTGACAAAGGCCTACTCAAGGAACATGCAGATGGTCTGATCTGCTCTAGTGCTTGTTTGCAAGGTGAAATCGCTTATTGGTTGTTGCGCGGAGATCACCAAAGGGCTGAGCAAGCTGCATTGGAGTACCGAGATATTTTCGGTGGTGATTTCTACATAGAGCTCATGAATCACGGCATTGAGGATGAAGACAAAACAAGGCCACAGCTTATCAAGCTGGCAGGCAAACACCAGATTCCATTAGTGGCCACTAATGATTGTCACTACTTGTCCAAAGACGATTCCGCGTCACATGATATTTTGGTTTGTATCCAAACCGGCAAAAAGGCAGATGACACCAGCCGTATGCGCTATACTTCTGACAGCTTGCACTTGGCTACCCCAGAGCAAATGGCAGATCTTTTCTCAGATACCCCAGAGGCGATCGAGAATACAGTCAAAATAGCAGAGCAGTGTAATGTCGAGCTCGATCTCGGGGAGATGCACCTACCTGCTTTCCCAGTGCCTGAGAACGTGGAGGTTAATGACTACTTTCGGCAGCAAGTGAGAGAAGGATTCAAAAAAAGAAACCTCGGCAAAGACGCACACGCTCGAATGCAACACGAGCTCAAGACGATCGAAGAGATGGGTTTCCCTGGATACTTCCTAATCGTGGCTGATTTTGTACAGCACGCCAAAGAGATGGGTATTTATGTTGGGCCCGGTAGGGGGTCGGCAGCCGGTTCTTTAGTGTCTTACTGTCTCGGCATCACTGAAGTTAACCCGCTGGATTACAATTTGTTGTTTGAGCGTTTTTTGAACCCTGCCAGAGTAAGTATGCCAGATATCGATATTGATTTTGCAGACAAGGACAGAGAGCGCGTAGTACAGTATGTGACTGATAAATATGGGTCTGATTCTGTTTGCCAAATTGGTACATATGGTACCCTTAGTGCGAGGGCGGTTATCAAAGACGTTGGTAGAGCGCTCGGGGTTAATTATCAAGAGCTCAATGAATTATCTAAACTGATACCACCGGGAGTAGACTTGGATGAAGCCCAAAAAATACAGGGGCTGGCACCAATTATTAACACTGAGCTTTACCGGCATTCTCTAGTGCTGGAGGGTCTCAAAAGGCACTCTTCTACTCATGCCGCTGGGGTAGTTATTACCCCCGGTCCATTGACAGATTTCGTGCCCCTAGGACGTGGCACTCATGGTGAGGTTGTTTCACAGTATGACATGAATAGTCTTGAGGATTTAGGCCTACTCAAGATGGACTTCTTGGGGCTGAGAACCTTAAGTGTAATCGCTGACACTATTAAGATGATCGATGACAACCTAGACATTAATACCATACCGCTAGATGACCAGAAGACTTTCGACATATTCTGTAGTGGGCAAACAGTTGGTGTGTTCCAGTTTGAGTCTGCTGGTATGCAGGCATACCTGCAGGAGCTACAGCCTCATTCGATTGAGCAGTTATCAGCTATGAATGCTTTGCACCGCCCTGGTCCGTTAGAAGGTGGGGTGGTTGATGCCTATATCGCTCGTAAAAATGGTTATGAGGATATCGAATACCTGCACCCATCGTTAGAACCAATCTTATCAAATACTTATGGTATTATGGTCTATCAAGAACAGGCAATCAGAATCGCGTCCGAGGTCGCCGGTTTTAGCCTATCTAAGGCTGATATCATGCGCAAAGCCATTGGTAAGAAAAAAGACAAGTTGATGCAGTCATTGCATGAGGATTTTGTTGCTGGGTGTGAGAACAACGGCCTTGATGTTGATACTGCTGTTGAGCTATGGAATCTGATTGACAAGTTTAGTGGTTATAGTTTCAACAAATGTGTCACCGGTGATACTACAGTTACTATTGTTGATGGTGTCGGCATAACCAGCCAACACCGCATCGATGGTATTTTTCTGGAGACAGACTCTGCTTTGTTTAATGGTGAGATAGGGTATGGACATCCACTGCGTATTGTTGGTGTCGATGATCAATACTGGTATACGAAGCCAACATTTATCACCGATATCATTCAAACTGGCGCACAAGAGGTGTATACGATTACGACAAAATCTGGTAGGTCTATCAGGGCAACCGCCAAGCACAGATTTTGGGCTCAGAGACTTATTGATGTTGGTCCACGGTGGTTCTCTGTCAAAGAAATGATTGACTGTCTAGAATGTCACACCACCATAACAATTGCCACTGTTGACGATAATGCGCTGCCGGTAGAGGGCGATATCGAGTTTGAGAAAATCACTAGCATATCCAGACCGACAAAAGAGATGACATACGACATATCTGTTGACGCCAGTAATCATGCCTTTATTGCTAATGGTTTTGTTAGCCACAACTCGCATTCTGTGAGTTATGCCCTACTCGCTTACCAAACTGCACACCTCAAGGCTCATTATCCGGCCGAGTTTATGTCGGCGTGTTTGACATCCGAATCGTCCGACCAAGACAGGATCAGAATCCTGCTTGCTGATTGCAAAAAGATGGGGCTCGAGATCTTCACCCCAGATGTTAACCATTCCTTGGTGGGGTTTGCCCCCCACGACCGCGGTGTGAGATTTGGGTTGTCAGCAATTAAGGGGCTTGGTGATGACATCGCTCAGGCCGTAGTTGATAACCAACCATATAAATCGATGTTTGACCTTACAGCTAAGCTTGATCCAAAACTATACAACACCAAAAAGCTTGAGGCCTTGGTTGATGCCGGTGCTTTTGACTGGTGGTTGCCGAGAGGTGTTTGTGCCGGGTGTATTGAGCAAGTTAACCAGTGGGGACGGCTGGTTAACGACCTAAAAAAGTTCAACGTGTTAATCCAGCCAGACGAACCAACCAAATTGGATGGTGAGTTGTGGGCCATGCCAGAGTTACTGAGACGCGAATACGAGACCTTGGGATACTTTGTGACAGACCATCCTGCCAAAATTGCAGATCGGAAAGACAGTTATGATACAACCGAAACCTTTCAGGATAAAGAACCAGATAACATGGCCACCATCGTGGCTGTACCGACATCGGTTAACACACACATCGATCGTAAAGGCCAGACCATGGCCTTCGTTACTGCTGAAGATGAGCACGGTTCATTTGAAGCTATAGTGTTCGCTTCTGTGTATGCCGAGACAAAGGAATGGTTGCATACCGGGTTGGCCCTGGTATGGCGCGGCAAAGCCACTAGGCGTAAAGCCGGCACTGGTTTACAAATGTTAGTTAACAGTATCAGCTTGAGGTAGGCAATATAGTGGACGAAGAAACCTTTGAAAAGCATTTTTTTGTATATGCGCCTTATGTGAGGTTAATGGCCAACAGATACTTCACTACCTACGAAGACCAAGAAGACTTTGTACAGGAAGTTTGGTTGCACATATACAAGTATTCTGGGGGCTACGACAAATCATTAAACATTGCACCAAAAAAATGGGTGACTAATGTTGTCAGGTGGGTTGCTTACGACATCTTTGACAAAAGAAACCGCAAGATTAAAACTGTTGCCAATATAGAGTATGACTTCACCGAGGGTGGTAGAGTTGGGGCAGACAGGCAGGACCACACAAGATTGCTGCTGGAGATGTCGGTCAAGCATTGTCGACACATGTTCAACCATAAGCAGTTTGCTGTCTTGAATATGTTGTATCTCGGTTACAGTGGTGCCGGCATAGCAGAGCTGTTGGGTGTTAGCAGGCAGGCGGTGAATCAGCAAGTGAAGAAAATAGCTACGATTATCAAGAACCATTTTGATGCTGCTGTTTTTTTTGACAAGCAAAAGGACTTAGGGCCAACAAAGCCACACCTTCTTGTTAGCGGGAACTTATAACACTGGAGTTATCATTGTTGAGCGAACAGGTTTTTGTCGATCATTTTTACACATACAAGCCATATGTAGAAAAAAGAGCCAAACAGCTTTTCAGAAACAGGGATGAGCAACAGGATTTTGTGCAAGAAGTGTGGAAACACATTTGGGAGCGTTCTGGTAATTACCAGGGTAATCATAACATTGCCCCGTTAGTGTGGGTCGAGAATAATATCAGGTGGGCATACGCAGAAACAGTGGAGAGCTTTGATAAGCACGTAAAAACTGTTTCCAATCTTGATGTTGATTTCTCTTCCGGGGCTGTGTCTGGTGCAGTTAGACAGGACCATCGCCGCTTGGCTATTGACTTGGGGATTAAAAGAGAAAAGCGCTACCTAACATATGATCAACTTGATGTTTTGCATATGGTTGGTCAAGATTTCAATATGTCTGAAATTGCAAAAGAGTGGGGGGTTACCAAGGAAGCTGTCCGTTACCATGTAAAAACGGCCGCCAGAACTATTGGCGGCCGCGTTAGAAATTTTTTGCGTGCTATGGATTAGCGATTTTGTCTATTTTAGCAGATATGTCGTCAAGCCTTTGTAGGATCCCGAGAAATAGAAGCGTTTGGTATGCGCTAGCTTTTGCGACTACTATGTCTGTTATTTCTCCATGGTCCTTAATCGTGCCAAACCATTCTGATATTTGCTCGCCGATGTCGTTAGTATTGACTCTATTCATGTTTAGTCTCCACAGTGTTTTTAAGCACACCGCTTAAGTTAATCTGGCTCACAGTAAAATACCTCCAATCCAATCCACCTTCCTCTGTGGTCGTACAGTGGTCGTTTTTCAATAACCACATAGTCGGTGGTTAATATTTTCAGTTGCCTCTTGACGTCTCTTTGCAAATAAGGCCATATCATACGATCGCTAGTCGTCGCTGTCAGGATCTTCCGGTACTTGGTTGAGATAGAGTTTGTTGAATTCTTCTGGTGTTGTACCGCAGGCATATCTTTTGTATTTGTCGGCGCCCAATACTGGTGGCCCACACCACGGTCCGATGGTTTGTATTTGGCCGATCCTGAAATGCTCTTTGTAGATTCTGACCAGCAAATCATTAACTGCGTCACGGTCAACAACATCAGGTAGAGTACTATTATCCCGGGCAATTTTCGCCTGAGAAAAAAGGTCTTCAGCATACGCCCTGATCTCCTCCAGTGTCCATTTGCCCTGTTTAATACCAAGCAACTCATCGCGGTCATGCGCTCTCCATACATTGAATTCGCCAGTGGCCATAAATTCTATGCACATTTTTAACAGCCTAATGCAATGGGATGCATTCTTGGTGTCGTAGCCATACTCTTCAACGATGCGTTTTCTCTTCGAACCCATGTAGCCCTGCGGGGCTCCTTTGTCCATCTTGCGCAGTTGGGCAGAGGCGTAGCCGGCAAAAGCCTTATAAGCTGCTTTAGTGGCGAATAAATTGCGGTTAGCCAATAACACAGCCCCGAGGCCTGTGATCTTTGTGTACATGTCGTGCTTATTCCAAAGGAACGACAAAACATTGGGGTTGCTGTTGGTTAACAGTCTAACAAATTTCCTAAGGTCGTAAATCACTTGGTCGGTATTGTCATCCTGGGTTGGCTTAATTTCAACCTGCTCAAATTTTTCAAGGCCAAAATAGCAATCAAGCGGCGCAATACATACCCCCATAGTGTCAACATCATCGGTGCCCATTGGCTCATCGGGTGGCAAGTAAAGGTTGTGGGCTATTGACCCCCGGTACCCCAATAGGATGCAGGATTCAATTGGATCGAAGTTCATGGTGTGTATCCTTGTTGTTTGTGATGTCAATAAAATACTCGTATCGGATAAACATCTCCGTCTGGTCCTCTCCAGTCTGTCCCTATTCCGCTATCATTGATTAAGATTCTCAGTGGTACGTCTGTCGTGTTGCAGAATAAGTGATGTAGGCTTTCAAAAACAGACCCCATCGGGTTCTGTTCGTGGGCACTGGTGCCCGGGTAAAAGCTGCCATCTTCACCCATTTCTAATGAGTCAACAGTCAACTTAGAAAGATTGCACAGCACCATAGTTATGGCGTCTGTCTTTTCTCGCGTCTGTTTGTTTTGGAACCGCGTAGACCCTAAATCTTTATTTGGGTCATACGCTCTCATGATAACATGACAGTTGATTTGTACTGACAGTTTTTTTATGATATCGTTGACCATCTCCATATGGCTTGACGTGTACCTCAGCTTGATGCACCTAATCTTTTTTTTGTAGTGAGTGTCTTGCATGATGACGTCGCCAGTATATAGTGGGGGGATATCTACTTTGCCCCCAAAACATGGTGCTGTTTCGTGACCATCTACATCCAAAACATACCTTAAGAACCAGTACAGTTGGCAGTATCTACCAACCTGAGATACAACATTGCCCAGTATCGTTTCGGCCCAAAACTCTCCGAGGGTGTATGGTGCGAAAATGTTTGCTTCTCGCCATTTACTCATGGTTTATTATTCTCCTGTGGTGCCAACTCGAAGCTCACAGCTTAAGATCTTAGCGTCAAGAATTTTGGCGCATGTCTCAGCCAACTCAAGGGCAACTGGCTCGGGTAGGTCTCCATCATGTTTGTCGGCAAATGGGAAGCAAGCACAATACTCAAGTTCTACGTCAAATCCCGGGAGAGAGACATAGTAACATCCTTCGCCTTCGCCTATCTTACACTTCTGTGGGGGGGCGATTGGGTAAACTTGTATGTAATCACAGCCACCCTCCGCCAAATAAACAAGTCTTTTGTGCAGGGTTTCATTGGTGGCTTTTTCGGTGTGTGGATCGCCATCTGGACCGATATATTTGACTAAAAAGTGGTCAACAGTATTCATTTTAGCGTGCTCCCTTAGTATTTTTACTCACCTCGTGGATGTTGCCGATGATTTCAATCTCCGAACACCGTGCCAGCCTGACCGTCGAGAAAATGAATTTCTCAGCCATGTCGGCATCTTGCCGGATGATCCAGGTAAGTTCGTCCGCATCCCACTCAACGACGCCGCGAACATTAACACCGTATTCATCGGTGTGGTCAATCTCCTGACAGTATCCCTCAACACGATCTCCGGCGAAAATCTCACACCCTCCGCGAAAATCATCTTCTGACTTTCCCGTCCACTGCCCGACGGTCGCGGGGTCGATGTTGCTAATGTCAAGCATGGCGAAAAAATCTTGAAGTCGGTACAGAGGCGATGGGGCCACAATCCATTCATCCGTGGCTTTGAGCCACCCCCGAAACTTCAATCTTTCAATTCCCCTCATGGCTAACCTCGTTGACAATTTGTCTAGTTGAATTAACACTATACCACGATATGTGTGAGCCCACCCTGTAATGTTTACTTTCTGTGACAACCACTTTAGCACCACATGCTATACTCTTAAGTATGATAGTTCCACGGTGCCTTTGTCTACTACCGTGAGTCCACCATTCTATTTCCATGCCACTATAAATTTCCTCGCCATTAGCGTCGAAATCGCCGAGTGACTGTCCAACGGTCGCGTGGTAGATGTTGCCAGTTCGCACACGATAGAAAAAGCGTTCTAGTTCCATCAGGTCGGGGCCAGCCATCCACCAACCATTAATATCGACGCGCCAGCCCCGGAACTTCAATCTCGAGATTATCGTTGTCATCTTTGGTTACCCCTTAATATTCAATACCGGCGTTAGTTCGTGTATGATTTTGACGTTGTCTTTTTGTTGAGCCATCACGTCTCTAATGTCTTTGTAGGCCAAAGGTGCTTCATCGAGATGTTTTTCATCTATGTTTTCAGAATAGACATCAGACATGGAATCACGGAATTCGTCAATACCGATCGTTTTCTTGGCTTTTGACCGGCTCATGGTTCTTCCCGCGCCGTGTGACGCTGAAAATAGCGACTCGGGGTTGCCTAGTCCCTCAACGATGTATGACGGGCTACCCATGGACCCGGGGATAATACCAATGTCACCAGAGTGGGCAGCGATCGCCCCTTTGCGATGGATTACTGTTACTGCTTCGGGGCTAATCCTGAGCTCTGCGTAATTGTGATGACAGTCAATTGTTTCTACGAAACTGTTAGTACCAAACCATTGCATGAGAACACTTTTTATGATTTCCATCATTACGTGTCTGTTGAGCTTAGCAAACCGTTGAGCGTTCTCCATAAGGAGCCAGTACTTTGCCCCGGAAAAACCATCAAGATTGAGAGTAGCCAGGTCTTGGTTCGGCGCCTCATTGTCACACATCGCCGCTACCTGCATATATTTGTGACCAATTGTGTAGCCGTAATTCCTGCTGCCAGAGTGGATCAACAACCAAACACAATTATCACCACCAACCAAAATCTCTATAAAATGATTACCACCACCCAATGTCCCCAGCTGCATTTCCTCTTCGGTGGTGAGGCCAAGGTCATTTCTGTCGGGAGCATAGGCCATTACCATACAGAAGTCCGAATCATTTCTGCGGCTAAAACCCATCGGTATGCTTGACTTAATAGTCCTTACGATTGTATCAAAGTGGGGCCTGAGATCGTTGCTATCGATGGTCGTCCGTACTGCCAACATTCCACAGCCAATGTCAACGCCTACGGCGCTGGGCATAACTGCGTTGTCCAGCTCAAGTACGGTACCAATAGGAACACCATAGCCGGCATGCACATCGGGCATAATCGCCGCTTTTACTAAAGATGGTACTTGTAGCATAGCATCGATCTGTTCTTTGGCTGATTCTTCTATGTTGTTTTCGTCGCAAAAGTATGTGATTTTGCTCATGCTATCAAGACTCCATTTCTTCTTTGTGCTGGTCAACAACTTCGCGCCACTCACGTAGAACTTTTTTCATGCTTTGCTCTGCACCAGACTCTTCTATTTCTGTTTGTGTGCAAAAACACCCAGCCTCCATCAACAATATTGTTAGGGAGCTAACTATGTATGCCACCTCTTTGTCGAGCGGTAGAAGCATTTTTGATGCTTTGTTCAGACCTGTAATGAACAATTGTAAGAACGCCCGCTTTTCGGTCTCTGTCATGATCATATCCATAGATTTTCTCCTATTGATCTGCTTCGTTGTCACCAAACCTATTCACTGCGTTGTCAAAAACAGGGTGTGCCCCAATGAATGGCAGTTTACTACAAGTAAACCCTGCGGCGCCTTTGTGACCACCACCGCCAAAGTAGGTCGCGATTTCTGAGACGTCGACTTTTTCTGAGTACATTGTAACATACCAATACTTACCTTTGTGATTGGAGAAAACTAAACGACCATCATGTTTTTCGGAGTCGTAAACACTGTCAAGAACCATGCTACCACTATCGGGGTAGTTGATAGCAATGAACTTCACTCCTCTTACCGTAGTGGTAAAAGCACGCCGGCAAATCTTGCTGTTAAATTGACGCTGAGCATCAAGGATGATTTTGCCCTCATGGATAATGTTGAGCAACAGGATGTCGTTGTAGTCATCAAACAACTGCTGCCAAACGTGACTGCTAACGGTGTTAGCTAGGCGTCGCAATCCGTACTGGAATGGTAGTACTTTGGTGTCCCATCCGTTGGTTTTGTCCCAGATGTCGTAGCGGCCCAATAGATAAACGAATCCCGGTGTCTCCATCGGCATTAGACCAAGGTCTTCGTCTTGATTGTAAAAGGCCCATGTTAATTCACAGGCAGCGAAGTCGATACTAGTTAAGCATGTAACATGGTCCCCATCGACAGGGTTTTCATCTTGATCCTTGATAGCACTAGCGTGATGATCGACCCACACCAGCGATTTACACTCCCTAGCAAGGCGGTGCATGTCGCTGTGTGGTTCTAGGTGAAAGTCAACCATGATAACATCGCGATCTTTAACCTTGCTCCAAGGGAGCTCTTGGCCGTAATCAATCCCAAACATCTCACAGCCGGGGTTGTTGCGTAATACAATAGCTCCCGAGCAAAGACCGTCTAGGTCTGCAGAATGGTAAAAACAAATTGGTTTGCTCATGTTCGGTCTTCTCCTTTGTCATATTTTTCTAGTGGCGTAGAATTAGCCGGACAAGGGCTCCAGTGCCACGAACGATCGCCCTCAGCCATATCGATTAAATACCAGATCCCATCTTTGCCTTTGCAAAAATCGACAGACCAGTATCCCGGGATAGCCTTGCTTACCTTTCTTGCCAACCTTTGTAGTGCTGTAATATCTTCGTACGATAAATGGTTGTTGCGGTACAACAGTGCTTCAAAATTATCTGGCAGCGGGTCTCCAAAGTAAGTTTCTTTACCAAATGCTTCTGGCGGCCAATATGGGTGGAAACATCTCACACGACCGTCTTCAACAAAAAACCTTGCCTCTTTAGATATTGGAAGTCCGTCAAAAGCCGTAAACGCAGAATCCATTTCGATATACTTTCTAACGGCCCAAACGTCCCAGCCTTGGTCTGCCATCATACTTTCTTGAACTAAGTTGTATAGTTGGCTGTAAATGTGATCATCGTTGGCCAAGAAGCATGTTCGGCGCCAGCTATGTTTACCGCTCACTAAGCCGGTTTTAATAAAACACGGGTACCCCATTTCATTGGCAGCGCTTTTAACGCCGGCTATAAGCTGTGGTTTTGGACCACCATCCTCGTTTATGATATCCCACTGGTTTTCGAACTCGATCAAAGTTGTTGCCGGATACACAATGTCTGGTATTTTCTTGATCTTTGGGAGCCAGCAACTCATACACGACTTAACTCGTTCCCGTGGTTTAAGCTCTACTTCTTCTGGAATAATGCATATTTTTTTGATATTACCGTTCACCCTAAATCTTCTCCAGTTAGATAATCGGTTCCCAGCGCATCAACAATATGCTGACGCAGCATAGTGTAAACAAAAGAACAACAGAACTCGTTACGAATTGCCAAACAAGTGTGACAGGTTTTGTAGGTTTCCCAGCGGCCGTCCCATTTGCCAACCGTTTTTTCGTACTTTGCCCCGGGCTGTATCGTTTCTCCGCACTCACAGCATTTGTGGGGTTTTCTGGCGGCGATGATATTGCTGGTAAAACACTCGGCCGGCTCTCCATCGCAAGCATCGGTAATTAAGCATCCGCATTCCATTATTTGTTACTCCTTGTTGCCGGCCGGGGCTTTTACGCCCCGGCCGTTTTGTATTAATGCAATGGGAACGGCGAAACAACGATTTCGGGCTCTAGATATACGGGTCTGGCCTTTTGTGTCTTAGGATCAACCATCATCAACCACGTAGCAGAAGATGATGTTGGCATAAACAAACCGTTAGGATCTGGTTGGGGGATGGTGTGGAATTCTCCACCGATAGTACTCCTAGTTAATCTTTCTGGGTTAGTAAACTGTGCTGAAAACGGGATACCAAATCCGATACAGCGACCGATGAAAATAAGCTCTCCCTTATAGTCAGACTTAATGTAGGCGTAACACACCAAGTCTTCTTTGTCGCACAACTCATAAATCATCTTCATGAGCTTGCGCTGTTGGAAATTCACAATCTCGGGCATGCCAATTTGACGCTGGGCTTCGTTCATAAGTTGTGCTGTTTGTTCTCGTTGCTGGTCATCGGCGGTAGAAACACGATCGTCACATCCGACTGTGGCCAACAAAGCAAACATAATTACGACTGTGTATACATATTTCATCTTAAAACCCTCTCTGTCCGATAAGGAACATTTTCAACTTGTCTGATTTAACATTGTCGGCATCAAATTCAGCAAACTGAATTTGGATCACTGATTTGATTACTAGTTTTGTGGTGTCGTCTGCTTCTTGATACTCCTGATAATATTTTGCCAGATCTTGTAGTTTGCCATGGACGTAAGATCTGGTGTTTTCAAAAACCTCACGTCTGGCATCTTCTCTCATTGGTTCAAAGGTACGATAAAACCCGATGTCAATGATGTTTAGTGCACCGGCGATTAAAATAACGGCTATAAAACACCCGATCAAAATGAAGGTTAGTTTGGTTTTGGACATTACTTCTCCTCTTCTTGTTTAAAGTCTCTGTTGAATTTTTGGGTTTGTTCCAACTCCCGTTTTAGTCTTAGCTCTTTTGCCAGACCAGACACGTTGCCGGCGAACCCAACTTCTTCGATCAGGAAGTTGAGAACTTCTTCAATGTCGGCGTGTATCCCCTCAGCGTGAAGTCTTTGGTAGCCGTCTATTTTTTGTTCTATGGCTGATATTCTTTCTTCCTTAATCATCTTCGTCGCTCCTTATTTCTCTTACGACAACTTCAACAATCTGGGCCGGGCAAATTGGGTTGCCATATATCTCGATTGTTTTTAGGGCTTCTTTTCTGGTGCTGAATAACTGGGCTTCGGTTATGTCGCCGTAGCTGGCTTCTGCTGGCGAGTTAAATGGACCAGATCCCGAGTCTCGGCCAACACCAAGGTAAGCCTGGTTGCCCAGCGATTTAATGGCATAAGCAATGAGGTATGTTTCGGGTTTGCTCATTTGTCTTCTTTCTTGGTAACATCATGTTTTGCTTGCACCAGTGCATCCCAGTAGTCTTCTACGTAGGGACCGCCGCGGTTTAAGAAGAAGTTTGATTCTTGCATGCCGTTTAGTATCTCCAACATTCTAATAACGACTTCTACTGTCACCGCGTTGACGACTGTCACTGTTTCGTCTCCGAGCATTTTACACTCCATCAAGCCGTTTAATCGTTGACATCTTCATCTACATTCTCCGAGCCGCGAGAAGAAAAAGAATCGCGTTCCCTAAAAGATGGGCACGCCCAAACCGGCGTAATAACCCCATGGTTACAACAAACCCTAAACAGATCCTCAGCAATTCCACAGTTGCCCTTAGTGCCGGGGTGGAAGTACTGGCAATTGTAACAGAGACAGTAGTCCCGGTGTTTACCCTTTAGGCCTGCCCTAACAGATACTTCCCGACCATAGTGGCTGTACGTTGTAATATGGTTCAGATGTTTGGGTTTTTCGTAACATTGTTTGCGGATGTAAATCCGGTAAAGATTGTGCCACCATTCTCCTATGTCAATGTTCGGCCCAATACCCCATTGGTTGTTTTGCCAATGGCACTCAGCATACGCCAAATTAAATTCTTCAAAAGTACATGTTATTGTGGTGTCCGGATCTTTTAGCCCACCGCTGTATCTTTCTAGTTTGGACCACATTCGCGAGGGGTCCCACCCCTCCAGCGCATATGCCGACAAAAAGTCATGGTGGCCAAAGGTTAGTGTTTCTGGCATTATTTGGGCTCCCTGTAATTATGGTTAAAACTGTCCTCTTTCACCGAGTCACAAAAAAGAAAATCAATGGACAAAGTCTCTATTTGAGCCCTATGGTGACAATCAATTCCTTCTCCTTGTCGTTGAGTTGATCGCCAATAAGTAGCATCTGGGTTTCCTTTTGTTGGTGGGTCTCCCAGCTGTCTACTTCCCGGGCGAAGGATCGGAAGAATTCTCCTTGTGTGAGGTCGTCGCTGTTGGCCAGCAAAGCACCCAGGTGGGCCCAGCTAAGCGGAGTGCTGACGCCTCTGGTTGTTGGTTTTACCATGTTCTGTCCTTGGTTTTTGGTTGGCCGTCGGCCTCTGTGGGCGTCTGGCTCTACCCATTATAACGAAATCGGGGGATGGTTTATTCGGATATTTTTTCAGGTTTTCAATAAAT
>Ga0272443_10001946_pt1 | contig 27892 bp, 22 predicted proteins | sample SSMAcet12_FD_193581 | JGI IMG/M metagenome (GOLD analysis project Ga0272443, IMG submission 193581) | Marine sediment archaeal communities from Little Sippewissett salt marsh, Falmouth, MA, United States - SSM-Acet-12 | ecosystem: Environmental > Aquatic > Marine > Wetlands > Sediment ... | reverse complement strand
GTGGCAGCAATCTGGCAATATTAATTGAATTGGCCGTTGTGATGGTGAGATCTCTTTTAATCTGTTTATCTGTTAACAGTTGTTTGACTATTCTTTGGCAATCATCAAAATTACCTTTAATTTCTAAGGGATAAATATTTTGACCATAGGTTGTAATTTGTTTTTTTTGGATATCGCTTATTTTTTTTGAAGGATATAAGATAAAAACTCGAATCCCCTCAACATTGTAAAAACCGCTTGCAACAGCACTTCCTGTATCTCCGGAAGTAGCAACCACAATGTTAATCTCCTGCTTATCATTTTTGATCAGTTTTGATAAAAGCCTTGACATAAATCTTGCACCCACATCTTTAAAAGCAAGCGTCGGACCGTGGAATAATTCCAGGACAGAGATATTGTCTGTAATTGTATGCAACGGAGTATCAAAATTCAAAGCATCATCTACAATCTCTTCAAAATCCGATTGAGTTACCTCATTTGCAACATATTTTTTTAGAATGACTTTTGCAATATCATTGATTGGCATATTTCGAAAACTTGATAAAACCGGCAAAGTTATTTGCGGAATGTCTTCAGGCATATACAAACCACCATCTGCAGGCATACCCATCGTTACAGCTGTTTTCAAATCAGTCATTTGATTTTTGTTTTTTGTACTGGAATACTTCATGAATTATTCCTCCAAACTTTGGACATAACTACCCCTTTTATTTAAAAGGGAAATATATGATTGGCATTTGATGCCATTTGAAAATAACAACTGTTCAATTTCTTCCTTCACAACCTGCAATTTCTCGCAGCTATCAGAAAATGAAAAGACTGTAGGACCGGATCCTGAAATGGAAAGATTAAATACATCCTTTTTTAAAGCTATTTCTCTCATCTCATAAAATAGAGGAATAAATGATGCTCTTTTATCTTCGATAAGATAATCACTTAAAGATTCTTTAATTAATTGCTTATCTTTTAGACAAAAACCGGATATTAACGAACCAATATTTGACCACTGCTTTACGGCAAGAGAAAGAGGAACATCTACTGGAAGTACTGCTCTGGCTTTTTGTGTATTTACTTCCACTTCTGGGTGTATCAACAAACAATAAAGCCCATTTGGGATCGGTAATGAAATAATCTTCATAGGGTCGGAATGTTTTATAAGCGTTACCCCACCAAAAAGAGAAGGAGCAATATTATCACCATGAGCTGAACCACAGGCCAATTCCTCACATCTTAGTCCAATTTTAAAAAGTTCCTCTGTAGTAGCCAAATGATCAAAGATAGCATTAACTGCCAACAGAGCCGCTGCTGAACTAGCTGCACTGGATCCCATCCCGCTCCCAAGTGGTAATCGTTTGTCCAATTCAACGAGTAACCCGTGCTCTTTAAGGTGATACTGTTTTAAATATTCCTTAACAGCATATCCTGCAGTATTCTTACTCGGATCTTCCGGTAATTTGTTATTGTTGAGAACCTTTAATTTGATACCTTGAAAATCAGAGCGATGCTGAATTCTCACAATATCGTATAAACAATCTACTGAAAATCCCAAAATATCAAAACCACACCCAATATTAGCAACAGTTGCCTTTCCAATTGCTTGTGCATATCTCATCAATAATCCCACCGTTTATTCATGGCATTTGCTATTCTGAAAACATCCGACATAACCCCTCCGGCTGTCACCTCAGCTCCAGCTCCAGCCCCTTTTATAACCAAAGGGTTAGCATATCTTTTTGTATAAATAGCAATAATATTATCCGTTCCTTTAAGAGAATAAAAGGGATGTTCGTTATTGATCGATTCCAGTTTGATTGAAGCCTTTCCACTTTCATATTTACCAATCCATCGAATGACCTGATGCTTCTCTCCTGCTTTTTTTACCAACCGATCATATCTTACATCTTCTCGTTCAAGTTTCTGATAAAATTCTTCCACAGACTCTTTTTCTGATGAACAAAATGCCGTTAGGGGTTCAATGGCTATGTCTTCAAATTCCATATCCCTTCCTGATTCCCTAACGAGGAGTAATATCTTTCGAGCAAAATCAAGACCTGAAAGATCAACCCTGGGATCGGGTTCAGTATACCCCTTTTCCTTTGCCTTTTTTACAATATCGCTGAATTTAACAGTTTCAGACAATTGATTGAAAATAAAACTGATGGTTCCTGATAAAATCGCCTCAAATTTCTTGATTTCATCTCCTGTATCCTTTAGATTACGAATAGTGTCAATGATTGGTAATCCTGCACCTGCATTAGTTTCATAAAGAAAATGAACCTTGTATTGATTGGCTGTTTGTTTCAGTCTCTCATATACTTTCATTGGTTTTGTATTTGCAATTTTATTTGCAGCAACAACGGATATTCTGTTTTCCATCAACTGAAGATAGGCATCACTAATTTGTTCACTGGCAGTACAGTCGATAAAGACTGTATTGATTATATTATTTGTTTTTATCAATTTTAACAGCTGATGGATATTGGATGATATGGTTGAATGAACCAGTGATTCCTTCCAACTGGGCAAATGAATTCCATCAGGTTCAAACAGCATTTTTTTTGAATCAAGAATTGAAATAACTCTGAGTTCTACTCCCTTTTCATTTAAAAAAACCTGCCTTGTCGCTTTAAGTTGGGCAATTAATTCAGTTCCAATCAATCCTTTCCCAGCGACAATAAGATTGAGAACTCTTCTTTTTGTGAAAAATGCATTATGAAGACTGTTCAAAGCCCTTTCCTCATCTGTTTTGCTGATCACAATGGAAATATTAAGTTCGGAGGCTCCCTGAGCGATTGCCACTACATTCACACCATTTTCTCCAAACGCATTGAATATCCTACCGGCAACGCCTGGCGTATTTCTCATTTTATCTCCAACTACTGCAACGATTGAAAGATTGGAATCCACTTCAATCTCATCAATCATTTTTGTCATCATTTCCAACTGAAATTCCTGTCGAAGGCTGTTACATGCTGTTGTTGTTGCCTCAGGTTGTACAGCAACACATACAGACTGTTCCGATGAAGCTTGACTAATCAATATGGCGTTAATATCATTTTCAGCCAAAGTTCTGAAAATTCTGGCCGAGATCCCACGCACACCAACCATACCGCTCCCTTTAATATTGATAAGTGAGACAGAATCGATAGAGGTAATCCCTTTTGCAAAATCTTTTAAAGGAACAGTTTTTTTTGAAACCCTTGTTCCAACAAAGGCTTTATCAAAGGTATTCTTAATTACGATTGGCACATGATTCTCTTTAGCCGGTCGAATTGAATGAGGCAGCAATACTTTTGCACCAAAATAGGATAATTCAAGCGCTTCATCATAACTCAAAACATCCAGGCTAAATGCATCTTTAACTTTATTTGGATCAGCAGACATGAAGCCGTTAACATCTGTCCAAATTTGAACTTCATCAGCTTTTAAGACCGAACCGATAAATGTGGCGGTCAAATCAGAGCCCCCTCTCCCCAACGTAGTAATAACACCATTATCATTTCTACCGGTAAAACCAGGGATTATTTTTTTTGTATTTTTATCAATTGTTAGTTGTTCCAAAATTCTTTTTGAAGATAATTCCGCATTAATCCTTGCATTTCCAAATTCATTGTCTGTATAAATCAACTGATTTGAATCATAAAATTGAGCTGCTATTCCCCTGGATTTAAGGAAACTTGTTAATAAACGACTTGATACTTTTTCCCCAAAACTCATCACTAAATCTTTTGTTCTCATTGAAAATTCCCTTATTAAAAATACACCTTCCAATAACTTTTCCAACTCTTTATGGATCTCATTAACGGGGAATAATAAATCACTTTCAGTACCAAGTGATAGATTTTTGATTGCATTTTTATGTCTTTGGACAATATCCCTATATATTCTTTTATAGGAATTATCACCATTAGCTGCTGTTACCCCGGCTTCCAAAAGGGTATTGGTTATACCGGAAAAAGCAGAACAGACAACGACATCTCCCTTTTCTTCTACAATAATTTGGGCTACTCGTCTGATACCTTCTGCATCTGAAATAGAAGTACCGCCAAATTTCATTACTATCATGATCATCACCTACCAGCATAGAATCATTAATTTTATAAATATACCACATTCTATCGTGATGTTCTAATCAAAACCTTTTGAAAATATTCAGTCAATTGATTTTATTCAAATCTTCTGATATAATCTCCCGACTAAAATCAAATCTTACGGTTTGGTATTCAGTTAAATATAATAATTTTCCTTTAATTTTCAGTAACTTCTCCATTAACCTTGAAAAAAACGAACGGTATTGGTATAATTGCGTTCGTAAAATAGAAAAAGTTTTTGAAAGGAGGAATCGGTTATGGCATGGAAATGTGATGTATGTGGTAAAGGAACCACTACCGGTAATAGTGTCAGTCACTCAAATATTAAAACAAGAAGAACGTGGAAACCTAATCTGCAATCCGTGAAAATATTAGATGAGAATGGGCAGAAAAAAAGAATTAAAGTTTGTGCAAAATGTCTTAAAGCCGGAAAGGTTAAGAGGGCTATTTAAATAAAGCGCGTTTTTCGCGCTTTTTTATTTTTTGGAGTGAAACAATTTGCCTTTGAGTTTTATGATGCATGCGTTAATTATCTTCTGTTTGACAATATATCTGCAATTTTTACCTTTAATGAATGTATTCAAAATTACTGCACTACTTATTTCACTGGTATATCTATATGAACTTTTTTTCAGTCCCGTTTTTTTTGATCCGGTTGAAGGGATCATTATTTATAAAAAACAACTCTATCCCTTAATAGCTCATAAAATGAATATAAATAAATTTTGTCTCTTTAAACTCCTTGTGGTAAGATTAAATAATAAGGTTTTTTTGCTATTTGGGGATGTCGAGTCACGCTATGACTTGATTAAAAAATATGTAAAACAATATCATTCTGGAGGTGTCAAGAATTGGTGAGCCAAAAGAAACATTATCTTGTTAAGATCAACTACGACCTTTGTAAAGCTTGCGGAATCTGTTATACAGTCTGTCCGACACAAGCACTGAGAAAAGGAAAGGGAAATGCTCCAATGGTTGCAGACGAAAAGGCTTGTATCGGATGCAGACAATGTGAACGATTATGTCCTGATTTTGCAATAGATATTATAGAAAAGGAAGGAGAGGACGATCATGTATAAAGCCGGTGATTATGTTCTCATGCAAGGAGATAAAGCTTGTGCACTCGGTGCAATTGAAGCAGGATGCAGATTTTTTGGAGGATATCCCATTACTCCTGCTACCGAGATCGCTGAAACAATGGCTGAAGAACTTCCGAAAGTAGGCGGTAAATTTATACAAATGGAAGATGAGATAGCCAGTGCCTGTTCGATTATTGGTGCTTCTCTATCAGGGGCAAAATCAATGACAGCAACGAGCGGACCAGGTTTTTCTCTTATGCAGGAAGCAATTGGTTATGCCTCTATGACGGAAACGCCCTGTGTTTTCGTAAATGTAATGCGAGGTGGTCCAAGCACCGGAATGCCAACAAGAATATCACAAGGTGATATTATGCAGGCAAAATGGGGAACACATGGAGATCATCCCATTATCGCTCTCTATCCAAGTACCGTTAAAGAAACTTATACCTTAATTATTAAAGCTTTCTTCCTAGCAGAACATTTCAGAACACCTGTAATTTTCCTGATGGATGAAACCCTGGGTCATATGAGAGAAAGTTTCGAAATCCCTGAAATTGATCCTAAATTTATATTACCCCGATTATCCGGTGAGGATTTAGAAGATGAAGAAATTTATCATCCATTTGAAAGTATTAATGATACAACAACACCGTTGATGAGTATGGGAAAAAGCAAATTTCATGTATCCGGTCTTGTACATGATGAAACAGGTTTTCCTATGGGCAGTTCAGGAATGGCAGAAAAACTTCTCAGACAATTGGATAAAAAAATCAGAATGCATAGAGATGAAATAACAGCATACGAAGAGTACATGACCGAGGACGCTGAAATATTGATTGTAGCATATGGAACAGCTGCTCGCGCTGCAAAACGTGCAGTAAAATTGGCGAGAGTAGATGGTATGAAAATCGGTTTGTTCAGACCGATAACCATTTGGCCTTTCCCAAATGCCCGTCTTGTTAAACTTATACAAAAAGTCGACGCTGTATTGGTAGCTGAATTGAACTTGGGACAAATCTTTCAGGAAGTGTCAAGACTCAACAAACAGAAGAAGCTGCTAAGGCTTCTTAGTCGCGTGGATGGTAGTCTTATTCCACCAGAACAGATGCTCGAAGCAATAACAGAGATGAGAATAGAGCTCGATGAGTATTAATCATTAAGCGAAAAAGGCAGGTGTATAGTAATGGCCAACAGGATTGAAGTAAAAACCGATGCAAACAATCTTAACGCGTTTTTGGTTTACAGACCAATCGAAGGATATGACAAACCCATCACACGCGAAGAAGTGGATCAGGCATTTACAATCTGGAAGGTTAAATATGGAATAGATGAATCTGCCATTGAAAGATTCATAGAGATGAATACACCTGACGTTCCCGTTCCTTTTGCAAAAGGTGTTCCGCCTAAAGAATCTCATGATGCAGAGATCGTTTATAATTTTGATTTTGAAAAGTTAAAAAAATATTCCTCAGGAAAAGTGGAAAGAATTCACGGTAATGTTTACAAAAATTTCCTGGTTAAAAAAGGCCTTTTGGTTGCTAAGCGTATACCGCCACAGGAAGGCGAACCGGGAATTGATGTATACGGTAAGAAAATCATGCCTAAAAAGCCAAAAGATACTAGTTTAAATAAACTTCAGGGAGAAAACACCATCGTTGATCCTGATGAGACAAAGCTTGTCGCCTTAAAAGAAGGTATCCTAAGATTTGAAAAAGATAAAATTAATGTTGATCAGATTCTTATTATCACAGGAGAACTTGATGCCGGTGTTGGTAACATTGATTTTGAAGGAACTGTGATTATCGAAGGAACTGTTAAACCCGGTTTTATTGTTAAAGCAAGAGAGGATATCAAGGTTAATGATATAGTTGAAGCTGCAACCCTGGTTGCCGGAAGGGACATTGAAGTTCAAGCAGGGATTAAAGGCCGCGGAAAAGCCTTTTTATCAGCTGGCAGAGATATTAAAGTTCGTTTTGTCGAAAATGCAGAATTTGAAGCAGGTAGAGATATTCTTATCGATTCTGCTTCTGTTAATTCAACTTTAAAGGCTAAAAACTCTTTGAAAATTGAAGGACGACCGGGAGAACTGGTTGGAGGCTACGCATCATCGGGACATGAATTGATTGCCCATCAAATCGGATCAAACATGAATCTAAAAACAAGTGTTGAAGTCGGAATTGATCCCTCTTTAAGAGAGAAAATAACATTGCTACAATCACAAATAAAAATTGATGAAGAGAATATTCGCAAGCTTCAATTGATAGTTAAGAAACTAAAGACTTTAAGAGAAAAGATGAAAAATCAATTCCCTAAAGATAAATTGGACATGCTTTTGAAAAGTGTACAGACCATCAATAATCTTAACGTGGAAATTCCCAAGTTAAAACATCAACTCTCTGAAACAGAGAAAAAAATTGAAGTGATGGTTTCCGGTGCAAAGATAATTGCTAAAAACATACTTTACGCAGGTACTGAAATAACTATTCGAGACAGAAAATTCTATGCAAACAGAGATTATGAAAAAGCTATACTTGTTCTTGAGGGCGGCGAGATAAGGATCGGAGGCTACAGTAATAATAAATAAAAACATTATGTGATATAATACCTTTCGTTTGGTAGGAGGCGTGTCCGAATTGGCTAAGGAGCCGGTCTCGAAAATCGGTGGGCATATTTGTCTATGTGGGTTCGAATCCCGTCGCCTCCGCCATTGTGTTGTAAAAATACTTATGAAAAAAAGAGGTGAAACAAATGGAATTTTTATTCAGGGCATTTGGTCCTCCTGATGCCACTGCCGCACCCCAGACGACAGAGGGTGCCGCTAATGGTACAGCTGGCGTAGCAGGTGGAGGCGCCATGGGAATGATCATATGGATCGTCATTTTATTTGCTATGTTCTACTTTTTGATCATTATGCCGCAGAGGAAAAAGGACAAAGAGTTTAAGTCAATGATGGGAAAGCTTAAAGTGGGAGACAAAATTGTCACCATCGGAGGCATAATCGGTAAAGTCGTATCGATGGAAGAAACCTCATTGGAGATAAAGACTGGTGATACGAAAATGGAAATTTCCAAAAAGTCTATTTCTGCCATTTTGGGTAAATCAAACAAAGATCCAAATAAAGCTGTAGAAAGATAAAAGAATGCTATACATAAGATTATTGGAAGGAAAGTGAGGGGAACATTTTGAGAGCAGACAGAATCAGACTCATTTTTGTCATCATTGTACTTTTAGCTGCATTGATCGGCCTATTCTGGCCAACACCGGGAAAAGAATATAATTCCTTCTTTGACAGGATGTTCGGTAATATCAGATTGGGTTTGGATATAAAAGGCGGCTCAAGACTCGATTACGCGATTAAATTGAATGAAGATTCTGATAAAACAATCTCTGAAGTTGCAGATCAAGTTGTGGTTGTTGTCAGACAAAGATTGGATAGCGCAAATTATACGGAAGCAACAGTTCAAAAAGTCGGTAGTGGTGCTGACACTAGGTTAAGAGTCGAAATCCCTGGCGTCGATGATCCGGCACTGGCAGAACGCCTAGTTGGAAAAAAGGGAAAACTTTATTTTGGTGAAATTCTTGAATCTCAGGAATCAGATACAAAACCAGCAAAAAAAGTTGGTATCAATTATATTGACACTCAATGGCTAAAATATAAGGATCCCGTGAACAACACGACACTTTGGTATCTAGTTAGGGATTATGTAAAAATCGGAGCACAGAAGTATTATCTCGACGGATCTTCTGTTAGAAATGCAGTAGCAGCTGCAGATACTCAAAGAGGCGGGTTTAAAATTCAGCTGACATTTGATAACGAAGGGGCAGATCTTTTTGGGAGAGTCACATCCAATTTTGTTGGAGAACAGCTTCCTATCGTTCTTGATGATATCGTTCTGGTTGCACCGGTAGTTCAAACACCTATTCGAGACGGACAGGCTGAAATTTCAGGAAGCTTTACAGCCCAAGAATCAATGGAACTTGCTGCACTTATCAAAAGTGGAAATCTTCCAGCTGAGCTTGAGAAACTTCAAGAAAGAACACTAGGTCCTACTCTTGGTAAAGACATTATACGTGCCAGTTTAATAGCCGGTTTATTTGGTCTAGGGATTGTACTGGTTTATATGATTGTCATATATGGCTTATTTGGTATCGTAGCAGATATTGCTCTGTTATTTAACTCTATCCTTTTGTTTGGTGTTATGGCAGGAGGAAACTTTATTTTAACTTTACCCGGTATTGCAGGTATTATCTTGACAATCGGTACAACGGTTGATGGAAACATCATTGTACTTGAAAGAATTAAAGAGGAAATGAAAATGGGAAAAACTCCTTTAAATGCAATTGCTGGAGGTTTTTCAAAATCATTCTCAACCATACTTGATGCAAATATAACAACTGTCCTTGCCGCTATTGTTCTTTACTACCTCGGCACGGGAACAATAAAAGGATTTGCCACAACTTTAATTATCGGTATTCTTGGCAGTATGTTTACCACTTTGGTGGTATCCCGTGTCATATTGGATGCTATGTCCGGGTCAATCGATAACAAATGGCATAAACCCGAAGTTGAGGCAGGTGATAGAGTATGAAAAGGGATTTAGATTTTACAAGCAAGAGAAAGATGTTCTTAATCATCTCCGCAGTTCTAATCATCGTTTCAGTAATTTCCATGTTCACTAAAGGATTTAACTTTGGTGTAGATTTTGCCGGTGGTACCGATATTGTATTCTCATCAAAAGAGGACCTGACAGTTGCTGAAATTCGCGTAAAGCTTACAGCAGTTGATGAAGACTTCGAATTGGCTAGAATTTCTAAAATGACCGGTATCCAATCAGATGAAGAAATTGTTTCCAGTTTTTCTGTCATCGTTCAAGATTTCTTCGATGCCGACCAAAAAGAGGCTTTCATAAATAATCTATCAGATCTCAAAGTACAATCATTTAACGCGGTTAGTGGATTTGCAGCTGAAGAATTAAAGGAAAAATCCACTTGGATTGCTATCATAGCGCTGGCAATCATATTGATTTACATCACAATCCGATTCAAATTCTCATTTGGACTTGGGGCCATTTTAGCGTTGGCTCATGACGCTATCATCACTCTGGGACTTTATTCACTCTTTTCTATTCCTTTTGATGTTTCTGTTATCGCAGCAATTTTGACATTACTGGGTTATTCTTTAAACGATACCATTGTTGTTTATGACAGAATAAGAGAAAACATGAAGCGTTTTAGAAAAGATGATGTTGAGAAAACAATCAACGACAGTATCAATCAAGTATTGGGAAGAACTATCAACACATCTTTAACCACGTTTATCGTAGTATTCACCATGTTGTTGTTTGGTGGATCCGGTTTACAACCCTTCGCTTTTGGAATGACGGTAGGTGTGGTTGTTGGAACTTACTCCTCAATCTACATCGCCAGCCCCATACTGATTGGAATGTTAGGTAAAAAAAAGAGATAATCGTTTTACATTATAAAACTAATCTAAGGGCTTCTCTTTTATGAGGAGCCTTTTTTAATAAGAGGTGAATGATTGTGATGTACAGGGCAGTAGAAAAAGATATCAAAGATATCATGGATTTTGTATCATTGGAGCCGGAATTTAATATTTTTACTATCGGTGATCTTGAAAGCTTCGGATTGGATAATGATAAATGCCAAATCTTTTTACAAGTTCAGAATAAGAAAATAAAGGCTGTTATTTTGCTTTATCACACATACTTAACCTTATACTTTAGGGATTTCGGTATGGATTTGAATCCTGTAATCGAAAAATTAAACGAATTAATCAATAACGGGGCAACCGTATTGTCAGGAAAGAAAGAGGTTATTGAAGCGGTTCAAGAAAAGATTACAAAAGAAATTCAATCTACCGCTGATGATTATTTCGCTAAATGCGATGTGTTAATTCCTAAGCAGAACTTTAACATTGAAAAAGTTCAATTTGCCTCCGAAAAAGATGCCTTAGAAATCATTGAACTTTTCGACAGAATCCCGGAATTTCAAGGACATAACAGTGCGGAAGAATTCGCTGAGACATTAAAAGATGGATCCAGAAAAACTACTATTCTTAAAATCGACAATCAAATCGTTTCTACCGCATCTTCCACAGCAGAAACAAAAGATTCTGCCATGATCATCGGGGTAGCAACCGAACCGAATCCTTGTTTTAGAAGAAAAGGATATGCTTCAGCTTGTGTTTCTAAATTGGTACAAGATCTGAATAAACGAGGTAAAAGTGCCTGCTTGTTTTATGATAATCCTGAAGCCGGTTCTATTTATAAAAAATTTGGTTTCAAAGATATAGGCTTTTGGAAGATGCTACGCTTTAAATAAGGTATAGGGGGGGTCCCCTATACCTTAGCCTTGTCATGTCGACAATCAATCAGAAACCTTAAAGATTAAACTGTCAGAAAATTCCATTCCGTATCGATCTGTGTATTTCACGGTTATGCTATGTAATCCATTTCCAAGTTTTTCTGGTAAAGGAGCCATGAAGAGGTGTTCACATAGCTTTGGGGCTCCATAAGTCAATGCGTCTCTGTAAACTTGCTGTGTATATGGATCGTAAACTTCTTTCTTTTTCATTGGTGCAAAATCGGAACCGTCAACACTAAAAAAAACCTCACTGTCATATCCGGCATTGAAGACATTGGCATAGATATCGGTATATTTAACCATTTTACGCTTAACATTACCGCGAGGGGAAGAAATTCGAACCTGAAAATCATCATCATAATTTGCAGATTGATAAAGATGAGTATAAGAATTGCCTTCAAAATTAAGAATGTTATATCCATTTGGTACTCCATCACTTTGTAAAGCATAAGGAAGTCCCCGTTCATCAAATGGTCCACCCCACCAGCAGCCACAGGCAGCACCACCAATAATAACGTGGATGGGTTCAGTTCCTTTCCATCCGTCTTCTTCTGATAGAAAGACATTCTCAAGAGTATGAGTATGGCCGGCTAAAGCCAGAATCTTTTCTCTTCCTTCTAATATTTTATATAATTCTTTTCTATCTTTCACGTGATCTTTTCCTGGATTATCCACATTTGAAAAAAGCGGAATATGCATAGAAAAGACAATTAAATAATCTTCAGGCACGTTTTGCAAATCATTCTTTAACCATTGTAGTTGTTGATCTCCTATGTTGCCAAAATATGAATTGTTACCGGTATATTGCACGTTATCCAGTATGACAAAATGCACTTGTCCGTAATTAAAGGAGTAAAACGGGGGTCCAAAGTAGCTGATAAAAGTATCAAGACTATGTTCATCAGATTTGGCTGCAAAATTTAAATCATGATTTCCGGGAACATGATAAAAAGGAATATTGGTCAACTTGCATACTTCCAGATAGTAAGGAAATAAGGAAACATCGTTATCCATAATATCACCAAGCACAATTGCAAATTGTTTATCCGAATCGACGAGATCACAATAAATATCATCTCTGAGATAATCAATTTGTTCTGCTGTTTTGGTTTGTGGATCACCAATAGCCAGAATTTCAAAGTTATTATTCTTTGTGCTTGAATATAGTGGGAAATTCAATTGTTCAGGTTTCTTGCCTGTTGGTTTTATTCCAGGATGTTTGAGCTCTGGTGAACCTTCGGGATAATGAATATAGAAAAATTGAGGAATATTAAATTCATTGACTGGCGTCATATACTCTCCCGGTTTTGAAATAAAAACCACACAATTATTTCTTAGAGGTAATTCATAATACCCCGAGTCGTTAGTTAAAACACAATCCAATCCATTTGATACCACAACATCTTGAATTCCCGTTTCACCTTCATCAAAAACACTATTTTTGTTTTCATCCAAATACACATAACCCATAAATGACTCCGCAAAAACCATTGTGACAAGAAATGACAGCAAAATAATAATTATAACTCTTTTCATGTTCTCTCCCCCTTGTATTCCAACGTTAATAGAAGTGTTTGATCTTGACTTAGAACCAAAATGATTATATCATGTGATTGTTTTTTCTTGTTTTTTATACATTTAAAACTTCATAAGAAGATGTATTTCTGTGTTATAATAAATCGAAAATGTGATCTGGAGGGGAAAAAATTGGACAAATTAAAATTGATATATGGACTTCTTTTTTTAGTTTTAGGTGTTGTCGCATTATTGGCAGCAATAAATGCAATAGAATTGAGCTGGGATTATTTTTGGCCATTGTTTTTATTAATTCCCGGTCTTACTTTTGAATACAGCTTTTTTTCAAAGCGTGGAAAACATGCAGGTGATGCGGGTATTCTTGTTCCCGGGGGTATTTTAATAACCATATCCATATTATTCTATGTGAATATTTTCTTTGGATGGCATTTAATGGAATTATTATGGCCTGTTTTCATTCTTGCTCCTGCAATCGGACTTTTTCAATTTTATCTGTTTGGTTCAAGAAACAAAGGTCTATTGATTCCCGTCGGAATATTAACCGGGGTTGGACTTTTTTCCCTTATAATTACAATGTTGAACATAGATTTCTTTATATATATTTTCTCCATTATTCTCATAGCAATTGGCGTTTACTTTATCTTCAGAGGTTTAAAACGACCTGAATAAAGAATTTTTAGGAGGTTATGAGATTCCATGAATGAAAATGAAGAAAGATTAACTGAAGAAGAAATGGAATTGATTTTAGAAAAATATAGCAGGATTACCGGCAAATCAAGATTGATTTTAGATTCAAATGAAAAATTAAAGAAAATGGTTGAAGATTATAAAGAAAAACATGGAGAAGATATTCCCGATGCTGAAGTACTTTTAGATTTTGTTCCCTACCTTCTGGAAAAAATAGAGAAGGCAAAAGAGGAATAAAGAAAAGTAATCTGACTGATTATAATCAAAAATTTAACGTTTCCTTTTAACAAAAAAGAATAAAAAATAGAGAAGATTAGAATATTCATCAATAACAAAGGTTGAAACAAGTGCTATTAAGGGAACTATCATTAAAGCTATTGATTTATCGATATGCTTTTGTAGCACTTCTTTTTTAACTGCGCCAACTTTTATAAGCTGTTTATGGTTTTTAATATACAACCACCTTAGCAAAATAAACAACTCCACAAAGAAAATATTCATATGAAACAGTATGATTGCCAAGGGTATGGATGATAAGTCATCTTGAACGGATGTTGTGAAAGGAATCAAGACGATAAAAAACATGCAATACAAATTCAACCACATATGTGTATTATCTGTTTTCTCCAGATAATGCATTTCTCGATTGTTTGCAATCCATATTGAAGCCAAAATAAAGAAACTGGTAAAATATTTAATAAAAGTTAAGTGCATTTCTCCCAAAGTTTGTAAGAAATCAGCCGAAGTGAAAATCCCTTCCGGATTCGGTATCTTAATATCCAATACCAATAAAGTCATTGCAATTGCTAAAATACCATCGAATAAAGCCTCCGTACGATGAAGGCTTAATGTTAACGAATCACGATTATTTTCTTTAACAGACATGTTTGACAAAACTTTTTTATCATCCATACTTTCACCCGTAACATTATAGCATTTTTTATCACTCTCCTGTTTTTTTACTATAAAACTGTATACGATTTATTCTTAAGAAAACTCATGTATAATTGCTAAGCAGTAAAAACTAATAATGAGGTTGGGAAAATTGGATAAGATAATCGTTATAGGCGCAGGACCAGCCGGATTGATGGCAGCTATAACCGTTGCTAAAAATGGACATTCTGTATTATTAATTGAAAAAAAAGATCAACCTGCAAAAAAACTTTCCATAAGCGGAACAGGTCAGTGTAATTTTACTCATGATGGAAATATTGCTTCATTTTCTCCGCATTACGGCGAAAAAGGAAAAATAGCCGTTCGAATTCTTAAACGGTTCTCGAATGAAGATCTGATCAATTTTTTTAACGAACTGGGATTAGAAATCTACAGAAGAGAAGATGGAAAGTATTTTCCAAAGAGTATGAAAAGCAAAGATGTGATTGACTGTTTACTCCGTACTTACGATTCTTTAGGAGGAAAATTGATTTTAAACGATCCGGTAATTTCCATTGAAAAGAAGGAAAGCATTTTTCTGATTAGATCATTGAAACAAAGATATACTGCTAAGGCCGTTATTTGTGCTGCTGGTGGTTACACTTATCCAAAAACCGGCTCTGATGGTCAATTTTTTTCTGTTATTGAAAAATTAAATCATCACATAGTTCCATTGGGTAAAGGACTTTCACCTATCATAACACATGATAAAAACTTTTTAAAACTTTCAGGGATATCCTTTCAGAATGCAGGGTTGTTATTTATTAAAAAAAGCGGCAAACAGTTAAGATCACGTGGAGAATTATTAATCACACATCGAGGATTCTCAGGACCCCTTATTTTGGATCACTCACGCTATTTGACAAAAGACATGACAATTTATTTGAATTTTACACCTTTCCGAGATAAAGAAGATTTGGAAAAGAACATGATTGATTATTCAAAAGAACATGGAAAAAAAACACTGATTGCATTCTTTATTGAAAACAAAATCCCAAAACGGTTGGTTCAAACACTCTTTCATAAGGCAAAGATTACTAAAGACATATCTTTTTCAAAACTTACATCAGAAAAAAGAAAAAGGCTTTCAAGATTATTCGCGGAATATCCAACAAGAATAGAAGAAATGGGATCAATCAACGAATCAATGGTAACCACCGGAGGTATAAAATTGAGTGAAGTAATTCTATCTACGTTGGAATCAAAGTTTATTAATGATCTGTTTTTTTGTGGAGAAATGCTTGATTTAGATGGAGATACAGGTGGTTTTAATATTCAAATGGCCTTTTCTACAGGTTTTATTGCCGGTATGGCTGCTTCTCGGAAAAGTTAAAGGTTACTATCATATATATTATTATTGTATATCAATAAATAAGAAATAACTCTTCTCTCATGATATAATTATACGAAAAAAAAGGAAGGAGAGACCATGGAACAAACCCTTTACAGAAAATACCGTCCAGGACAATTTTCAGAACTAGCAGGGCAAGATCATATTAAACAACTCTTTTCAAAATCATTAGTTGAAGAAAATTATTCTCATGCCTATATTTTTGCAGGTCCCAGAGGTACTGGTAAAACTACCGTTGCAAGAATCATTGCCAAAAGGTTGAATTGTCTTCATCCTAAAAACAGCGAACCTTGTAACGAATGCTCACAATGTATTGCAATAAATCAAGGTTCTCATATTGATGTCATTGAAATGGATGCAGCATCAAACAGAGGTATAGATGATTTTAGGGCTATTAGGGATAGAGTAGCTTACAGACCTGCACAGGGAAAGGTAAAGGTTTACATCATTGATGAAGTCCATATGTTAACCAATGAAGCTTTTAACTCCATTTTAAAAACTCTTGAAGAACCCCCTGATCATGCTGTTTTTATTCTTGCAACAACTAATCCTGAAAAGATACCGGAAACGATTATTTCACGTTGTCAAATCATCCCTTTTAGAAATGTAACCGTCAACACCATTGTTAATCATTTGCAGATGATCACTGAAAAAGAAGGCTATTCGGTAGATGATGAAGTTTTTACTTACCTTGCAAAAAGAGCAAAGGGAAGTATGAGAGACGCCATCGTTTTACTGGAACAAATCTTAAGATTCCTGCCAAAAGAAGAAGTAATTCACAAAATGGATATTCTGAACATTTTAGGTGGCGTTGACGATGAAGAGTATACACGGTTTATTTCAATGATTGAAAAAAAAGAAAATCAAAGTATCATTGAATTTTCAGAATATCTTTATAACAATGGCGTGAATTTTGAAGTCTTTCTTGATGGACTTACAGACTATATACTTTCATATTTAGCGCAAATGAATGATCCGAAAATCCAAAAACTTAATCTTGGTATTGCTAAAAAGGCATCAGAGATGATCAAACAAATTAAATACTCTGACAATCCGAATGTAATCTTTGCAATAGAATTTCTTGCTTATGCACAAACACATGGATTATCCAATCTTGACGAGAAAAAACAATCTAAAAAAGATAATATCAAGAATACTGAAAACAATCACCCTGAAATACTTCAGGAGAAAAAGGAGATAATCCAAACAACTCCTGACAATATAGAAATGAACATTCAAAATATTGACAACGAAGTATTGAAAGAAATTAGAAAAACTGATATTGATTTGTATATAGCACTACTGTGTTTAGATAACGAAGAAAAACCTCAAGGAACCATAACCATACAAAAAAACAATAAAAAACCATTCTCCAACTACATCATTGAAAGAAAAGAAAAAATATTAAGAGACTATTTTGATAAATATTCAAAAAAGATTGTAATTATTGAAGATAGTAAGGAACCTATTCGTCAATTAATCATAGATAAAGAAAGTGAGCAAAAAAAAGAAATTCCAGTTGAAGTAAAGGGAATATACGATAAATTGAAGAAATTGTTCCCAGAAAGTGATATTATCATAAAAGATAATCAAAAATAGAGAAAGGAGAGATCTTGATTTGGCTAAAAAAATGAGAAGTTTTGGGGGTAAGAGTTTTAGAAAACCTTCCAGTTCCGGACAACCAAAAATGAACCAGTTGATACAGAAGGCACAGCAAGCACAAGAGGAGCTTCAAAAAAAAGAGGACCAATTTAAAGAACAAGAATTTGAATTCTCAGTTGGAGGCGGTGCACTTACAGTAAAAATGAAAGGTGATAACACAGTATCAGCCATTGATTTTGACGATGAGTTACTTGAAGAACCTGATGATTTTAAAGATTTAATCATAGCCGCTTTTAATCAGGGTATTGAAGAAGTGGCCAAAAAGAAGGAAGAGTTTATGGGTGACGTTGGAGGCAACCTGGGATTGGGAGATCTTGGTTTTTAATTTAATTTTTTTTATGATATAATACCTGTGAAAAATTACACAAACAATATCTGGAGGTGTTAGTGAATGGCTAACGTTAGAATTGCAATTAATGGTTTTGGAAGAATTGGAAGACTTGTATTCAGAGAAATGATGAAAAGAGGTGGCTACGATGTAGTCGCAATTAATGATTTGACAGATGCAAAAACGCTCGCTCATCTACTCAAATACGATTCAGTACATGGCAGATTCAACGGTACGGTTGATGCTAAAGATGGAGCAATTGTAGTAAACGGAAAAGAGATAAAAGTAACTGCCATAAAGAATCCTGCAGAGATTCCTCATGGCGAAAATAGCATTGACATTGTAATAGAATCAACAGGCGTTTTCAAAAACAAAGAACAATGTCAGGGACACCTTGATGCAGGTGCAAAAAAAGTTATCATAACCGCTCCCGCAAAAGGCGCAGTCGATGCCACAGTTGTTCTAGGTGTAAACGATGATGTGATTAAACCGGAAATGACCGTTGTGTCAAATGCTTCATGCACAACTAATTCAATTGCTCCAACAATCAAAGTTTTAAACGACAAATTCGGAGTAGTGAACGGATTCCTCACAACAATCCACGCTTATACATCAACACAAGAAGTAATGGATGTTCCGGGAAAAGACTTTAGAAGGATGAGAGCTGCAGCAGTGAACAGCATTCCCACTTCCACAGGAGCAGCAAAGGCTGTTGGACTAGTTTTACCGGAACTCAAGGGAAAACTTGATGGAATAGCTGTCAGAGTACCTGTCGTTGATGGTTCTTTTACAGATCTAACGATAAATCTTAAAAAAGGAACATCAGTCGAAGAAGTAAACGCAGTTATCAAAGAAGCCGCTGCAAATGAATTAAAAGGCATTCTTGAATACACTGAAGAAGAAATTGTCAGTTCAGATGTCATTGGTTCTACCACGGCCGGTATATTTGATGCTGGACAAACTAGAGTCATTGAAGGTACACTGGTTAAGGTTGCCTGCTGGTATGACAACGAATATGGCTACAGCTGTATGGTAGTCAATTTAGTAGACAAGCTTGAAAAAATGCTTTAAAGAGGATAGATAAAAAATAATTGAGAACATTAAAAGGCACAGGCTTCCTGTGCCTTTTCTACAATAAAAGAAAGCTAAAGGAGGTTCATTATGGAAAAATTGACAATAAGAGATGTAAAGCTTGATGGAAAAAGATGTTTAATGCGAGTTGATTTCAACGTACCTTTGGATAAACAAACACATGAAGTAACAGATGACAACCGAATCAGAGGTGCGCTGCCTACTATTCAATACGCAATAGATAACGGTGCAAAGGTTATATTAATGTCTCATTTGGGAAGGCCAAAGGGAGAAAGAAAACCCGAATTTTCACTTAAACCGGTAGCAGATCGTTTGACAGAACTTCTTGGACAAGAAGTCATTTTTGTTGAAAATCTCATTGGAGAAGATGTTACCCAAGCAGTCAATGATCTTCAGAAAGGGCAAGTCATTTTACTTGAAAATACCCGATTTGAAAAGGGCGAAAAAAAGAACGACCCGGATTTGTCCAAACAGTTGGCTAAATTGGGCGACGTACACGTTAACGATGCTTTTGGAACGGCACACAGAGCACACGCTTCTAATGTAGGTGTTGCAGATTATCTTGTTTCTGTTTCAGGATTCTTGTTGGAAAAAGAAATTGAATTTCTTGGAAATGTTGTTGAAAACCCTGAAAAACCATATGTTGCTATTCTTGGTGGTGCAAAGGTTTCAGATAAAATTGGAGTTATAGAAAATCTGATTACCAAAGCGGATAAACTCATTATTGGCGGAGCCATGATGTTCACTTTCTGGAAAGCAAAAGGATATGAAACCGGAAATTCATTGGTGGAAGAAGATAAAATCGAACTAGCTAAAGAATTAATGGAAAGAGCTGAAAAACAAGGAGTGGAATTGATCCTTCCCGTTGACGCATTAGTAGCTGAAAAGATGGAAAAAGGCGCTCAAACAAAAACGGTAAGCGCCCAAGAAGGTGTTCCTGATGGCATGATGGGATTGGATATAGGAGAAGCATCCATAAAATTGTTTAAAGACGCATTAAAAGATGCCAAAACAGTTATCTGGAACGGTCCTATGGGAGTCTTTGAAATAGAAGATTTTGCCAAGGGAACTGAAAGTATCGCCAAAACTTTGGCTGAGATGAAGGATGCCAAAACAGTTATTGGTGGCGGGGACAGTGCAGCAGCCATTGCCAAATTCGGTTTAAAGGATAAAGTTACACATGTTTCGACCGGTGGCGGTGCTTCTCTTGAAATGCTTGAAGGAAAAGAACTTCCAGGCGTATCCAGTTTGTCTGACAAAAAAAAACGACAGGTAGTGGTGGCCGGTAATTGGAAGATGAACAAAACACCCAGTGAATCCATGGCTTTTGCCAGAACGCTGCTAAATCATATCACTCCAAAAACTGATCAGGTTGAAATCGTTGTTTGCCCAACTTATGTAGCACTTTCTGATGTTCAGAATGTGTTGATAGGAACTACAATTGAAGTAGGTGCACAGAATATCTATCCTAAGGTAAACGGCGCTTTTACCGGTGAAATTTCACCAACCATGTTGAACGATTTGAAAGTAAAATATGCCATCATTGGTCACAGTGAAAGAAGGGCAATTTTTAAGGAAACCAATGAACTCATAAATAAAAAAGTCAGATTTTCTCTGGAGCATCAATTAATACCCATATTCTGTCTTGGAGAGGTATTGGAAGAAAGAGAATCCGGTAAAACCTTTGAAGTCCTCGAAAAGCAACTCAAAGAAGGTTTAAACGAAATCGGTCCCGATGAGATGAAAAAAACGATTGTGGCTTATGAACCCGTTTGGGCCATTGGAACCGGAAAAGTAGCAACTAATCAACAAGCTCAGGAAGCTATCCACTTCATCAGAGAAGAATTGGCAAAGATGTATGACCCTTCAGTCGCAAACGAAATTAGGATTCTATATGGAGGAAGCATCAAACCGGATAACTTCACCGGCATTTTGGCACAAAAGGACATTGATGGTGGACTTGTCGGGGGAGCTTCATTAAAAGAAAGCTTCGTGGAATTAGTTGAAATTGCTCAGCAGATGACCAAATAAGATAATATTTTATAAATAGGCGGGGAAACCCGCCTTTTTCATTTTAAATCAAGGGGAGCTGAATAGCGATATTCTGATTATTACTTATTATGTATATGTGCATAAATATTGCAATTCTAAAGACATACTTGATCAAAACCCTAATAACATTAATAAATAACTCAATACAAGTGTTATAATAGTTCAAAGCAATCTTTTAGGGGGGGATTTTTGTTATGTGTGGGATATTTGGTATTGTGGGAAAAAAACATCGATTGGGAGAATTAATTGAAGGTTTAAAAAAGCTTGAATACAGAGGATACGATTCAGCCGGTATTGCATACGTTTCAAATGGACGAGTGGATGTGGCCAAGCAATCCGGAAGAGTGGCCATCCTAGAAAAAATGTACGAAGACAGAACTTCAACTTTTATCAATGTGGGAATCGCTCATACTAGATGGGCGACTCACGGTAATCCAAATGATATTAATGCCCATCCTCATACAGACTGCACGGGAAGAATTGCAGTAGTTCATAACGGCATCATCGAAAACTTTAACGAATTGAAACAACAATTAATTAATTCCGGCCATTTTTTTAAATCGGATACAGATACGGAAATCATTGCTCATTTGATTGAAGAGTATTATGGGGGAGATATATTTGACGCAGTAAAAAAAGCTATTAAGAGGTTAAGAGGGGCATTTGCAATAGGTGTCATTTCAGCTGATGAGCCAGATAAGTTGATCGCTGCCCGAGAAGGCAGTCCTCTAATAGTTGGGAAAACAAAAGGTGGTGGAATTATCGCTTCAGATATCACACCCATATTTAAGTACACAAAAGAAATGTACTTTGTGGATGATGGTGACATCATTGAGATAAATCTAAATGAAGTCCGCTTTGAAGATTATTTCGGCAAAAGTCAGCAAAAGAGCCCACAAAAAATCGATTGGGAGGAAACTGCCGCTGAGAAATCTGGCTATAAATTTTTCATGGAAAAAGAAATCACAGAAGAACCCGATGTCATAAAAAAAGCATTGACAGGAAGAATTTCAGATGGGAAAATTTATTTGGATGAAATTTCCGAATGGAAAGATCTACTAAAACAAACAAAAAAAATAAAAGTCATCGCTGCTGGTACAAGCTATCACTCAGCAATGGTTTTCAAATACTTTCTGAATGAATTATTGCCAATTTCAGTGGAAGTTGAGATTTCTTCTGAATTTAGATATATGAAACAATGGAAATATAATGAAGAACAGTTGTTTGTTTTTATTTCACAATCCGGTGAAACTTTGGACACTTTGGAAAGCTTGCGTCTTGTAAAACGGTTAGGAGGAAAAACCCTTGCCATATCTAATGTTGTGGGTTCAACCATAACAAGAGAAGCAGAAAAGACTATTTTTCTCAATGCAGGTCCTGAGATTGGAGTAGCTTCTACAAAGGCCTATGTAGGGCAATTGATCGTTCTCTATTTGTTGGGAGCAACCATATGCCAGACAAAGGCTTGCGAAATAGATAAAGGATTTTTCAATGATCTTGAAAATATGCACAATTTCTATGAAAATGCCTTAAAGCAAAGTGATGAAATAAGAGAAATCGCAAAAAAATACGCTCATTTTCTTCACTTTATGTATATAGGAAGGAAAGGAAATTACCCTACCGCTATGGAAGGCGCATTAAAATTAAAAGAAATCTCATACATCAACGCAACTTGTTATGCAGGTGGTGAGTTGAAGCATGGTCCCATCGCATTACTGGACAGTGAATTCCCAGTTTTTGTAATTATTCCAAAAGATGAACTTTATCAAAAAATGAAAAATAATGTCATTGAAACCAGAGCAAGAAATGCCCGATGTATTTCTCTTACAACAAATGATAATCAAGAGGCAAAAACCTTTTCAGATGATGTGATTTATATGCCTCACTGCTCCGATCTTTTATTGCCGCTTTTATGCGCACCTTATATTCAGCTTTTCGCTTATCATATTGCGGACATGCGCGGTCTCGATGTAGATAAACCCAGAAATTTGGCTAAAAGCGTAACAGTTGAATAAAAAAGATAAACCAGGTGTCTTACAAAGATGTCTGGTTTAGTTTCTCTCTAATTCTTTCTCAATAATATCTTTTAGGGTTTGCCACTCACTGATGAGATGTTCATAGTTTTGTTTAACTGATTTGATATTATCTGAATAATCTTCTATTAATTTTGCAATATGCCCTAATTTCATAAAACAAATTTCAAAAGATGTACCCTTTATGGCGTGGGCTTCTTTTTTTATTTTTTCTAGTTTACCTTGGCCGATAGCATGACCCAAAACAGAAATCCTTGATTCCAAGTCAACTTTTGCAGTCTTTAAAATCTCTTTTAACGTTTCTTCATCATGACTAATCTTTTTTAATATTCTCTCTAGATCAAAGTGTACTTCTTCATTGGATCTCTTTTCTTTTTTTATTTCTACATTTTCTTTGGGATTCAAAGGTTTCATGTATTTAAGGAAGCAGGCAAGTAATTTATTTTCATCTACTGGTTTAGATAAGAACTCATCCATTCCAGCCTTCATGCTCCTAACTTCTTCTTCTCGAATAGCACTTGCCGTTAAAGCTACAATTGGGGTATGATATTCCTTTTTTTCCTCAAGTTTTCTAATTTCAATCGTTGCTTCTATACCATCCATTTCGGGCATTCTCAAATCCATCAGAATAAAATCGAATTGCTGTGATTTACAAAACTGTAATGCTTCATAACCGTTAGCAGCTTCGGTTATTTTTACATTTTGTATATACTTGGCGAGTATTGTTTTAAACAAAATCATATTCATAGCAACGTCTTCAGCGATCAAAATACGAGGCGGTTGTTTAAAGATGTATTTTTTTATATCTTTATATTCATTTGCAACACTTTTCTCTTCACTGTTTAAGCAATCATGTATTTCTTTTTGATTAAAAGGTTTTAGCAATGAACACTTTAACTCTGTGGAATCAAAATTATGAAGTTGTTTTTCTTCTAAATTTGGGGAATTTAGAAAGATAAGATCAAATTGCTCATGAATTACCGTTCTTTTTTTCTTTATTATTTGTAATATCATTGATAAATCATGATCACTCATATCTGAATCAACGAGTATCGCATCATATCCATTATTTTCCACAAACTTTCCCAAAGTCTCTTCTGAAGTTCCCCATGAGTCGCATTTAATAGCCAAATGTTCTAAAGTCTTTTTGACAATATTTCTGACAGATGAATGATCAGAAATGATAACAGCATTGGAATACAAACGTCTCGTTTCAACTTTTAACCAATTATATTCCTTGTATTCAGTAGTGATTGAAAAAGAAAAGTCTGTTCCTTTTTCAGGAGTACTATTTAGTTCAAGTTTTCCACCCAACTTCTGTACCAGTAAATTAGAAATAGCAAGGCCTAAACCTGATCCACCAAACTTTCTGGTGATTGATACATCTGCTTGAGAGAAGTTATTAAAGATCCTTTCCATCTGCTCTTTACTGATACCAATACCCGTATCAGAAATCAAAAACATAAATTTACCTTTTTTTTCATCAATTTTTTCAAAATTCACTTTAAGCGTAACTTCACCTTTTTCAGTAAACTTAACAGCGTTACCCAGAAGATTGACAAATATTTGCCTTAACCTTGTTGGATCTGTAACCAGACGCTTTGGGATATCAGGTTGAATATCTAAAAGGAGTTCAAGTTTTTTCTCAAATGATGAATAGCGTATAATTTCAACGGATTTATTGATAACTTCATTTATATCACTGTCTATCAACTCAAGTTCCAGTTTCCCTGCTTCAATTTTTGATAAATCCAGTATATCGTTTATAATACCCAATAGTGATTGTGCTGAAGAATTCACACTTTCCAAATATTGCTTTTGCGTATCATTTAAAGGAGATTGTTTCAGCAATTTACTAAAACCTATAATACTGTTCATGGGTGTCCTGATCTCGTGGCTCATGTTTGCCAAAAACTCAGTTTTTTCTTTATTGGAAATCTCTGCCTTTTCTTTTTCTATTTTCAAGTCCAAAGCTAATTTTATAAAATAAATCACAGTAGCAATAGCCGTAATGTAAATTAAATAAGCCCACCAACTTTTCCAAGGCGGAGGATTGATTAGAACGGATAAAGTTTTCGGATCATTATTCCAAACACCGTCGCTATTTGAAGCCTTTACTTGAAACTCATACTGACCGGGCGAAAGATTGGAATAACTCACAAAATTTCTAGTCCCAATATGAACCCAGTCACTATCAACACCGCTTAATTTGTAAGCATATTGATTTTTTGTCGGTGCATGATAATCAATTGAAATAAACTCAAATGAAAGAAAGTTTTTATTATATGGCAGAGTGATTTTTTCCAATAAATAATATGGTTTCGTTGTTTTCATTGGATCATTCATAACCATGATATCCACTATTTGAATCTTTGGTTTGTAAAAATTAACTTTATTTGGTGACGATGTAAACGAATAAACTCCATGCATAGATCCAAACAAAAGATCTCCATCACTTGTTTTCAAATGACCATTATTAAATTCCATTCCCCATAGTCCATCTTCTTCAGAAATTAATGTGATAACACCTGTTTCGGGATCGATGATATTTATACCATAAGAGGTTGCTACCCAAATATCACCTTTATCATCTTCAAGCAAAGACAGAATGGCATTATCCGAAAGACCGTTATTTCGATTATAATGTTTAAAGTTTCCTTTATCCTTATCAAATACATTAACCCCACCACTTGTTGTTCCAATCCAAATCCTTCCCTTAGAATCCTCTAAAAGAATTCTGGCAGTGTTATTGCTTAAAGAATTAATATCATCGGGATCATTAAAAAAGTTCTTAAATGATTCATTCTCCGGATCAAAGCGGTTTAACCCATTATTTGTTCCGATCCATATATACCCTTCACGATCTTGGAGAATACTATAAACTAAATTATCAGTGATACTGTTTGCATCGTTAGTCTCTATTCTGTAGTTTTCAAATTTTCCAATTGCCTTATCCCATTTATCCACACCATTTTTATAATATCCTATCCAAAGATTCCCTTTTTCATCTTCCGTCATAGCATATGGAATAATACCACTTGGATTGTTTTCTGTTCCATCAGGTAAAAAGCGAATAAAATCATCTGTTTCTCTTTGATAAAGATTTAACCCATCATTAGTTCCCACCCAAATATTTTTCTCACTATCTTCATAAATAAAAGTCACAATATCATTGCTCAAAGAATTTTCTTTGTTAGGATCATTTTGGTATACAATCATGGTATCTTTTTCAGAGTTATATCTGTTTAATCCCCCATCATAAATACCAAACCACAAATCTCCCTGATGGTCTTCGATAATAGAACTAACCTTTCCATGAGATAGACTGATTTCATTTTGCGGGTCATAAGCGAAACGCCGGTAATCAATTTTATCTTTGTTTAATTTATTAAGTCCATTCCCATTTGTACCAACCCATAGCAAATCAGAATTATCCAAAAATATTGAATAAACAACATCATGACTGATACTTCCCAGATTGTTCTGATCGTACACATATTTATTTAATTCCTTTTTTTCAATGACGTATTCATATAAGCCTCCCCCCCATGTACCTGCCCAAATACGTCCTTTATCCTTTGCGTTTATGACATAAATTCTGTTGTCATCTGTTACAATAGAATCCATAAAAACACCTTGGTCAGGATCATACTCAACAATACCTTCTCCCCAGTTACCAATCCAGATGTTGCCTTGTTCGTCTTCAGAAAGAGACATAATATAGGGACTTTTAAGTTTCTCTGTGTTTTCGGGAGTAAAGCTGGTAAAATTATCTCGTTCAGGGTTATATAGATTCAGCCCGTGATAGGTACCAATCCAAATTCTACCTTTTGAATCTTTCAAAATAGATCTAACAGTATTGTTAGACAATGAAAAAGAATTATCTGCATCATTAAAATAATGCTTGATTTCTCCTGTATCAGGATCTAAAACATTTAGACCATCCAAAGTGCCAACCCAGACATTATCATCATTATCAGTGGTTATTGCAGTAACAACCTCATTGCTTAAACTAAATTTATCATTCGGAATATGAGGATAATGTCTAAATTCTTCATTATAAATATCAAAACTTGCAAGTCCGTTATATGTTCCAATCCACAAGATATTTTTCTCATAGTCCAGAAAAATCGTTTGAATAAGCCTATGAGGTAAGGAGTTTTTATCATAAGGATTATGTTCATACAATTTAACATTTTTTCCATCGTACCTGTTCAGACCACCTTGTGTTCCAAACCACATAAAGCCATCTTTGTCCTGAACAATCGATGAAATAGAAGAATTTGAAAGACCATCTTTTCTTGTAATATGATCAAATATATAAGAACCCTCAGAAGCATAAATGAATATAGCCAGGCTTAAAAATATTAATATGAATACGAATTTTTTAATAATAATCACTCACTTTCAGACTTTTCACGATTATTGTTTTAGGCTTAAATAATATTATCACTCTAATTGTATATTTTTTCTTTTTCATCAACAATACTAACTTGTTAATTTCTCCACTTATTTTTAATTATAAGAGCAAGAATACCGCGTTACCATTAATTAACACACACGGAAGATGGACTTAATTGACAAAGAAGCGTTATGATGGTAGTATATGCCTTGTGCGCGAAATTCGGGAACCGAAAGAAGCGAGAGCCGAAAACCAGCGTATA
>Ga0272443_10001945_pt1 | contig 27905 bp, 21 predicted proteins | sample SSMAcet12_FD_193581 | JGI IMG/M metagenome (GOLD analysis project Ga0272443, IMG submission 193581) | Marine sediment archaeal communities from Little Sippewissett salt marsh, Falmouth, MA, United States - SSM-Acet-12 | ecosystem: Environmental > Aquatic > Marine > Wetlands > Sediment ... | reverse complement strand
GAAGGGAGAGATCATGTCGGGACCTTGCTGTAACACTTGCGTGTATTGTATCTACGACCCGGAGGATTGGGTTCGGTCGCAGGGTTTGGGCGAGCCGCTGATGGCGAAGTGCGCGAACCACCCGCGGTGGCCTGGGGTGGTGCATTACGTGCCTGGGGTGGCGTGCCGGAACTACCAGCGACAGCCGATGCCGCCGGAGGACGAGAGCGTGCGGCTGATCCCGCTTTCCGGCGGGGGCTACGCCTGGGTGGACGCCGACGACTACGAGTGGCTGAACCAATACCACTGGCGGCTGGTCAATGGCTACCCCTCCCGGCGCGAGAAGCAGCGCGAGGTGCTCATGCACCGCGCGATCATGCAGCCGCCACCCGGCAAGGTGGTGGACCACATCGACGGGAACCGGCGCAATGCCTGCCGAGCCAACCTGCGGATCTGCACCCGCGGCGAGAATCAGTGCAACCAGCGCAAGCGACGCAAGGGCCACTCCCGCTTCAAAGGCGTCACGTTTCACAAGCCCATGGGCAAGTGGACAGCGCAATACCGATTCAAAGGGCGCCTTTATCACCTCGGGTACTTCGACGACGAGGCTGAGGCGGCGCGGGCGTACGACTACGCCGCGGTCCAGGTCTTTGGCGAGTTCGCCTGTGTGAATTTTCCGCGTCAGTGGCCCCCCGAGCGGCGGGCCCGGGTGCGGGAGGAATACCTGCAAGGCGAGGGGGCGGCTCGTTCGTAGTGTGCCCGTAAGGGCATAGGCGACATCGGGCGGGACGAGTGAAGGACGCTGAGAAAGAGCGTCTGACGACGCCACTACGAACTTGTCATGGTGAGCCCATTCGACCTCGCTCAGGGCAGGCTGCGCGAACCATCTGGGCATCGCATGGGCATTACACGAGCCCCCGGCCCAGATCCTTCGGCTGCGCTCAGGATGACAATCCCCTGTCGGGGATTGTCATTTCCCGATACAGAAGCGGCCGAAGATGCGGTCGAGCAGTTGCTCGTCGATGGGCTCGGTCTCGATATCCGAGAGTGCCTGGCAGGCGGCTCGCATCATTGCGGCCGCCACCTCGTCACTGCCGGCCTCGATCTCCGCAATCGCCTGCTCAACGTTCTCAATCGCATCCGAAACAGCCTGCTTATGACGGGCCGTTAGAGCGATGGTATCGCGGCCCTCACCGGCCGCTGCGGCTTGGCGGGCCCCCGATTGTGTTTCAGCCAAGTGCCGCTCAATCCGGCCCCGTAGTCCATCCAGCCCCTCGCCGGTCGCGCTCGAGACGGGCCGGAACTGCCCGTCGAACGTCGCCTCCAAACCGGCGAGCTTGCCGGCCCGGGCGTTCGTGTCCAGAAGATCGCACTTCGTAGCCACATAGAAGACGTCCGGGCCGTCAACGAGAGCGCGAATGGCGGCGTCTTCGCCGAAGTCCACCTTCGCTGCATCGACACAAAACAGGACGAGCTGACAATGGCGCAATGCTTCAATCGCGGCCTGTTGGGCCAGTTCGTCGAGCACGTGGTCGGGCGCGGCGAGCAGCCCGGCGCAGTCGAACAGCACGCACTGGAGGCGATCGGTTTTCAGCACGCCGCTCAGGACATCGCGCGTGGTCTGGCGCTGGTCGGAGACGAGACTGCGCTCGTGGCCCAGCAGGGCATTGAGCAGACTGCTCTTACCCGCGTTGGGCGCACCGGCGATCCCCACGGCGGGCAAATCGATCAGCGATTCGTAGCGAATGCTACCCGACAGCAACTCTTCGAGATCGCGTTTGATCAGGCCCAGTCGCTCGGCCGCCTCACCAGGGCCGATAAACGTAATGTTTTCACCACTGAAATCAAGGCCCGCCTCGATCAGGCTCAAACAATCCAGCAGATCCGACCGCACCGCGCCGGCCGTCTCGCTCAGTCGCCCTTTCAATAGTCTCTCGGCCGCATCCAACTGGAAGCGGTTGGAACTGGGGAATAATAGGGACGGACCCTAGTTTAAGGTATACATAAAACAGACACATGAACTGAGGACGGCTTACTTGTCGCTGAGCCTTTATTCATCGTTGTAGTCAGACAGCGGGTTCGGAGGAGGTTTTCCCTGGTTCGTTTTGCTCTCCGAGAAGGATCGAGGGTGTTGTGACGAGCGGGACAGGGGCGCGATGGTGCACGGGGCGTGTGGCCATGAGTAAGTGACGTCACTCGTGACATGGAGTACACCAGCGCTGAACGTCGGCGCGTTGTCGGCGGAAGACAGAGAGGAGGAAGAACGAGACATTTTTTTCATTTTGCCATCAACATTCAATTGCTGAGATTCGCCTTCTTAGAGGTAAGATCGCCAGCGAGAGAGTCGACAACTTGACTAACGCGATCGAAGGACGAGGGTGAGAGTGATGACGGGGAGGAACCGGAGCATGGGGGGTGCTTGCGCGAGCACTGTCGCCTCGGAGCAGGCCTATTGGGCCGACCTCTACGAACAGTGTTACCAGCAGGTGTACGCGTACTTCGCCCGAAAGGTGCGCTGTGCCCATGACGTTAGGGGGAATTCCGAGGACGGTGTGCTTGTTTCCGCTTTGGATTGGGTGTGATGGTCTCAGAGGCTTTCGCGGCGGAGAGGCCGGTTGGTCGTGGGGTCGCGAGAGCCTGCCCCTTCAACGATGTTCAGGGCGGGCTCTGAGCGGAGCCGAAGGGGGCATCGAGGGAAGGTAACGCCTTACGGCGTCACTACGAACGGGGGGAATTGAAGGATTGCGGTCCCATTTTCTGGGCGGCATCTTTGTCGTTGCTGGGAGGGGATGGGCGGGTATAGTAGATCGTGGCCGGGAGAAATCGGCCTCGATGCGATCTTGATACACTGAGATTTCAGACGCTTCGTTGCGAACGGCTCGTTTGTCATCGAGGAGCGTTTGGAAGGCTCGGTGGTCTTCGTTGGACCGCAAAGGGCACCGGTGCTTTTTGTGTGTCACCTGATGATCGGGCCGTAGACCGGAGGCGCCATCTGTCCTCTGTCTTCCGTCCTCGGTCGTCTGCCCTCTGTCCTCTGCCCTCGGTTGTCTGTCGTCCGTCTCCCGTCCTCGGCCGGCACGTCAAGGGCGGTTGCTCAGAGGCCGGCCCAGCGGGCGGCCAGCAGGACGATGAAGGCGGCGGAGGCGGCGGTCCACAGCGGGACATGCGGGATGCACAGGACGAAGACGGCGGCCGAGATGGGCAGGAGCAAGAGGAACTCGACTCGTTTGCGTGGAAACAACATCTTTTTCCCCCAAGTGTTGGTGTTGCTGGTCTCGCGGTTCTACGACATTCAACCAGAAACGTTCACAATTGCGGATACCGTTCGCAAACTTTGTAAACGAGTGATGTCTACTTTGTCAAGAACAAAAGCCGGGGGTTCGATGGCAGAAGCCCTGAGCAGTGCGTCCTGGCGCTTTCTCTGGCGAATGATCGTGTTCACTCGCCTGCCGTTCGAGTGAGGGCAGGGTAAACTTGTGAACCTTGGGATGGCTGCGCGGTTTTTTCACCTGTTGCTGTGTCAACGTCGCTGCCGCCGGCACCAAATGTTAGCCGTCCTTTAGTCAAGCCGGACAAGGCGGGGAATCAGACGCGGAAACAGTCTCATTCAAGAAAAAAAGTCTGCTCACGATCTGTCGCCGGGCCAGGTACGGCGATGCGCACGCCGACAGAACGGCGCACACGCGGTTGCTCTAGCGTTCGATGGTCAATCGCAGGCGCGCGAAGAACTCCTGCCACACGGCTGGTTTGGTGGCGCCGAGATGGATGTGGCCTCCGGGGGCCGGAGCAAGACGGACGAGGACGAGGTTCCACTCGGGGACGACGAAGATGAAGTTGCGCCCGGCGCCGTGAGCGGCGAACGTCCGGGGCGGGGCTGCCGGCCAGGGTCGGGTGCCGTCGGCCTTGACGCCATTGGTCCACCAGAAGAAGCTGTAGCGACCGGTCAGATCCATGTAGCGCGTCGGAACGTCGGCCGGAACCTGGGTCGAGGTCGCCATCTGCATGAACGCGGGGTCGAGAATCTGCCGGGCGTCCCACTTGCCTTCGTTTAGATAGAGCAGGGCGTAGCGGGCCAGGTCGAGTGCGTTGGAGTAGACGCCGCCTTGATTCGCTCCGGGGGTGCCGGCCGGGTTGTTGAACAAGATGCCGTCACGGTCGCCGTAGTCGGACCACGTGAAGTGCTGCATGCCGATCGGCTCGGCGACACGCGTCTTAAACGTCTCGGCCAGAGGTGTGCGCGTCACTCGCGTCAAGATGTATCCGAGCAGATGGACGGCCGGGTCGTGGTATTTGAACGAGGTTCCGGAAGCAAACAGCGGCGGGCCCGGCGTCAGGTACGACAGGACATGCTGATAATGCGTGTCGCGGTCGGTCCGGTAGAACGACCAGCCGTCCCCCTTGATGCCGTCGTATCCCGAAGTCATTGTGGCCAGGTGACGCAGCGTGATATTGGCATACTCTGGGTACTGGTCGGCCAGATGCGGCAGGTACTGCACGGCGCGGTCCTCGACGCGGAGCGTGCCGTCGGTGACCAGCAGTCCGAGCACGGTACTGGTAAAGGTCTTGGTGCAGGAGTAGATCTCGTGCACGTTCGCGGCGCCGGGGCCTCGCCAGATGAGATGGCCATTGCGAACGAGCACGGTCTCGTCCGCCCCGACGCCACCTGAGTTGGTGTGGAGATAGTCCAGCGCGTTACGCAGCCCGGTCGCGTCGATGCCCTGGCTTTCCGGGGTTGCCCTGGTCCAGGCTTCACCGGGAAACACCGACGCGCCGGCATCGGCGCCGCTGATCGACAGCAGCGAGCAAATCAGAAAGACAGAGCGAAGCACTCTTCCCTGCACAGTTGTCACTCCCGCAACGCGTCACTCATGGGCTTCCAGCGGCCGAGCCTTTGGCTTCGTGTTCCAGCGCGGTGTATTTCCGAGCCAGCTCGTTCACGGCATCGTCACTCTCATGGACGTGCAGCTCCAGCCAGTGACCTTCGATTCCTTTCTTGGCAACACGGATGCCCGCGGCGAGGCGCCCGCGGTGGTCGCCCCCGGCCCGGTCACCCGCCACGAGCGCAGCCATCAAGCGGTCGGCCAGAGTGCCTGTCGTTCCTTCATAGGCGCGAGCCATGGCAAAGACGACGTCCTGGCCGGTCAGCGTGTTGCCTTGACAAGCGTAGAATCGGCCCGATGCGCCACCCCACCAGACCCCGGACGGGTCGGCGTCGGCCGGATGGTGTTGGGCCGCCCGGCCCGACATGTCGATGAGGGCCAGTTGCCGTTTGTCACGACGCTCGTCGTCGCGCAGCAACATGGCGAGCACCTGCTCGGGCAACTGCCCCTCGGCCAGCATATCGAGCGCCGGCTTGGCCCAGTCCGGATTGTGCCAGTGCTGCGTGCAGAACGCGCCGACGCCCGCGCGGACGAAGGGGACAACTTGGCCCACAGCGGGATACTTGCTCGCCACCGCCGCTCCGCAGACGCCCGTATTCGGATCGACGGCGACGATGGAGAACGTCCCCGAGATACCGAAAGAGGCTCCGCCGTTGCCGGCCACACCTTGCGCTGGCAACGACGACGCATGTTCCGCGCTGCACCCCCAACAGCAGAGCGCCAGCAGAACCAGCATGATTCGCATCGTGACACCCTCAATCATATCCACGTCCTTTTCCCTGGCCCCGCGACTTCAGGTCGCACATTGTGCTCATCGGCCCATTGTGACGACTCACCATCTGGAATGCAAGCACCATGCATTTGTCCGAAGGAGTGAAACGGCGACAGGCCTTGCGTAGTCTTCTACGAACCGTTGGTTTTCATGCGGTAACGCCTTCGGGGCTTGCTTGGGCGTGGAGACCGGAGTATGCTGGCGGCTACGGGCGGGCGTGGTAGCGTGCCCGGGCAGGTGGTGACGGATGTTGGAGTGCGGCCGATGGAGTATCGTTTGACGGGATTGATTGCGGCGACGTATACGCCGTTGCATGAGGACGGGACGCTGAATTTGGATGTGGTGCCGGCGCTGGTGGACTTCCTGGCGCGCGCGGGGGTGACGGGGCTGTACGTCTGCGGGAGCACGGGCGAGGGCATGTCGCTGTCAGGCGCCGAGCGGCGGGCCGTGGCCGAGGCGTATGTCCGCGTGGCGCAGGGGCGTTTTAAGACCATCGTTCAGGTGGGCCACAATTCCCTGGCCGAGGCGCGGGAACTGGCGGCCCACGCGCAGGAGATCGGCGCCGATGTGATTTCGGCCGCGGCGCCGTCCTACTTCAAGGTCACTTCCAGCGAGAATCTGGCTGACTGCGTGGCGCAGGTGGCTTCGGGCGCGCCGAAGCTGCCATTTTATTACTACCATATCCCGGTGCTGACCGGCGTCGCGCTGGACATGGTCGAGTTTTTGCCTCTGGCGGCCAAGCGCACGCCTAACCTAGTGGGCATGAAATACACCGCGCCGACCGTGTTCGAGTTTCAGGCCTGTCTGGAACTGGACGGCGGTCGCTTCGATTGCGTCTGGGGGTGTGACGAAATGTTGCTCAGCGCCCTGGCCTGCGGCGCCCGCGGGGCGATCGGCAGTACGTACAACGTCGCGGCGCCGCTGTATCGGCGCTTGATGGAGGCGTTCGCGCGGGCCGACCTGGACGAAGCGCGGCGCTGCCAGTTGCTCTCGATCCAGATGATTCGCGCGATCAATCGTTGCCCGTTCCATCCGGCGATGAAGCGGATATTGGGTATGCTGGGCTTCGACTGCGGCCCGTGCCGCTTGCCTCTGCCGCGTGTCACGGTCGAGCAGGTCGAGCGGTTGCAGCGTGAACTGGAGGCGCTCGGGTTCTTCGAGTGGTCGCGACCGGCATCGTGACAGGAAAACCAAAACGCGTAGGGGAGAATCGCTGGTGAAGCGCACATGCGGGCTTGTCGTTGGGCTGTTCCTCGTCGTGGTGGTCTTGGTCTCATCTGCGAGCGCGGCCGAGGAGGCGCGGGCGCGGTTGCGGTGGGAACCGCTGTCGGCGCTGCCAGAGGCGCTTGGCCTGGGCGGGCCGGTGGTGGGCGTGCACAACGATGCGCTGATCGTCGCGGGCGGGGCCAACTTTCCCGAGCCCGTCTGGGACAACGACAAGCAGTGGCGGGCCGAAGCCTGGGTCTTGGTCAAGGACGGCGCCGGCGGGTACGCATGGCTCAGCGGTTTCGCATTGGATCGGCCGCTGGCGTACGCCGCGTGTGTGAGCACCGAGCACGGCGTCGCCTGCCTCGGCGGCACCGACGGCGAGACGACGTTCGAGAGTTGTTTCCTGCTTCAGTGGGACCCGGAAGCGCGGCAGTTGAACCAGGTGCCGTTGCCTTCATTGCCCGAGCCCTGCGCGTACGGGGCGGCCGCGCGCATCGGCGACGCGGTCTACCTGGCGGGCGGACAGCGCGGTGCCACGCTCGAGACGGCGCTGACCAACTTCTGGCGTTTGGACCTGTCGCAACGAGACGCGGGCGCATCGTTTCAGTGGGAGGTGCTCCCGGCGTGGCCCGGACCGGCGCGGGCGTTCAATCTGACCGTCGCGCAGCACAACGGGTTCGACGATTGCATCTACGTGATCAGTGGTCGCTGCACCAAGGAGGCGGCGACCGAGACGGAGACGCCCGGCGTACGCTTTCTCACGGATACGTATGAGTTCAATCCACAGCGCCATGGCGAGCCTTGGCGCCGGCGCGTGGATGTTCCGCATTGCGTGATGGCCGGGACCGCAGCGGCGCTGGGCCAATCGCACATCTTCGTGCTCAGCGGGGCCGATGGCACGTTGATGGCCCGCACGGATGAGCTGAAGCTGGCGCACCCGGGCTTTCCGAAGCGCGTGCTGGCGTATCACACTATTACCGACACCTGGATCGATGCGGGCGCCACGCCGGCCAATCAGGTCACGACGCCGGCGGTGGTGTGGGATGGTGCGGTGATTCTGGCGTCGGGCGAGATCAAGCCTCGCGTGCGCACGAGCGCGGTGTGGGCCGTCGCGCCGGTGGAACAGCAGCGCTCGTTCGGTGCGGTCAACTTCACGGTACTGGCGCTCTACCTGCTGGCGATGGTGGGCGTGGGTGTCTACTTCGCCAACAAGAACAAGAGCACCAACGACTACTTCCGCGGGGGGCAGAAAGTCCTCTGGTGGGCGGCCGGCTGTTCGATCTTCGCGACCATGCTCAGCTCGATCACCTACATGGCGATCCCCGCCAAGGCCTACGCCCAGGATTGGGTTTATCTCGTGGGCAACCTGATGATCCCGCTGGTGGCGCCAATCGCGATCTATCTGGCCTTGCCTTTCTTTCGGCAGATCGACGCGACCAGCGCTTATGAATACCTCCAGAAGCGATTCAATATGCCGGTGCGGCTGTTCGCCAGCGCGTCGTTTACGCTCTTTCACCTCTTCCGCATGGGGATCGTGATGTCCCTGGCGTCGCTGGCCCTGGCGAGCGTGACGTCGCTTGCGCCGGTCCACTGCGTGCTGATCATGGGCGTGCTCAGCATCATCTACTGCACCATTGGCGGGATCGAAGCGGTGATTTGGACCGATACGATTCAGACGTTCGTGCTGCTGGGTGGTGCGCTGGTTTGCCTGGGTTTGATGATTGCCGGTTCGGAGGGAGGGCTCGGCGCGTTCGTGGGCACCGCGGTCTCCGACGGCAAGCTGCACGCGGCGAACTGGCATCTGGACCCGACGAGCGCGGCGCTGGCGTTCTGGGTAGTGATCTTCGGGGCCTTCGGTCAGAACCTCTCTTCGTATACCGCCGATCAGGCCGTGGTGCAGCGCTACATGACGACACCTGACAGCAAGCGGGCGGCCGGCTCGATCTGGACGGCGGCGCTGCTGACGGTGCCGGCGTCATTTCTTTTCTTCGGTTTGGGTACGGCGCTGTACGTTTTCTACAAGTCCAATCCCGAGCGACTGGACCCGACGTTCATGACCGACCAGATCTTCCCGTTGTTCATCGCCCACGAGGTGCCGGTTGGCGTGGCCGGGCTGATCGTGGCCGGCATTTTCGCGGCGGCCCAGTCGACGATCTCGACCAGTATGAACTCGACCTCCACGGCCGTCGTGACGGACTTCCTGCGTCCGTTTCGTCTGGTCCGCAGCGAAGGGCGCTATCTGATCTGGGCCCGCGTGTTGACGTTTGCCTTCGGTGTGGTCGGCACGGGGCTGGGCCTGCTCTTCATCGACCCGGCCAACCGCTCGCTGTTCGATTCGTTCCTCAAGGTGATCGGTTTATTCATGGGGGTGCTCGGTGGCCTGTTCATGCTGGGCATGTTGACGCGGCGGGCCAGCGGCTGGGGCTCCCTGGTCGGGGCGCTGGCCGGCGCGAGCGTGATGGTTCTGCTACAGTTCGGCAGTCGTGTCAATGGCTACCTCTTTGCCGCGGCGGGGATTGCCACGTGTTTCGCCGTTGGCTACGCGGCCAGTCTCCTCCTGCCGAGCGGGCCCCAATCGCTTGGCGGCCTGACCGTCCATACCACGACCCAGCATCCGGTCGACCCCGAGTGAGGGTGTCGCCAGGTCGACGGGCAATAGGAGGGCGTCCTGGCAGATATTGTCGCTTGTGTGACCTGGCTAGATGCTCTTGGCGACCACCTCCGCGGCTTTGATCAGGGGGTAGGCTGTGGGGGGGGCCGTCAGCAAGGGGTGGGTTCCGATTTGGGCCGTCAGGATGGAGTTGATGGTCATCCGGTTCTGAATCACGAGCCCGATGAGATTCGTGAGTTCACCGACGCTCAGGCCGCCCATGACCTCGCCGCCGAGAACGACGCCGGATTCCCTGGCCACAATCAGTTTGATGGTTTGCTTGTGCGTATCGGGCAAGGTCCCCGGATGTCGGTCGATTCCCTGGAACGTGCCGGTGACCACGTCGAAGCCTTCATTGCGCGCCACCGTTTCTGTCAATCCCGCGGCCCCAAATCCCGTGTCGCCAATGGCCGTCGAAAAGATGGCAATCGTGCCACTGAGTGTTTTCAACGTGGAGAGTTTGTACAGATTCATGCCCGCCACGCGCGCTTCGGCGCAGGCGGTCGACGCCAGCATGACGCCGCTGTGTTTTCGCGTGATGAAGTCCCGTTTCTCGGCACAGTCGCCGACAGCAAAAACGTCCGGGTTCTCGGTTCGCATGTATTCATCGACACCGATGAAGCCCTTGGTGGTAATGGAGCACCCCGACCTTTCTGCCAGAGAGATGTTTGGACGATAGCCCATCGCCAGAACGACCGCGTCGGCGTCCAGGGTCTCTGAATTGTCCAGGAGAACACCGCTGACTTTCTCGTCTCCCAGGATTTCCTTAACGCCGGTGCCCGTTCGTACCGTGACGCCTCGGTCCTGGAGAATTCGTTCCGCTTCGACCGCCAGTTCGGCGTCAAAGGCAAGGCCTAAGATATTGGGCAAGATCTCCACAAGCGTGACCTCTTTGCCTTTCTTGTTCAACTCATCGGAGACTTCAACGCCGATGAACCCGCCGCCGATCGTAACGATCTTCTTGCAGCCAGTGAGCTTGGCGATCATTTCAGCAAGATAGACCTTGTTCTTGTGGATCATGAAGACGTTCGCCAAATCGGTTCCGTTGAGCCATTGGGGGACCACCGGGAGCGAACCGGTCGCCAACACGAGTTTGTCGAACGTGATTTCCGTGCCGTCCTTTGTCGTACAGGTCTTATGTTCGGCATTGATGGAATCGACATGGCCGATCTTGAGATCCACGCCGGCTTTGGCCAGGCCCGCATCGGGTATCACGTTTTTGTCCGTGCTGGAGAGGGAGCCAAAGACATAGGGAATGCCGCAGGGAACAACGACTTGATTCTCCTTTCGTATAACGAGGAAATCCTTATCAGGATAGTTGCTTTTCCCTGTGACGGCCGCGGCGATGCCCGCGGCGCTTCCACCGACCACCAATACATCTGTTTTCATAGCCGACGTTCCCTTCCTTTAGCTGATAAAGCGCATGTTTTTACCATGAATTCTCCACTATAGCTCAAGACGCCGCCCAATTCCAGCGCTTTTGACCAGGGATTCGGGGCCAGGCGCTCAGATTGACGTCAGAGACGTTTGGGAGATGACAAAGGCAGCGGGTTGTGGTATGGTGAGAATCATGCCTGCGGCTGTGGGGCCCGGGGGTAACCGTTTGAACGGACAGCTAGGTTCGGAGAAGGATGGCCAGGAAGTTCACGTTGAAATCCCGTACGGCGGCCGGGGAGATCGATTTCTCGGCGGATCTGAATCGGGAGCAACTGGCGGTGGCAACGGCGCCGGGCGGGCCCATGCTCGTGGTGGCCGGGGCGGGCAGTGGCAAGACCCGCGCGCTGACCTACCGGCTGGCCTGGCTGATTCATCATGGCATCGATCCGTCGCGCGTGCTGCTGGTGACCTTCACCAACCGGGCGGCGCGCGAGATGCTCAGTCGGGTCGAGGTGCTCGTCAAGCAGAAGACGCGCGAGATCTGGGGCGGCACCTTCCATCACATCGCCAACCGCATCCTGCGCATTCACGGCAAGCTGCTGGGGATTTCGCCCGACTTCACGATCCTCGACCGCGAGGATGCTCGCGATCTGCTGGCCTCGTGCGTGGACGAATCGGGCGTCGACATTCGCCAGCGGCGCTTCCCACAGAAGGCGGTGCTGGCCGCGATTTCCAGCTTCATTCAGAACACGCTGGAGCCGCTCGACGAGGTCCTGAGCCGGCGGTACCCGATGTTCGTCGAGGAGATTGCAGGCATCGAGAAGGTGTTGTCGCTGTACGTCGAGAAGAAACGGCAGAGGCAACTGCTCGATTTCGATGATCTGCTCAGCGCCTGGCTGCGGCTGATGGCCGAGCACGAAGACGTGCGCAAGGCACTGGCGAATCAGTTTCTGCACATCCTCGTTGACGAGTATCAGGACACGAACAAGATCCAGGGCGCGATCGTCGATTTGCTGGCGTCGAAACATCGCAACCTGACGGTGGTCGGTGACGATTCGCAATCGATCTACAGCTTCCGCGGCGCGAATTTCGAGAACATCATCACGTTCAGAGACCGCTATCCGAACGCCAAGGAATACAAGCTTGAGACGAACTATCGCTCCGTGCCCGAGATTCTGACGCTGGCCAATGCGAGCATCGCGCAGAACGCGCGCCGGTTGCCGAAGAACCTCCAGGCCATTCGGTCGTCGGGCCTCAAGCCTGCGATCGTGCCCTGTCACGATCATTACACGCAATCGCGGTTCATCGCCGAGTACGTGTTGCACCTGCTCGACGAGGGCCGCGGCCTGGGTGACATGGCGGTGTTGTACCGCAGTCATTGGCACTCGCTGGAGATCCAGCTCGAATTCCAGCGGCGCAACATTCCGTTCCACATCCGGGGCGGCCTGCGCTTCTTCGAGCAGGCCCACATGAAGGACATCCTGTGCTATCTGCGGGTGATGCAGAATCCGACGGACGAACTGGCCTGGTTGCGCCTGCTCAAGATGCTGCCGCGGGTCGGCAGCGCGCTGTCCCGGCGGGTCTGGCGGCACATCAGCGATACGGCCGATCCGGTCAAGGAGATCTTCACGGTCGAGACGGCGAGTCTGCTGCCCAGCAGCGCGCGACCATTCTATGAGGACTTCGCGAATCTGATCAAAGACGCCAGCGAGATCGATTCACCCGCCGAGATCATCGACCTCGTGCTCAAGCGTTCGTACGAGGACTATCTCGTCTCGCACTACGACGGCGCGTCGCTGCGCAAGGAAGACGTCAACGGTCTGGCGAACTTCGCCTCGCAATACAAGAGCGTCGAGGCGTTCCTGGCGGACGTGGCGCTGGCGGGGGAGTTCTCGGGCGAGAACGTCGTCTCGGGCCCCGACGAGCAGGAGTTCGTGATCCTCAGTACGGTGCACCAGGCCAAAGGACTCGAATGGCCCATCGTGTTCATCCCCTGGCTGGCCGACGGCCGCTTCCCGTCGGATATGGCGATGAATCGCAAGGACGAGCTCGAAGAGGAGCGCCGCGTCTTTCACGTGGCGGTGACGCGGGCGCGGGACGAACTGTACCTGATCGTGCCCGAAGTCTATCGCAATCGCGGGGGCAACCTCGTCATGATGAAGCCCAGTCGTTTCCTGACCGAGTTGAATCGTGAGCTCACCGAGCAAATGGAACTCGAAGAGGGCCTGCCCCACCTCATCGGTGGCAACGACCAAAACCTCCTGCCGCCGGGCTCGCAAACGCCTTAGCTCGTGAGCAGCGGCTGCCCCCATCAAACCCTAACCCTTTCCTTGCCGCGGACTGCATCACGCCTGTGTGGCAGCCTCAAGACGCAGCGCAGCGGAGGCTTGGGGATGGTCGACTCTGGCCCTGCATGGATCATTAGTTCATGTTGGGGGTGACTCGGGCTGAGAGGGCGGCGCGGCTGGCTTCCGGCCCGGCGTTCTCTGCACTGGCGTTCCACACGCGCAGTTCGGTGATTTCGATTTCGGGGGTGATGGTGTCCAGGGGACCGACCTCGAAGGGGTAACTGCGGCGGCAGACGAAGCGGCGTTTGGAGCCCGGCATCAGCGGGCCCCGCCAGTCGTCCTCGATGGCGACGGGGGTAGCCGCCCATTCCTGGGATTCGGTGATCAGTTGCTCGTTCTCGTCCAGCAGGACCACGCGCAGCGACAGCAGCGAGACGACTTCATCGCCATTATTGACGATCTCGATGGCGGTGCGGGTGCGTCCGTGCGAGCCCGGGCGGGCGACGACCTTGGCGGAAATGGCGAGCTGGCCGGCATAGTCGGGCTGACGGCGGTCGTTGAGCATATCGGCCAGGGCCGGCGGCAGCGACCGCTGGAACTCGGGCAGGCCCCGCACGGCGCTCTGGGCCAGGCCGATGATGCGCTCGGACTTGTCGCTGGCCAGATGGACCGTGTAGAGCAGGGCCAGCGTGCCACAGACGATGACCGTGATGACGATGGCGCTGATCCCGGAGGCGGTGCTGGAGAGAAACGAGTGCTTGCGTACCATGATATGTGAGGGGGCGTTCATGATCGTATACTCCCAAACCAGGTTTTCCGTTTAACCTCTGTGGGGTCAGTCGCCAGGGGCCGGGAAACATTTCAGGGAATTTGTCGTTTTCTTCGGCCCGGGTGGCCGAAGTGGCCTCGGCAAATATTTGGCCTTCGGTCCCATATAACAGGGCATCGGGAAGGTCAGGACGGGTCGAGTGAAAAAGTTCGGCTCGGGTTCGGTTTTTGTTCGGTTTTTGTTCGGGAAGCGAGGGGCGTATGGTCGATAGATCATAACGCTGGAAAAGGTAAGATCGAATCAACGCCAAGTAAAGGATGCAAGGATGGACGCGTACAGGAACAGAGGGATCGACCCTGTGTGCAAACTCGGGACGGGAGGGGAGTATTTCTCCACCTGGCCACCGGCCGACATGAAGTTTCCCGACCCGTCGGCCGGCGCTTTGACCAGGGTATTGCTGGTCCTGGCGGAGATCGCGGGTGTGGTCTCGGGCGTGCGGTGCCGGCGGGAAACTCTGGCGGTCGCTCCGAAGGCCGAATCGATTCACATCAAGAAGGAGAAACGTCGTCATGCGGCTCAAACTCGGCGAACCCATCGACGGGCTCACACCCCGGCAAATCGAGGTCCTCAGACTCATCGTCTCTTTTTGCGACAGGCAACGCTATTCCCCGACGATGGCCGAGCTGGCGGGGGAACTGGGTCTAAGCCGAAGCACCGTGTTCGAGCACCTAAGCGAGCTGCAAAGAAAAGGACTCCTTTCGACCTCCCCGGGCAAGGCTCGCTCTTTGAAGGTGACTTCCAGAGGGCGCGGACTGCTTGAGCAGACCGGTGGCCTGGACCTCGACGCCGACGAGGAGCCGCAAGGCGGTGTGCCTTTGCTGGGGCGTATCGCGGCCGGGCTGCCGCGCGAGGCGGTGGAGAACACGGAGTCGATCTCACTCGAATCGTGCTTCGGTCTGGGGGATGATCTGTTTGCCCTGGAGGTCTCAGGCGACAGCATGATTGAGGAGAACATCGAGCCGGGCGATTACGTGATCTGCCGCCGGACGAACGTCGCTTCCAATGGCGAACTGGTGGTGGCCCTGGTCGATGACGGGGAAGCGACGCTGAAGCGCTTCTTCAAGGAAGCGCACCGCATCCGTCTCCAACCGGCCAACGCCAACTACGAACCGATCTATACCAACAACTGCCACATCGAAGGCATCGTCGTCGGCCTGGTCCGACGCCTGTAGACGCACTTCGGAGAGACCTCACCTGGCACCACGGAGGAGGGTGTTTGCCTGCCGTTGCGTTTCGCCACCGAAACGCTCTTGCATGCGCGCAGCAAGATGATACGATGGCGGGGCAAACCACCACCGCGGGGGGAGTGCGAGGATGCGGCAGGAGGTTACCGATGCAGAGAGACAACGTGGCGATGAGGCAACAAGGGTGCGGTTGGCTGGTGGTGCTGAGTTGTTTGCTGCTGGCCGGCAACGCCGGGGCGGAGAACTGGCCGCGCTTTCGTGGGCCGAACGGCCAGGGGCTTAGCGACGCCCAGGGCCTTCCGACGAGTTGGTCCGAGCAGGATTACGAGTGGAAAATCGCCCTTCCGGGTGTGGGACATTCCTCGCCCGTGGTCTGGGGCGGGAAGGTATTTGTGACGTGTGCGGATCAGACCGCCCGCCGCGGATATCTAATGTGCCTTGACGGGACCAATGGTAAGGAACTCTGGCGACGCGAGCAGGACCTGGCGAAGTATCCAATCAACAGCCTGAACAGTTACGCCAGTCCGACGCCAGCAGTGGATGCCGATGGTGTGTACGTGCTCTGGCCCGGTGGCGACAAGACGATTCTGGCGGTGCTAACGCACGAAGGCCAGGACATGTGGACCGTGACGTTGGACGGCGTGCACGCCCGGCACGGCAAGGGCAGTTCGCCTATCGTCCACGACGATTATGTGATCGTTTCGCACGAGCAGGAGAGCGGCGACGCGAAAAGCCAGTGGCTGGCGGTCGATCGCAAGACGGGTGCGGTCCAGTGGCGGATGGAAGAGCCACCGGTTGCGAACGCTTCCTATTCGACGCCGTGCATTCGCGAGGATGGCAAGGACGGTGCTGAGGTTGTATTCGCGAGCAATGCCCATGGGCTCACCGGGGTCGATCTGAAGACGGGACGCATCGTGTGGAACGTTGCCGGTGTGCTGCCCGATCGGGTGGTCAGCTCCCCCGTGCTGGCAGGGGAGATGATCCTCGCCACGTGCGGTGCGGGCGGACGCGGCAAGCGCTTCACGGCGAGCCGGCCCGGACGCGACGGAGCGGCTGAAGTGTACCATCTGGAGACGCGGGTGGTGCCGTACGTGCCGACCTCGGTCGTTTACCAGGGGCGGGTGTTCGCGTTTCATGACAATGGCCAGGTGTCGTGCCTGAATCCGAATACCGGCGCGGTCCTGTGGAGCGAGAAGCCGGCGGGGCGGTTCTATGGCTCGCCCATCTGCGTTGGCGGGATCCTCTACGCGGTGACGGTCGATGGCGACGTCGTCGTGTTGCGGGCCGGGCCCAGCTACGAATTGTTGGGGATCAATCCGCTGGGCGAGAAGAGTCACTCGACGCCGGCCGTTGGTGCCGGGCGACTGGTGTTGCGCACCATCTCTCATGTGTTTTCGATTGGCCGCGGGGGACGATAGACGTTTCTTGGGAGGATAGACGATGTCGAAGGCAAAGCCCGTCTCGCGACGGCAGTTCGTGCAACGAACGTCACTGTCTCTGGGCGTACCGTTGGTGGCGGCCGCGGGTTCGGCTCAGGCGGCGCCGGGACCGATGGGGCCGATGCCCCGGACGCGGCGGCTGCCCCGCGAAGTGTGGATCGCGAGCATCTCGCAGAACCGGCTGGAGGCCGACAGCGTCAAGGAGATGACGCGGAAGATCCTGGCGCGGATGGAAGAGGTGCTTCCTTTCGATCCGGATATCATCTGCCTGCCGGAGGTGTTTCCGTTCGCCAATCTCTCGGGCGGCCGGCCCGCGCTGGCAGAGGCGGCCGAAGAGCCGATCGGCCGGTATTCGCGGCCCTTTGCCGAGTTTGCGGAAAAGCACAAGTGTCATGTGGTCTGCCCGATCTACACGGTCGCGGGCGGCCGCTACTACAACTCGGCGGTCTTCATCGATCGTCACGGCCAGTGTCTTGGCGAGTATCACAAGATGCATCCAACCGTGGGTGAGCTGGACAACGGCATCATGCCCGGCGCGGCGAAGCCACCGGTTTTCAAGACCGACATTGGCGTTCTGGGCGCGCAGATCTGTTTCGACATCGAATGGTACGACGGGTGGCGAGCGCTGCGGGCGGCCGGCGCCGAGTTGGTCTTCTGGCCATCGGCGTTTGCCGGTGGGGACATGGTCAATACGCACGCCTGGCAAAATAAGTATTGCGTCGTCTCCAGCACGCGAAAGGGCACGACGAAGATTTGCGACATCGACGGGCAGGCGCTGGCCTGCACCGGGCACTACGCCACGTGGGTCTGCGCGGCGGTGAATCTGGAGAAGGCATTGCTGCACTCGTGGCCCTACTGTCGGCGGTTCGACGAGATCCAGACGAAATACGGGCGGAAGGTTTCGATCCGCACGTTCCACGAGGAAGAGTGGACGATCATCGAGAGTCTGTCACCGGAGCTGCGCGTGGCGGACATCCTGAAGGAGTTCGAGCTCAAGACGCACGAGGAACATATCGGCGCGGCCGACGCGGCGCAGCGCCGCTGGCGGGAGAAGCTGGGCTGACATGGCCCGCGACCGAGGGCCGCTAGGTGGAAAGGTAGCCTCGCTCATGCTCTGCGTTATCAGAGAGCGTCGCGTCGTAGTAGACGTAGGTGCTGGTGCGCGAGGGGCCGAGCGAGACGATGTCCCCGTGTTCGAGCAATACGCCGGGGGTGTCGGGACTGACGCGCACCTGATTGACGAACGTTCCGCACGTACTGTTCAGGTCGACCAGGAGGTGACAGAGGCCGTCCGGGCTGGGCTGGGGGATGATCTTGACGTGCGCCCGTGAGACTTCACGCGGGACGAAATAGAGCGTGTCCGTTGCCCAGTAGTCGGCCACGGATTGTTGGGGTCCCTCCAAGACCGTCGGTGGGCGGCCGAGGACGATTTCTCGTCGGTTCAGCGGAACGATCCCGACGGTGGAGGGGCCGGTGCCCAGGAGGTACTGGCCCGGGGGCAGACGGCGCAGGGCGGCCTGGATTTCGTGGACCCGGTCGGCCTGATCGCTGTTCATGATGAACTCAATCTCTTTGAGGCGCGACAGGCAAATGAGTCGGTCGATGGATAGTAATAGGGGATCAATATCGCCCACGGGCTTGTCACTTTCTCCTGGCGTCCGCACTGATGTGTGCCTCATCTGGCATCGAGCCGCGGGCAGGACGGCCTGCCGACGGTGGTTCAACAATAATGGGATTCTAACTTCGGGTCAAGCGCTCGCGTGCTAAAATGCGCGGCCGGAAAATGCCGCCGGGCTGGTTCCGAAGCGCGGGGTGGCACGAGGTTGCGGTCAGGTGGCCGCTGTGTTATGGTATGAAGCAAGGGGGACGACAACTGGTCCGTCTTTTCGTTTGGTGCCAAGGTGTACAAAGAAAGGGATACTCCATGATGACGACAGCGCGATTGAGACTGGTGGTGACGAGCGTTTTGGCCCTCTTGTTGGCAACGGCCCCGCTCTGGGGACAGGTTCGTCAGGAAATTCGCATCCCCGATATCCTCGGGTACAAAACGCTCAAGTGTGATCTTCATATGCACACGGTTTTCTCCGATGGCCAGGTCTGGCCCACGGTCCGGGTCGATGAGGCCTGGCGGGAAGGGCTGGACGTGATGTCCATCACCGATCATATCGAGTACCAGCCGCACAAGGACGATGTGCCGACGAACCATAACCGGCCCTACGAGATCGCGCTGCCCAGAGCCAAGGCGCGCGGGATCGTGCTGATCAGGGGCGCGGAGATTACGCGTCAGACGCCGCCAGGCCATTTCAACGCCATCTTCCTGGACGATGTCACGCCCCTGGATACGAAAGATCTGCTCGATTGCATGGAAGCGGCCGCCCGGCAGGGCGCGTTCATCTTCTGGAACCATCCCGGTTGGAAGCCCGACAAGAAGGGCTGGTTCGATGTCCACACCACCCTGTACGAGAAAAAGTATATGCGGGGGATCGAAGTGGTCAACGGCGGGTCGTACTATCCGGAAGCACACCAATGGGCGATCGAGAAGGGCCTGGCGTTCATCGGCAATTCCGACATCCACGCCCCTTCGATGATCCAGCGGACGACGAAGGACGAGCATCGGACGATGACGCTGGTTTTTGCCAAGAAGAAGAGCGTCGAAGCGGTGAAAGAGGCTGTCTTTGCCGGGCGTACGGTGGCCTGGTACCAGAATCAACTCATCGGTCCGGCCGAATACCTGGAGGCCATTTTTCAGGCGGCGGTGGATCTCTCGGACATCCAGTACGAGGCGGAAAACGCTATCCGCTTCCGGCTGACGAACAGCTCCGACCTCGATCTGGAATTGGCCCGCCAGGGCAAGATCGGCCCGAAGACGCTGACCCTGCCGGCCGGTGGGGCGACGCTGGTTTCGATCAAGGTCGACGATCTGGAAGCGCCCGTAGAACTCGAGTACACCGTCGAGAACTTCCTCGCCGGGCCGGGTAAGGGCGTGCCGGTCAGTATGTCGTTCGCCGGGCAGATGACGATCGAAATCGAAGCCGAGATCTAGCGCCGGGGCGGGCCGGTTTGCAGCCCGCCTGGGAGCGGGTCAGTTCTGTCCCATGGCCTCGATGAAGGCGTTGGCCTCTGCGATCGACGTCTCCATCTCCTGGATCAGGCCGGCGATGTCGGTCTCAACCGCGATCAGTTCGTTTTGCAGCGACGCCAGCGCCTGGGCGTTGAGGTTGTGCTTGAGGAACAGGACCTGGTCACGGAAGGCCTCGAGCACGGGACCGATCTTCATCTCGGCGCTCTGCATCGCCGCGATCATCTTCGCATACCGCTGGCGCGTGTAGCCGAGCTTCTGCTCGCTGAGCCCGCGCAGTTGCTCGTTCGCGTAGTCGTCGAGCTCGCGTTGCCATTCGCTGAACAACGCCTCGGCCACGCGCTCGACTTCGGTGATCCGGTTCGCGACGGCCTTGGCCTTTGACTCGCTGCGCTCCAGTTCCTTCTTGAGCTTGTTGTACATCGCCTCGAGGTCGCCACCCTGGAAGTTGGTGACGGCGCTGAATTCCTCAAGGGCCGACTGGAACTGCACCTTGGCTTCCTCCTGGGCATCACGGGCATTTTGCACGCGGTCGATGAGCATGTCACGTTTGTGATAGCCCAGCTTTTCCATGGTGCCGTAGTAGGCGCTGCGGCAGCCACACGTCACCGTCGCCGCGATCATCAACAGGCAGAGACTTAACGTCCTCATGGTCATTCCTTTCAGCAATGGCTTGTCGGCAAAGACGTGCCCTATTCTAAGACGGGACCACGGACGATCAAGACAAAACAACGGCGCCCATGGCATCAGAGTGACTGTGGGGTCAGCGCCCTGGATCGATCGGGGGGGCTGGATGACGTGCGGTACACCACCGATGTCAAGTCCCACCTCGGGAGAGGTGGGACTTGACTGGTGGAGGCAGGTGATAGAGAGCTGCTACCGTAAGAGAGGCGATAGCGGATGTGATGTGGTTTGTTGGTCTGGGTCGGACCTGGGTTTACTCTGGGTTAGGTTAGAGGCCGTGAGAGCCTGTTTGGGTTTCGGGTGACGGAAGAAGGCAACCGTGCGGGCCGGGCTCTGGTCGACCGGTCGGCGTTGCCAACCGTCTGCGAAACCGCCTGTCGTCGCTAGTCTGTCGAGCTCCATCGCTATGACCACCTTCCTCAAATCCTGTCAACATTGTGTTTGCTGTCAATGTTCACCCTTTAAGTGCCACCGACCTTGCCATTCGTAACGGTATTTATTTGGATTAGGCTCAGGTATTTTCGGACGTTGCCAAAAACCCTTGTCAGGGAAGGGTTTAGGCCACATCGGCCGAGCCGCTTTTTTTAGGGAGTGCCGGTTTTTCTTCAGGCATACGGGGCGGCCCGCGGGCCGGTGATGGGCGCGGCGCCTGACAGGGAGCGAGGGGCTAGGCCAGTCGGTCCACGCCGGTGCGAGGCGCCGGGGTGGCTCGGAACCGGGCGGCTGGCCGCGACGCTGTCTGGGGGGTGCAATGCCAAAGGCGGTTTGGCCTCGCCACGTGGACCTTTGCTGAAGGGGGGCCTCGGAGAAAGAACGAACTGGTGGAGGACGACGCACGGGGCAGGATGGGTTTGGCGCCTCGGAGCCGGCGTTTTTTGCGATTTTTGCGCTCGGTGCTTGACAACATCGCGCACAAGCGGCTATAGTGCCACTACTTAAGCAGTGCCGCGCCTGTAGCTCAATTGGATAGAGCGTCGGTCTACGGAACCGAAGGTTAGGGGTTCGAATCCTCTCAGGCGTATTTCACAACCCCCTGAGGAAGCGTCACTTACAAAAACCAAGCGAACGGATTCTGTCCCCGATTCGCAAACGCTTGTTTCTGGCTTGTTTTCTGAGCGAGAAATCGACCCCGAATTGCAGAAGGTCATCGGCCGTTGGCCGGCCTTGCCGGCTCACGTTAAGGCTGCTGTCATGAAAGCGGCGATCATTGTTGGGGGAGCCCCTCGCCGTCAGGCAATGTTGATCGGGATCGGACATTTAATCTCATAATCACTACTCGTGCAGGTCACCCGGTCAATAATACCCCAATGGGGGCTCGGTTGCAACATATCTGGCCAGCGAGTTGTCATGGTCACCGTCGGGGCGGCAGTCGCCGTTCGGACTGAAGGATCTTCACCATAGCTCTGGCACCGCATAGCTGTTGGCGACGTTTCAATCGTCCTCATCCTCGTCCTCAGAGCCCGCCCGTTAGCCGATCCCGGTGACAGCCAAGACCAAGGCCTCAAGTTCGAGCGAAGGGGCCTCGTTCGACTTCCGGACGCCATCTTGGTAGAGTAGAAGTAGCGAACTGATACCCAATTTAAACCGTTGCCCGAGTGCCCTTCGTCTCGCTTCCTCTCCCTCATCATAGCGGGGCGCCCCATGCGCAAACAGACCCCGAGCCGAAGCGGCGCAGTAATGGCAACTCAGAAACGCATTTACGAAAACGCAAGACACCTTGCTTATGCGTTCGGCGCGGTGTAGAATCCATGGCGGTCGTTATGGTTGTTCCGTTGGAAGGGAGTCTACCATGCGCACGAGACTACGATTCTTGCTTCTGGCCCTGATTCTGCTCTCGGGCTGTAGCTCGGTCAAGAAATCTGCGGTTTCCAGCTACAGCTCAGTCAAGGGGTTTCTGTTCCCGCAGGTGAAGCTCGCCGACGCCCCGGTGAGGCAGTACGACCCGCCAGATGAGAAAGACCGCAGAGTACATACGGCACATGCCCCCTCGTTCATGAGAAGTCGGGGGAGGAGGCGGTGAGGGGCTATTGAACCCCGGCGCCAGGACCGGCCCAGCGCCTGCCGGAACGCAGACCAAGCGACTGTGTCAGATCAAGGCAGGTCGGAGCCATCCGCCGCGTCCATTTCCTCCTCGAACAGGGCCGCCTGCAGCGCCTCCAGGACATCTGTCTGGGTGATGATTCCGCATACTTGATCGCCATCCATGACCACCAGTCGGCGCAGGTGCTTCCGATCCATGATGCGGTTGGCAGTGACGAGATGCTCGGAAGGCGGCACGGAAACGATGGGAGAGGACATGGCGTCTGCCACCAAGAGCTTCCGGGAGTCCCTGTCGGCCGCCACAGCGGTATCGATCATATCGGTCGGTGTTAGAATTCCGGTGGGCTTGCCACTCTGCATCACGACGACACATGAAATGCGGTCGTTGACCATGACACGTGCGGCCTCTGAAAGGCTGGCCCCGGCGTCAATTGCAACCACCTCAGGTCTCATGATCATGGTCACTTCGATCGATCTGAGCGGTGCGATCATCGCTCGTGTCACATCGCTTTGTGTCACGACCCCTACCAGGCATCCTCCCATGAGCACGGGGAGCCACTTGACCTTCGTCTCTTGCATGAGCCAGCTCGCATCGCGAATGGAGACGTTCGGAGAAACATGTTGAGGGCTTGGGTCCATTTGCTCGGCAACGACAACAGCGCGAGAGGCGGCAGCGGGATTGGCAATTGCACGTAGCACCGTTTCTTGGGTGATGACGCCCTTGAATGTCGCATTGTCAACGACGGGCAGGCACCAAAGACTGTTCTGGGACATCACCTGGGCTGCATGCTGGAGGCTGTCGGCTGAAGAGACCGAGACAACCTCCTTGCTCATGATATCGAGAACTTGGAGTTCCTTTGAGGTCCGCTCGAGGCAAGAATACAGGCTGTCTTGCTTGGTGCCTTCAGAGAATACGGGGCGTGCATAGTCTTCCATCAGTTTCTCCGATTTCTTTGAGACGCAAAATAAGTCCCGTTACCGTCTTCTATTCGGCTGTTAGCGGGGCGGGCTTAAGCACGAACCCGGGGACACCCTTGGTCGCCCAGGAAGCCGTGCCGCGAGCAGGCGATGCTGCTTGAGGCTGCCTTAAGCGACGGCAGGATGTCACGCACGCTATCCGGTCAGGTCACCAGTGAAATACTAACCCTGACCTCAGGCTGTGTGGTCCCATAACGACCCTGCATCAGGAGCTCATCCGAGGATCCAGTATTCTGAAACTGGCAAACAGGAACGTGGTTGTGGATATGGTTGGGGTAAGCGACCTTCTGTGTCGACCTGGACGCTACGCGTCAGACAGTAACCCAGCACGACAGCGCACAACCGTCACCATACGAGGGGCAGGCGGGCCTACTGCACTTCGATCTCCAGCGTCTTTGTGGCGCTTCCCAGAACTTCGTCCAGAGCTTTCTGCCCACCCTTATTGATGATACCCTCCAATGCCTCGGCAACCGCCGGGTCGAAGCGTGTCCCGGCCGCGTTCATGATGTTGTCCAGGGCATTGAAGATGCCGATGCTCTTGCGGTAGGGACGATCGGAGAGTAAGGCGTCAAAGACATCAGCCACGGCGATGATCCGGGCCGCGAGTGGTATAGCGTCACCCTTTAGGCCCGCATATCCCGTGCCGTCGTAATTCTCATGATGCGCCTGGATGACATCGGCAACATGGGCCAGCATGCCGCCAATCGGGCGGACCAGAGAGGCGCCGCAAACGGTATGCTCCTCTATGGTACGGCGCTCGGTGACGGATAGAGCCGCTGCTTTTCGGAGTATGTCCACGCTGATGTTGACTTTTCCGACATCGTGAAGCAGGGCCGCGATGCGCAATTCCTCCAGCACGGTGTTCTTAAGGCCAATTTCTCGACCGATAGCCACCGACCACGCAGCCACTCGAACGCAGTGCGCCTCGGTATCCGCATCGATGGTTTCGATGAACTTCGACAGAATGGCCAAGACCCCGCTATAGGCACATTGCAGACTGTGCATGGCCTCCTCGGTCCAAGCACGCAGGGTAGAAACCAGATACGCGGTTACCACAAGGATGCCACCCCAAATCGACAGCTCCGCCCACAGCAGGGAGGTGCTGTCCGCAGCGGCTAATGAACCTGGCCGGTATATAGCGAACGCAGCAACGAGCACCGCCGCGAGAACGGCAACGCTAACCGCGTGCCGCTTACGCACGGTCCAGGCTGCCATGATGACCGGTAGATAGAAGGCGTAGAGGACGATTTTCTGGTTGACCAACAGGATGTTCATGAGGCCCAGGAAAGCCGTGAAGACCATGAGCGGAAGTAAACCGGGGCGGACCTTTGACAACTCGCGCACTATCGAATGGCGGGCTGCTACACTATTGCTTGCCATTTCTGGATACCTGCCAAAGTCTCTGATATTCTCGCGTAAGCCTCAGCATAGACTAAGTCCGCAGGCGAGTGCCCAACTCGCTTGCATCGGATCGCCATTTGAGTCTGTGGCGGCCGCATTTTCCATTCCCAGGGTGACTTCGCAATTCGCAAGCTGCACCGGAACACCCAATTCCGCTCCGAGCGCCTGGCCAATCTCAGGCGTGACTCGGGATGCGGACAGGAAGATCAACCGCTCAATGCCTGCGTCTCTGTAAAGGGACACGTGTTGCTTTGCAGAGAGATCCAGTTCCCGCACAAGCCTGCCTGTGTCACCAGGCCCCCAGAGCTGCCGAACACCAATGGGAATCGAGCTCGCGAAGAGCGGGCTCTCGTCCCGACAAATCACCAGATTGGTGCAGTTAGACTGGATGTCGACGAGCATGACCACGGCGTCTCGATCACGAACGTGTTGGCCGAAGAGTCGAGCGTAACACTTAGCCATCGCCATGGGCCAGACGGCTATGGACTTGACTCGAAGGCGGGCGCGCTCGTAGACCGCGAGTTGCCTGTCGATGGTCGCTCGTTGCACGGCCATGACCAGCGCGTTGTCCTGCTCTGTTGGAATGCACTTGATGATGACGCTGTCGCGAGTCCATCCCGTCGGTATTCTGCGTTTGATCTTTGCGAAGATCGCATCCTCGAGCTTGCTTTGCCCCCCCCTCGGATATTCCACGTGGTCAATAAACAGTCCGGAAGGCGGTAGTGCCACGACGGTATCTCTGCCTCGGAACTGTCCGTGGGCGCGAGCGTAGCGCAGGGCATTGATGGCCCAGCGCTGCCACGGAGGGCCATCAGGTGGGTCGTGCGCCACACCAGTAATGGACTTGTAGCCGATAATTCTGATTTCCTCGCCGTAGGTGGCAAGCTGCGCCATTTTGAGAGAATCGTAGCTCAAGGCGACCCCGATTGGACAGGTGGTCTTTGTAAGAACTCCCAGCATATTCTCCTACCCTCGATTCTTGGGGACAACGGAGTGACCCCATCAGACCATACCAGTAGGTTGTGCGCTACTATTGACTTAATAGCCGCTCTGTTCAGCCGGCACGTTGTCAAGCTGAGCCTCCACAGCGGCCATGGCGGTACTCTTGTCGTCTACAATTTCGAAGATGCGATCCAACCCCGTAACGGAGAGGACTCCCTTGGCGGCTTGATCAAGGGAACAAAGCAGCAACCGCTGCCCACGGGAGCGCAGGAGGTCTCGAAGGTGCATCAGTGGCGTCAGCGACCTCGAAGTCAGGATCGTCACGTTGTGAAAATCGACCACCACGTCGCTTTCTTCTCGGCTCTGAACCTGTCGCACGATCTTCTCGAGTTCTTCACACGCCCTCGTGTCAGGGAGCAGTTCGATGAACAGGACGTTACCTGGATGAACCCGCGTGCTCATGATACTCTCCTTTGCAGATTTGACGAGTCCTGCACCTCTTCTCGGGAGTATCGGCAGGACATGCTAGGGCCTTTACGTGGCCGTCCTCGCAACGGTCGGGATTCGCACAAATAAGGGGTTTTACGGATAACCGCAACCAGCTCAAAGTGGTTGAGGGGATACGAACAACGCTTGTTGGGCCGATAACACCGCAGAAGCCTTTCCGCTTGTGTTCTCCAGTATCTTGCCTGGGCGACATGGTCGATTCAGTTGGCGACCGATCAGTTCCGCCAGGCCCCGCTGTCTGTAGCGAGCGTGCGAGCAGAGCCGCGATACATGCAAAGGCAGACCCCGAGCCAAGGGGGGAGTGAGGCTGGGGTCAGGCGTCCCTTAAAAGGTGCTGATCTTATCGGCTGGATGAGGATGGCACTTTACTGGCAACGCGGCGGTGGCGGCATAGGGACATCCCCGGTGTCTTCTGGGGGTGTAACCACTATGCCCACAAAGCCAGTTGCTACTTAGGCCGTTCGCCAGAACGTCGATAAGGTTGCTAGGCGCCTCATCTGGTTTAGTCGAGAAATGCACTTGGAAGAAACAGCGAACACGACCACGCACACTGACGAGCAACTCGCGAAGCTGGCAGCCAGTACGCCGTGCGACAAGGAGCATGAGTGCATCAAGTCCGGTCTCCAAGAGATCGGACAAGTGGAATGTGCTGCCCAAGTAAGGGTGCTGTTCTGTCTTGAGACCGACGGCAAAGCGTGCCGACACTGGATGACATTTGGCCAAGGGGGACTCTGTAAGTGTCCCATTCGTCGGCATGTGGCGATGCACCTGGAGAAGTAGAACACTCCACCGGACGCGGACTTGGGACAACCGGGGCCTCAATGCGTACCCCGGATTGACACGCCCGTATGATTCCATTCCCGCCTTGGAAGCAAATGCCCTCCCCGCGTAGGCCCATTTGGGACCCCTGTCATTGCGGGCCCCGAACCAGCGCCATGATGCGCTCTTTGGTGGCCTGAGGCAGGTCCGGCCACCGGGCAATCAGTTCGGCCAGATCGGGATCGTGTGTGCCGTTTCGTGCATCAGGTATGCCTGATTCTGTGCCGCGCTCCTGGGCAATCCCCGTTCTCGGCGTCGAAACGGGGCTTGTTCGAATCCTCTCAGGCGTATTCAAATTCCCCGTTCGGCCTCGTCAGTGGGGCGGTCTCTGCGCTGGACTTCTCCCATAGGTCGGTGGACTCAGATACGCGACGCTTGGTTCGCCGTCTCCCGGTGTATCCGTGTCCCGCGCATTTTCTATCCGCGGATTTCTCTGTGACGTGTTACCAGGGGTATCTTGACTTGGCCGCCTGGTGGGTGGCGCCGTAGGCGCCGATATTGGCGCGCCGGCCGTTGGGGGCCGGTTCGAGTTCGCACGGGCTGTCCGGATTGCCGGCGTCGATGGCCGGACTGTGCGTGGCATCGCGAACCCAGGCCTCCGCCAGGGGGTCCCAGCGACCGGTCTGCGAACGCACATGGTAATCGCCCGGCACCCATACCGCCCCGGTGAGTGTCGCGCCGACCTCGGTCTGGAGGTCGCTCGGCAGGGCCCACCAGCCCCATTGGGCAAACAGCGGATCGGCATCGAAGTTGCCGATACCCGCCCAGCCTCCGGCGATGTCGCAGTAGGTGATCGACGGGATGCTGTCCCCGCTGATGCGGATCTGCTCGGGATCATTGCCCCACAG
>Ga0272443_10001942_pt1 | contig 27921 bp, 27 predicted proteins | sample SSMAcet12_FD_193581 | JGI IMG/M metagenome (GOLD analysis project Ga0272443, IMG submission 193581) | Marine sediment archaeal communities from Little Sippewissett salt marsh, Falmouth, MA, United States - SSM-Acet-12 | ecosystem: Environmental > Aquatic > Marine > Wetlands > Sediment ... | reverse complement strand
CGGAGGAAATCACTCAACATGCTTATAACTTATGGTTTTTATTGGCTAATTAGGATATCCTGCAGAGCGACTGAAAGCATAAATAGTTTCAATGGGTTAGGACCACTCGCAACATAATGCAAGTATTGTTGACTCCGACCAACTCTGAAAAGCACAAGCTTGGGTTGGCAATGTTGATTCTGACGATTTTCAACTCTACAATCTTTACCCTTAACTTCAAATACAAGAGTAGATCGGGTACTCCCTTATATCGACGCAGAGAGATTTCAGACAAGGGGTGTCGTCATTAATGGAGATCAGGTTATTCTGCTTTTTCAGTATTCAGATTTTCTTCGGCCATGGGCTATGGCAACGATTTCAATTTGGTCGGCGTTTTTGCGGTATACTAAATAGAAAGGGACAATTTCTTAAAATACGCATCTTCGGCGGATGCACTTATCTCTTGATATTACCGATGCGTTGCCGTTCGAGTGGCCTTTTTCGTGTGCGCCGGCCAGCATGCGGAAAAATCTCGATGTCTTTCCGTCAACAGACCCATTTCGGTACCTGCCGTGACTTCAGTCATAGTCGCCCCGCCTTCCCGATATGATGAGGCCAAAAGGATTTGTCCGCACGTGAAAATCTTGCACCGATGTGCCGGCCACAAGCGCGGAGATCTCCTTGGACGTGTAAGACGCCCTGACGGATGTGTCGAAGCCGGGCCGGATCTCTCGGGGTTTGCAGGTGAACCGCATGAACCATCTGACGGGCGGCAGGATGTCTCGGCGAAGATCGCCTACAAAGAATCTCCCCCCGGGTTTCAGGACCCTTGTTATTTCATCAAAGGTCTTCCCGGGGTTGCTCCATTCGTGAAGGGATCCGCAGGAAAAGACCGCATCCAGGACGCCCTCTTCAAGGGGTATATTGTCGCCGCTCCCCTCGAATATCTCCCAGCGGCCCTGCAATCCATACTCACCGGCATTTTTCCCCGCAATCGCGATCATGTCAGGGCTTATTTCCAGGGCCTTCAAACGGGTTCCCTCGGTCTGCTTCAGCCATTCGAGCCCCAGGTACCCGGGGCCCGGCCCGATCTCCAGGGCCGTACCCCTGCTTATTCCGGATCGAATGATCGCCTTGGTCTCCATCAAACCCCTGTCCCGCATGGTGCGCTGGAATTGGTCGTATACCGCCACATTGAAATCCCCCTGAATCCCGCTGCTGGTCTCGATGACACGCCCTTCCTTCATGATGGCCCCCCGATCAAAAAGTGTCCCTGCAACTCTCCGACTGGTCCGTCGATTCTTGAGTGATTATTCCACAAGATTGTTAAGATTGGGTAAAATTCCTCACGGATTTTGTAGGTCCCTTTCGGGCTGCTCCACAGCCGGGCCGTCTCCGCGCACTCCCTGTGATATCCTTATTTATACATGTTCTTCGCAAAATCACCTTGTATTTTCCGGAGGACCCAGGCCCGCGGCGGCATGAAAAACGGCCCCTAACAGGAATCTAACCCAATCTTAATGAAGCGGCCACACGGCCCTCATAGACATGAACGAAACGGCTTAAGGAGGAGGCCGAAGTGTTTGCGTGCTCTTGAGTGGAAAAGGAGGCATGGAAAATGAAATCACGGAAGGCGCTGTTTTTGAGAATTTTTGTGGCTGCGTGTTTTCTGGGCGGGGTCCTTGGTTTCGGGCACACCCCGGTTATTGCAGGAGACACTTCCCTGGTCGAAGGCCCCAAGGCAAAGTATGTTTTTCTTTTCATCGGTGACGGCATGGGCCTGCCCCAAAGGACGGCGACCGAGAGATTCTTTAAACAGAAGCTGGCAATGGACCGAATGCCCGCACAAGGAATCACCACCACTCACGCGGCGGATCGGTTCATCACCGGTTCGGCCGCATCGGCCACTGCCCTGGGCTGCGGCCAGAAGACCAACATCGGCATGATCGGGCTGGCGCCGGATCAGCGAAAGGTGAAGAGCGTCGCGGAGCTTGCAAAGGAAAAGGGCATGAAGGTGGGCATCGTCTCCAGCGTCTCTATCGACCACGCCACCCCGGCTGCGTTCTACGCGCACGTCAAATCGCGCAACCAGTACTATGACATCGATGTGGCCCTGGCGGAGAGCAACTTTGATTTCTTCGGCGGCGGCGGCATCAAGGACCCCACGAACAAAAAGAACAATTCCGTGGAATACAAGGGCGATGCGCGGGAGCTCATCAAGAACGCCGGTTACAGGACGGTGACGGCAAAGGACGAGTTCATGGCGCTCAAACCCGGGTGCGGTAAGATTTTTGCTTACAACGAATGGCTCCAGGACGGCGGGGCGCTCCCCTATTCCATGGACACCCGCCCCGAGGACATAACGCTCCCGGAATTTACGGCCAAGGCCATCGAACTCCTCGACAACCCTGAAGGCTTCTTCCTCATGGTGGAGGGCGGCAAGATCGACTGGGCCTGTCACGCCAACGACGCGGCGGCATCCATTCACAACACCCTGACCTTTGACAAGGCCGTTCGGCTGGGGATCGATTTTGCGGAAAAACACCCGGGCGAAACCCTCGTAGTGGTCACGGGGGACCACGAGTGCGGCGGCCTGACCCTGGGATGGGCCGGCACCAACTATGACACGAATTTCGATGTCCTCAGCGGGCAGAAGGCCTCCTTTCAGAAGTTCACCGATGAGGAACTGAAGAGATTCAAGGTTGAATGTGGGGGGGAATGCACCTTTGAATCCGTCAAACCTATCATTACCAGGGATTTCGGCCTGAGGTTCGAAGGCGACCCCAAGGCCGACCCCATGGTCCTGAGGGCCCATGAAACCGCCCGCCTTCAGGAGGCCTTCAACCGGAGCATGGGCGGGGAAAAGGCGGCCTCGGATGATCCCGCCGCCCGTCTTCTCTATGGGGGATACGATCCCTTGACCATCGCCCTCACCCACACCCTCAACAACAAGGCCGGCCTGGGCTGGACCTCTTTCCAGCACACCGGGGTTCCTGTTTCCACATCGGCCGCGGGCGTTGGCTCGGAGTCCTTCAACGGCTACTACGACAACACGGACGTGGCAAAAAAGATCATGTCGGCCATGGGGCTGGTGCCAAGGGTGACTTATGCATCCGAGGATACGGTGAAGCGCATGGCGGCCAATGAATAAACCCGGATGAATCCAAACCGCGCCGGCTTGCGCCGCCGCCCGCCGGCGAGGTGTTTCTCTCTCGCATATTCTTTGTCCGATGCCTGGAAAAAAAAGAGACATCCTCCTTGTAAGCGTCTTTTCAGTGCTCTCCCTGGCACTCCTATTCATCCCCACGGGCTTTGAAGAACGCGTCGAAAAAAAAGCTGTTCGATGCCGGGGGGAAGTCACGGCGGTGGAAAACTCGGGCATCCAGCAGTTCGGGATGGTCAAGACAGGGGATCAGGGGGTCACTGTCAAGATCCTCGACGGGCCCTTTAAGGGTCGAGTTCTCCAGGGCAACAACCCCCTGATGGGCCGGATGGACCGCGACAAGATCTTCGTGAAGGGCGAAACCGCTTTTGTGATCCTTTCCCTGAACGAGGAAGGGGATATTGTTTATGTCAACCCGCAGGCCCACTACCGCGTCGGGCTGACGCTTTCCCTTCTCTTGCTGTTTGCCCTGACCCTGATAGCCTTCGGCGGGTGGACCGGCGCCAAGGCTCTGCTGTCCTTTCTTTTCAGCGGCCTGATGCTGTGGAAAATACTCGTCCCCTGCCTGCTCAAGGGGTACGATCCGGTGCTGGTCTCCCTGGGGGTCGTGACCCTCCTGACGGCGGTGATCCTCTTCCTGGTGGCGGGGCTTACGCGGAAAGGTCTGACGGCGTTTTTCGGCGCCCTCCTCGGCGTGCTCACCACGTGTGCCCTGTCCCTGTATTTTACCCGGGCCCTGCACATCCACGGGGCGGTCATGCCCTTTGCCGAAACCCTCCTCTACGCGGGGTTCGCTCATCTCAACCTGACCAGGATCTACATGGCGGCCGTCTTTCTGGCAGCCTCGGGTGCTGTGATGGACCTGGCCATGGACGTCTCGGCCAGCATGGACGAGCTGGTGCGGGAGAACCCGCGTATCGGACCGTTCGAGGTGATGCGCTCCGGGATCCGTGTGGGCCGGGCCGTGGTGGGCACCATGACGACCACCCTGCTCCTTGCCTACTCCGGCGGGTTCGTGACCCTTTTTATGGCTTTCATGGCGCAGGGAATCCCCCTGGAAAACTTCTTCAACCTCGTGTATGTGTCCGCTGAAGTGCTCAAGACCCTGGTCGGCAGCTTCGGCCTGGTCACGGTGGCCCCTTTCACCGCCCTGGCCGGGGGGTTTTTCTACGGAAGAATCGGCGCGGCCGATAATTCCAACACAATCCAAACAATTTCTTCACACCCGCTGAACAGGGTGAGGAAATATTTGTGACCACCGGCGACGACACTCGACTTCCACGGCGCGGTTTTCGGCCGCGCCCCGACCCGGGTCCCGGAAGGCCGCCGTTCCCGAGTTCGGTGCTCGAGGCACAAGGAACCTTCGTCGATCGGATCCCCTGAATCACGAGATTTGAAAGAGAAGGTATGAAAAAGACCTATGTACTGGACACCAACGTCCTGCTCCACGATCCATCCTCCCTCCATGCCTTTCAGGAAAACGAAGTGGTGATCCCCCTTGCCGTTATTGAAGAGATAGACAACCAGAAACGGCGTCAAGACGAGATAGGCCGCCACGCCAGGCTGGTTTCTCGGATGCTGGATTCGCTGCGCGGACAGGGACGGCTCTCCGAGGGCGTCCCCACAAAGGGCGGCGGCCGCCTCCGGGTGGAACTCAACTATAAAAATGCACTCTCGGGAGACCCGGGCCTGGACCTGGGAAAATATGACAACCGGATACTGGCCCTTGCGGTTGGGCTGAAGAAAGACGGCGGGTCCCGCGTGGTCCTGGTCACCAAGGATCTGAACCTCCGAATAAAGGCGGATGTCCTGGGGCTGGAGGCGGAGGATTTCCGGACCGACCGTATTGAGTTCCAGGACCTCTACGCCGGGTTTCGGGAATGCTACGTGCCGGGGGCCGCCATCGATGAGTTTTACACGAGCGGTTCCCTTGTTCCCGACGGCAGCCTCGGTCTGTATCAGAACGAGTTCGTCCTCCTCAAGAACGCGGGATCTCCCTCGCAATCCGCCCTCTGTCGCTACCGGCAGGAAGCCCTTCGGCCCCTGGTGCACGATGGGGCCGCCCCATGGGGTATAAGGGCGAGAAACAAGGAACAGAGATTCGCCCTGGAGCTCCTTCTCGACGATTCCGTTCAGATATTGACGCTCGTGGGGACCGCCGGAACCGGCAAGACGCTCCTGGCCCTTGCGGCGGGCCTGGAGCTGGTCGTGGAGAAGGGTGCCTTTCGCAGGCTCCTCGTCATGCGACCCATCATCCCGGTGGGGGAGGACCTGGGTTATCTCCCGGGCACCAAGGAGGAGAAGCTCAGACCGTGGATGCAGCCGATCCATGACAACCTGGAGTACCTTTTTTCCGGAGCGGATTCGCCGACGGGGTTGCTGGAGGAGCTGACGGATCGGGGCCATCTCGAGCTGGAGACATTCACCCACATCCGGGGGCGAAGCATTCCGCGCCAGTTCATCTTGTGCGACGAGGCCCAGAACCTCACCCCCAACATGGTCAAGACCCTTGCCACACGGGTTGGGGAGGGAACCAAGCTCATCCTCGCGGGTGACCCTTACCAGATCGACCACCCTTATCTGGACGCAAGCAGCAACGGCCTCACCTATCTGGTGGACCGCCTCAAGGAAGAATCCATCTCAGGACACGTCCTTCTGAGCAAGGGGGAGCGATCCACGGTCGCCGAACTCTGCGCGCGCCTCCTTTAGCGGGGTGGTTCGGCTCCGCATTCGACAGCTTGACTGTCTCCGCTTTTGCCTCTGAAGGTGAGGAGGCGGCTGGAATTGGCAAAGATGAGGATCGTGTGGGCGATGTGGGCCGCCCCGCTTAAAACGGGCGGTAGGATTCCGGCCAAAGCCAGGAGACCATTCAGGAGATCCGTCGTCAATGCAAACCAGTGATTCTGGGAGATGATCCGAAGGGTCTGCCGGCTCAGGTCGCGCGTAAATAAAAGACGATCCAACCGGTCGTCCGCCAGGGCTATATCGGCCGCCTCAACCACGGCCTCGGGGCCTCCCGCCCCCATGGCAATCCCCACATCCGCCCGGGCGAGGGCCGGAGCGTCATTGATTCCGTCGCCCACCATGACCACCACCCGGCCGGTCCGGACCAGCCTCTCCACATAGGCGGCCTTGTCCTCGGGCAGCATGTTTCCTGTTGCACGGGTCAGCCCCAGGCCCCGGGCCGTCCGCTTCACCACAACCTGTTCGTCCCCGCTGATGAGATGGATCTCAGAGAAGCCGCTTTTTCTGAGACGCTGCAACAGAGCCGCGGCCTCGTCCTTCAGGCCGTATTTTAATCCTACAATCCCCCGGGCCTTCCCGTTTTCAGCCACATAGACAAGGGTGCAGTTCCGCCGTGGAGACGTTGTACTTGGCTCCTTCCCTGGTCACGAACATCACGATGGGTTTGCCGGCCTTGAGCACACTGGAGATCTGGGGCAGCAGGGCGAAAGGTCGTAGCGACCGGCTCACCGGCAGGATACCGACACAGCCTGCCGCCGGCAGATAGACCGGGAGCAGCAGTCTCTGGTCCCGTTTGCGGCCTATCCGGCAAAGCACACAGTCCGGGCCATTGCAGACCACATAGCTGTTGATCTCGGTTTCCGAACAGAAGTGGAGGTCAACTGCCTCGCTGTCGGCAGTAAAGGGGATGATGGCGGTCTCGTCGGAGCCCAGCCGGACTACTTCAAGCAGAGACTCCGCCGCCTCGGCCGCCGCAACATCAAGTAGATTAACTTTTTTGGATTGATTCTCGGGCATAATCGCCTCCTCTGGTGCTGTTGTTTTTTCAAAGAGGGTTGTCTGTTTCTTTTTTTCATCCATGTCGGACCTCATTAAATGTGATTGATAGGTTCTGTCTGCCTTTATCTGGTGGAGCACGGCCAAGGGGTGACAGAAATGGAGCTGGAGAGGAATTCATTGCGCCGCCCCCGCGCCCGTGCCTGGAGCTTCGGTCGGCTCCGCACTCTTTTCTTTGACCTCAGCCTCTGCCCACTCCTGCAGCACCCGGAAAAAACCGCTGATATTGTCCACCGCCTGCCGGGCATCCTCTTCGGAGATCCCCCGGCCGATCCGGCTCTCGAATATCGAGGTGGTCTGTTCAATAAGTTTTGGGCTGTACTGCGCCATTTACAAACCAAAAAAGACCCCGCAGAGGCCGGCCCGATTGAGCCCCCGCAGGGTCTGCTTCCGCCTTTCGGCGAAATTAAAAACGCCAGTTATCGGGCCAGCATGTTGGTGCTTCTAAATAATTGGCCCCACAAAAGGCGTGGAATTTCCACAAATCTAGTGGAATCAAAATTTATTGCATGGTTAACCAGCGAATATCTTTTTCTGGGGTGTAGGAGAGGTATTCACCGCGATTTATTGAATTGGAAAAATGTTGACACAAGGAAGGTTCACTTCTTTCTATTGTCTTCAAGCTTCGACTAATTGCCTCGGATACCGCATTGGCTTGTCTTTTAGTTTTATCTGGATTTTTCTTCAGCTTACCGCCCATGCCAACCGCCTGAAGAATCTCTTTTTCAAGCGCCAGCTTTTCCTCTTGGAGTTCATTTTTTAGTAGTGAATCTCATGCATCCTCAGCGTCCTTTAATTCGGCGATTATCGTTGAGAGCCTTTTGCGATAATTGGCAATAGTTTGTTTTGGAGATACTTCGCCTGAAGAAAATGACAGGACTTCTCGCTTCGGATTTTCAAACGCTTTTACAAGCTCGGAAACATGGAATTCCTGAAAAGGGCTCCCAAGGAGGTAGGAAATATAAAGCAAACCTTTTGAATGCTTGAAATGCTTAGTCACTCCTTTATAGCACACCGTCCACATCTGGCCCTCTCGCCTGAAGATATTTTCCTTAGTAACAACTTTGCAAGCAGCGGCTGCATCAATTGCCTGCCGCCTATCCTCTTCAGCTATAAGAGTTTCCAGAGTTTCCCATTCGAAAGAGAGCGAAGTGTTTTCAGATAATAAAAGCAATTGACCCAAGGGAAGGATTGTCAAGCCGGACCTTGTATCTTGAAGACCAGACTGGGTAGAGGCGACGAGAAAAATTGGGTTAATATATTGCTTGAAGAGACCCGACTCAAGCGGTGAATTCAAAGAATCATTGCTGGCAACAAAAATGGCGGATCGTCTTTTGCGATTGACGCTGATGGAACCAAGGTAAAAAGCTTGCTGAGGAATAATTTCATCAGGCACATAGCGGGTACCAAGAGAATCAGCAAGAAGAGCTGCAAACCGTGAGATATCTATCCGCCACTGTTCGAGGGCCGCTGGCTCAATTTGAATACTGCTGGTATCCTCCCGCTTGTCGCAAGCGATAAATGACCTGGCGGGCCTGTCATCCTGACCAGGATAGACATGAACCGGCATTAGACAGGATTCTTCGCAACCAGGGCATTCAATAGTCTTGGCGGGAGATGCTCTCTTAAGTAAACCAAGCTTTTTTAAAGCCGCAACACGCTTCGCCGGCCATGACTCCAGATCGTGGGCGGACAGAATCTCCGCTCCCTTCTGACCAACGGTTTCAAAACGGTCGAGAATAAACTTGAACATTAAGAATTAGTCGCGGTGCAGGTTTCTGCATCCGGCTCCTCTTACCCACCTTTTCCATCAACAGAGGGGGCATCCTCGTTTTCCGTCTTGGGTTCCAGCCCAGAGGCGGCCAGCATCTTCCTGATGATCAGATCCAGGCCGTCCTGTCTCAGGTTACAGGAGTTTGGGTAGGTTATATCAAAGCTGCGCGTTTTGCTTTTATTCGATCTGCCAGCCGGACTGAAGAAAACCTTCAGTCCCACCTGGGTGACATTGTACCCCGACAACCGCATCGAATTGTTTTGAATTTTATCAAGTAGTTCATATACTGCGTCAGGATTATAATTCGGGTTCGCTTCCAGAGTGATGCGCTCCTTTTTTCCCACTATGCTGGTAAGACGAAGTTTGTGTACCCGGACATCCTCAATGCCACTTGTGGTATCGAAGATAAATTGAAAATCGCTTTCCTTCAGTGAGTTGAGGTGATAAACCTCCTCATCCTCTTTATTCGGTCCCAGGACGGTCTCCAAAATGGTTTCGACAAAAACCCTCTGGAGATCTGAAACCGGTTTTTTATCTCCGCGTAAAAAGACATCCAGAGTGCCGTCAGGCTGGGAATACACAAAAATGACTTCAAAGGCTGGCGTGCGAGGTGGCCGTTCAAACTCATTGTCAATCCATTCAATACTAGCTTGAGCATAATCTTCAGGGTAGGCAAAGAAATAATCAAGGTCATTCCTGCGGTAACATTCAACCCGGCAGTTTTTACCCCGCCCTTCTCTATGGTGAAAAAATTGGCTGATTGCGCGCTCCAGTCGCTTGATATTTTCTGGTTCTACCAGAGCGGGGTTTTTCGGAATGTTTTTCCGCTTCCGCCAATAGGATGCTGGTATATTGTCGGCATAATAAAACTGCTGTGCCCCCTTCCAAAATGCCGGCCTGTTCAAAAACGTCCAGAATGCCCGCTCATGGTGGCTTTTCAGCTGAGAGAGAATCGGAGCCAAATCTTCACCATGCCAGTTCGCCTCATCAATAATCGCCTTGGTGGCCCCTTCGGTGGCCATGAGATCAATTTCACGGAAGTCCTTTTCCATGTCTGTACGTTCCTTTTCAGAAAGAGTCAGCCAGGATTCATAAAGGGGCTCAATTTTAGTTTCGGTAAGCTCGCCAAAGTTGATTTCCGCAAGTACCCCTTGGGTTTTGAAATACTGATCAAGCAGGCGGTTAGGGACCTGCCGAAAAAATCGTCGTCGATTATACTGTCGGGCCATTGTACACCTCGTCAAAATTGAATCAGAATTTGATGGCAACTAACCAGAAAATTCAAACAGGTTCACCTGCTTATTTTTTTCATACCCTTCCTTATAGTCGCGCACTTCTATGTCAAATCTCTCAACCATCTCAGCAAAATCCTCTTTTGACAGCAGTTCGTCGGAGATGTCGTAGTAATCAAATTCAACATGAATCAGGTCAAGCATTTCTTGGGCTCTTGGAAAATTGAGCCGGTGATCGACATAGGTCTCAACAGCCTGTTTGACGGCTCCATTTTCCGGGATTTTCGAGGCAATACGGTAGAGGACACCTTTCTGCCTGCCATTACCAGGACAGGAAAACCTCTGTCCGTTGACCGATTTTGCAAACTGCTTGCGGAGAGCAAAATCCCCTATTGTCCGCGCCTTCTCAACGCCGAAAGAGGCCAACGTTTCTGCCAGCAGGTGCGAGTGCGCAAAACCCTGAAGAGCTACAAATACAAATGGGGCGTTCAGATAGCAAAGCCACTGAGCTCTGACCTGGAACAAAGGACCTGGGTTTCTATACAGGATTAAAAAGCATTTCTTGTTTTCCAGGTCTTCCAGACCTCACCGGAAAAACCGGAAGCCTCATGATCACTCGGCAAATCCGGTTTGCCCGGTTCCCAGCCGCAGGGCATAAGGTGGCCGGTTTCCTGCCGGTGGCGTAGCGCCCTCAACTGCCGCAATACTTCGGTGATGTTACGGCCCAGAGCGTCGCACGTGATTTCCATGGACTGAAACACGCCGTTCGGATCAATAATAAAACGGCCCCGCTGATCCGTCTTGGCGTCCGCGTCATAAACGCTGTAGCTTTGGCCGATGGACCCGCCCGGGTCCGAGAGCATGGGAAACCGAATCCCGCCGGGAATCATCATTGAGAGCTCCTTCTTCTGCCACTTCCTGTGTGTGGCCACGCTGTCGACGCTCACGGCAAGCACTTCTGCGTTTTGCTCAAGGAAAGCGGGGTATTTGGCGGCAACTGCCGCCAGTTCCGTCGGTCACACACAGGTGAAGTCCGCAGGGTAAAAGAAAAGAACCACCCAACGGCCCAGGTAGTCTCTGAGCCTGATGTCTACGTCCAACCCTCGATGACAGGCCTTTGCCCTGAAATCAGGGGCTTCTTTTCCGACAGATACCTCCATCGTGCTATCCTCCAGGCCTAAAACCAACCTATTTGACGTCCTTCTTGTTTTCCGGTGCTCACCTTTTGGGAATCCCCCCACTGTTTTGCCACCCGCCCCCAAGGGCCTTGTAAAGAGATACGAACCCGAGGGCGCGGTTCAGGCGGCTCTGGGCGAGTTCATCCTCTGCATCATAGAGAGCGGTCTCGGCATCAAGCACGGCGAGGTAGCTCTGAGCGCCCGCCCTGTAAAGTTCTTTGGCGAATTTTAAGGCCGAAACGTTCGCCTGAACGGCCTCGGCCAAAGCCTCCACCCTCCGCTTGTCCCTAGAAAGGCTGATGAGGGCATTCTCCACATCTTCCAATGAAGTCAAAACGACTTTTTCATATCGCGCCAGACTTTCATCCCGGACGGCCTTATCGGCTTCAATGGAAGCGATAATGCGTTTGAAATTCAAGATGGGCCAGCGAAATGCAGGACCGATGCGCCAGAAATGTCCCGCACTCCAGGATAGTTCGTCCAGATCGTCATCCATGTATCCAAAGGACCCCGTGAGAGAAAACCGGGGAAAGAGCTCGGCGGTGGCTATACCTATCCGCGCGGTAGCGGCGGCCGCTTCGCGCTCAGCCTTACGGATGTCCGGTCTCCGCCGAAGGAGCTCTGATGGGAGTCCTGCATGCAGGTTGTCGGGAATATCAGGAAGCGGGGCTGCCCTGGAAAGTTCTGGTTCGAGGCTTCCTGGTTCGCGGCCAAGAAGCACGCCTAGGAGATGCACAGCGGCCAGGATGGATTTTTCAAGTTCGGGAATTCTCGCTTCGGCAATGGAGACCTCCCCCTGAGCCCGGGCCAGCTCGAGCTGGCTCGCCAAGCCTGCCCTGAAGCGCGATTCTGCAATGGCCGCATTGGTCCTGCGCGCCTCGAGCTCCCTGCGCGCAATGTCCATTCGCAACTGCTGTCCCCGCAAATCCAGGTAAATCCGCGCTACCTCACCCTGAAGAGTCACCAGGGTGTCGCGAAGAGCTTCTCCAGAGGCATCCAGGTCCGCCTCGACCGCCTCGATCTCCCGCCTTACGGCACCGAAAATATCAATCTCCCAGGATGCATCGAATCCGGCATGGTAAAGACCTCCCCGCCGCTGCGGCAAGATCAGCGATGTGCCGGCCCCCCGGCCCGTCAGGGTGGAATCAGAACGTCGGTAGTCCTCATACGAGGCCTGGGGGCCTCCCTCGGGCAACAGTTTGGAAACACTGATACCCGCCCGGGCGCGCGCCTGCCGCACCCTCGCCAGGGCGATGCGGAGGTCAAGGTTGCCTTCTACCGCATTTTCAATCAGGCGATCAAGCACGGGGTCCTGAAGCACCCGCCACCAAGAGGTGAGAAAGCGTTCTTCGGGTGCTTTTCCCTCAGAGATCCCCGCTTCCAGAGAATTAAAAGCTGAGGGCATGGGGGGGTCGACCCTCCGGTAGTCTGGGCCAACGGGTGCGCATGCCCCGGCAGACAAGATTCCGGCATAAAAGAGAAGGTAGACGTATTTTTTCATCCCTCACCTTTCTTTCCTTCAGCAGAGACCGCCGAGTCAAGGTCCTCGATGTAAACATCCAGTTGCTGGCCAGGAAAGACAGGCAGTTGTTCTCTCGGGAAGCTGTAAATGACCTGCAGAACTCTTGTGTCCACCCGTTCTGTGCTTTCCCCGGTCAGGGACCTTTTCGGGATCACGTAAGTCTCTATGTACTCGAAAGCAAGATCGGTTTTGAACTGGGAATGACCTCGCAAATAGGCCTCTGCTTTGGCTTTGGGGCTGAATCGCCATGCGTCATTCTCATCGATATCCACCCGAACGTGCAGCCTGTCCAGACTCCCCAAAAGGAGCAGAGGTTGAGGGAGCGCACCGCTCTGAGCATACTCACCTGGCCGGATGTTCACCTGAAGCACGTCGCCGGCCACAGGCGCTCGAACGGTGAGTCGTTCGATTTCCACCTGCGCGGCGTTTGCCTCTGCGCGGGCGCGGCCCACCTCGGCCCTGACGACCTGGATGTCGGGTTTCCAAGCACCCGCTTTGAGCAGGGCCAGGTCGGCCCGAGCCCGAACAAGGCGTGACTCAGCTATGGCCACCGCAAACCGGCGCTTGTTGACATCCTCAATACTGACAGCCCTTCTATCCGTGACCCTTTCCAGGATCTCGAGCTGCTGGCGCAGGTCCTCCAGAGCGCATTCGGCCTCTTTCACACGGGCCATGGCGATGGGGATCTCCTCGGGCCTCGGCGCCTGTCTCAGGCGTTCAAGACGCGCCAAGGCTTCGGTCACCGACGCCTTGCGCACGGCCAACTCGGCTTGTTGCCTGCGGTCATCGATTACAAAGAGGGGATCTGCGGGTTGGACTTTGTCTCCCACTTTGACAAAGACCCGGCTGACGATTCCCGGGACGTGGGTGCCCATGGCGATGTTTCGGGTGCTGGCCTCTATGATTCCCGATCCCGAGATCTTTTTAGAAAAGGACGGCCGGGGCGGGATCGCATAGGACTTGGCCGGCGGGATGGGCTTTGCACCCTGGACCACGGTCCAGACCGCAAAGACGAGCCCCGCAACGGCAAGCAGAGGAAGAACATATTTGCGTATCATCGGTCCCCCTTATTCATGGGCCACCTGGGTTTCAACCATAGTGATTCTTCCATCGTCCATGCGGGCGATCCGGTCGGCGAAATTGAAGATCCGATTATCATGGGTGACGATGATCAGGGCACGGTCTGCGGAAAGGGCCTTGCCACGCAATACTTCCATGACCATGCGCCCCGTATCCGCATCGAGGGCGCTCGTGGGTTCGTCACAGACAATAAGTTTCGGACCGTGGACCAAGGCCCTCGCGATCGCGACCCGTTGCTGCTGGCCCCCTGAAAGCTGTGCAGGCAGCGACTTCAGCCTGCCTCCGAGCCCGACCTGATCAAGAATCCGTTCTGCCGTTTTATGGGCTTTAGCCCTACCCGTTCCGTTGATGAGGAGTGGCACGGAGACGTTTTCCAGGGCGGTCAGCGTGGGGAGGAGGTTATAGGCCTGGAACACAAAGCCTATGTTCGTTCCCCGGTAACGCGTCCTGCGCCTCTGACCCATAGCCCGGAGATCGTTATTGAAAACCAAGCACTTACCTTCATCGTGATCGAGAATCCCGGCCATCACCGAAATAAGGGTAGTTTTACCGCAACCTGAAGGCCCCACCAGCATTAGCAGCTCACCCATCCGCACTTCCAGATCGACACCCCTGAGGGCGACGACTTTCGTCGGACCGGTCAAATAAGACTTGGTGACCGCCCGGCAGTAAACGGCGACATCATCTTCGTTCATTGCGCCTCCCCCAATACTTTAAGCCTTGAAGACGATGGCCGGCTCCAGACCCATCACTTTGCGGATGCTGATGAGAGCCGAGATTACGATTATCAAAGCAATTGCACCCGCGGAGACATAAAGAAGGTGCTCGGTCAGTCGAAAGGCCAGTTCCGTCCCACCAAGCAGGTACCCGAATAGGGACGCACCGCCAACACCCATGCCGTAACCGATGGCGCCGACCATGAGGGCCTGCAAAATGATCATCCGCAGGAGTAAGAAGTTAGTGGCGCCCATGGCCTTGAGTGTCCCGAAATATCGGAGGTTCTCCAGGGTGAAGTTGTAAAATGTCTGGCCCGCAATGACGGTTCCGATAAGGAAGCCCAGGCCTACGGCGATGCCGAAGTTGATCGGGATGCCTGTGCTTCTCATGAAAAAGTTGTAGGTCAGGTCTTTGAATTGTTGTGCCGTGTAGGCTCCCAGGCCTGTCCTCTCCTTGATGCGGCTGCAAACCTTTTGGAGATCTTCTCCTTCCTCGGCCTTGACCAGCACGAAAGAGAGAAGTTTTCGCTCCCTGGGTGCGAAAGTGGTGGCCCGGCTGTAGGTTGTATAAATGACCGGCTGGGACTGGAACGTCCTGGAAACACGACATATCCCCACCACCACGGCGCGGTGGTCGTTTATTTCCAAAGTGTCGCCGACTTTTAGAGGCACCCTTTTGCCACCTGGAAATTTGGGCAGACCGGCAAGCCGGGTCCTGGCACCTACGTCGTTGACTATGATCGAGTCTTGGCGGCGCAGGTCACTCAGAATCCCCTCAATCATGACAGGCGGTCCGCCGATGAGCGTGGCATCGTCAAGGCCGAAGACGTTGCATATCTGGAAATTACCGCTTTTGAGCCGAGCTTTCAGGAGCCCCTTGTAAAGGGGGACAGCCCAATCCACACCCGGGATGCCCCGGACCCGAAAAAGCTCCGTGCCCTGAAGTGGTTTTACGTCGTCGATGTAAAGCACCTTTGGATCCATAACCCAAATGTCCGGCTGTGACAGATCCGTAATGGCACCGTAGGTCCGGGTCATGAGCCCTGTGAAAATGGAGGCCTGCTGCGTGATCAGTAAAGAGGCGAAAGTGAGCCCCATAATGATGCCCAGATATTTGCCCCTGTCACCAATGAGCATTTTTAAGGCGACGGCATACATATTGAAGACCCCCGTTCACCCCTTTATTGAAAAGGTATTTCATATCAAAATAAATGCTAAACAGTATTTTTTCAAATCCAAAGTTTTTCGTATCAATAATTGGCCTCCTCTCCCTTGTCTTGGATTGATGTGGTTTAAATGAAAAATACACTGTGCTAAGAGTCAGAAAACAGAAAGTGAGGTGTTCGATGAGCGGAAGTCGGAAGAGAGCGAATTACACCAAGGAATTCAAAGAGGATGTTTTAAAGCTGTTTCTGGAAAATAACAATGGGTGCCGGGAGGCCGCTGAACGCCTGGGTGCCCCCGTTTCCAATCTGACCCGGTGGGTGCGTGCGGACCGAAACAAAAAGCAACGAAATCAAGGAATTGGTGAAATAAGCCCATGACAGCCTCGACCATGACCTTCAAGCGAACGAGCAGTACAGGGAAGAAGAAAGAGAAGGGGTGAAGTTTGTCCTGGCGTATAACCCGGAGATAGCCTCCCTGGTGCGCAGGCGGCGGGAGAAGGCCTTGGAGAAGGCCAATGACTTTATACAGGAGATTCGGACCCGACTCAAAAATGCACGGGACGGCACATCCCGGGGCAGACCTTTGACCCCTGAAGGTGCCCTTGTACAGGTGAGGGACTACCTCAAAAAACATAATCTCCTTAGATACTTTCAGCTTGAGTTGAACGGCAGGAGGGGTTTCGGGCAACGCCGGACACCCGGGCGCGCAACTTGGAAAAGCTCATAGACGGTAAACTGGTCGTGGAGACGACCCAACTTGAACTCCCTGCCGAAGAGGTGATCAGGCGTTACAAAGAGCTTCAAATCATTGAGCACGGGTTCAGATGCCTCAAAAGCTCTTTGAAGCTGAGGCCCTTTTATCACTGGACCGAAAAGAGGATCCGCGCCCATGTGTTCATCTGCATTCTGGCGCTTCAGATGGAGAGGACCATGAAGTCAAGACTGAGCGAGTCGAATACATCTGTGGAAACCGCGATCGAAAAATTGAGACAAGTAAAAGCGGGCGAACTTACGGTAAACTGGGTGAAAACCCCGATTCTTTCGGCCATCGGCAAAGAGCAAAAGGCCATTTATCGGCAGCTTGAGCTTTCTTTCCCCAAAATCAATGACTTAAAAGACATGTAGTACGAAAATCAGCATCCTCAATTTGATAACTGGCTGATTTCAAAATTATTTTAGAATTCAAGGTGTCAAAGTCCGGGCCCCCTGCCGGATTTCCAGTTTTCGATAAGCTGTACGTAATTCACCTGCCCCAATTTCGATCCCCAGATTTCACCACCAAATCCACGAAAACTGCCAAAGGGTGACAAAAGTACTGAATTTACACACAAAAACAGGGCGCAGGCCCAGAAACATTATAACTTGCTGAAATAGTTTATTATTCTGTAGTTTTTTGGTGCTAAAATTGACCTAAAAATACCCATCTCAAGGTATTCTCCGGGTCTTCGCACGGAAATTGCCCTTTCTCCTTAATAAAGTGCCCAAAATTGAGCCTCTTTGCCAATCGAAGTTCCCATCAATGTACACCCTCCAGAATCCCCCGTACTGGTCCCATCCCACCCGTCGAGACCCACAAACCTTCTGAGTCCTCTTTGTAATCGATTCTGGGGTTACCTGGACCGACTGCCTTGGAAATACCACTGACCCGAGCGCGTGCTACCGCCGCCCCCTAGCCGGCATTATCGGGGCGCCGCCAGCCTCGCTCGGCCCAACTGGAAATGTTGAAGTCCTACAAACCAGGCCAATCCCGGCCAGCGGAGTTCCCTCTTCATGATTCATGCCGGGCAGATAGGGGGGGGTGTCGGGAAATGTGGAAACCGAATTCCGTTAAGGCCACGGAGGACCGTTCCTGGCCTTCAGGGCCAACGCGGAAACGTCTTTCATGAATTCCCGTTGGAAGGAAGATGTGCCATGAACGTGTCATGGTCCTCAAGGGGAAGATGGCGGATGATCCCCCAAGGGGATCCATTTGCCAAGGTCCCTGAGTGGACCAGGTTCACGTCCGGGGCGTGCTTCCATGATGGAAAGATGGTAAGAGGTGGATGGGAATAAAATCGACCCCCCCCCGCCTTGACCATTACCGCCCAAAGGGCGCCTTGGTCATCCTGAAAGCCAGCTTTGCCTGTCCCCAAAAACAAATTATTTTGATTTGGCCGTCGCGGAATCCGAGGCATTGGACATCCCATGGATGGGATTGCCAAGGGTTCCCCGGTTACCAGGTGGTGAGCAAAATAGAAGAATGGAGAACCAGAAGGATGAGGACGCCCGTAGGGCGAGGATATCCAGTAGGCTGGGCTCTCGTGGTCTAGCAGGATTACAAGGAAGTTTTTCAAACGCTCAAATACATCCAGCGTTTTGCCATCATACTCCTCGGGGTCACCGTGGTATGCGTGACGCTCATTGCCTGGTTCTTGGCCAGACGCGTCACCCGGCTCATTATGAAATTAACGGATGCCGCCGAGCAAATGAGCCTTGGAGACTTGAAGTTGGACATTGACGTTAAATCCAAGGACGAGATCGGCCTCCTTGCTTCGGCGCTTGCGAGAATGCAGACGAGTCTCCGTCTTGCCATTGGCCGCTTGAGAAAGAGATCCACGTAGCGGCCATCCAGGGTCATCCTTTCGGCCCTTGTGCGTTTTCACCCCGTAAAGGAACTTTCCCCTCCGCCGATCTTACATCCCGCCAGCTGGTTCCAGCGGCTGGCGGGACGCGATCAGCTATTTCTTTCGCATCTCCTTGCCGCAACACTGAAGCGGAACGCTGCAGGAGCCTTCCTTGTCCGAGCTGCAGGTACAGGGCTTGGTGACCTGGAGCTCCAGCCCGCAGGACTCACACACAAAGCGGTCTCCTTCTTTCATGTCCGAGCATTTGGCCATGGAATCCACCTCCTTACATAGGTTTTATTCTACTATAAGACGATTCGCCCGGATTGCAAACCGCAAAAGGCGATGAAAACGGATGCACAAACGGAACTGTGAAGAAAGGAGCCTCATAAAGGGAAAAGATCCTGAACTCCATTGATGGGAGCTTCAACGTGCCGGGCGCCCAGACCCTATCCTTTTTGTCACCCCATTTTTCGTAGGTCATCGCTGAGGGGCTCAAGACCCTGACAGGCAGATTCGGGGAGTACGACCTGGTGATCACATTCAACGGAGGCCCGTTCGACCTGCCCTTCATTCGTCGGCAGTTTCCAGGCATCAAGCTTCCTCCCGCCCACATCGACTTGCGCTTTTTTCTTCGACAGCTTGGTTTACGTGGGGGCCTCAAGGCCATTGAGCGGCGTCTAGGACTGGTATGCGAGGGCATGGCCCGGCGAGCCGAGGCCCTGTCGATCTCCCAGGTGCTCATTCCCACGTACGAATGACCGTTCCTGGCCTTCAGGGCCAACGCGGAAACGTCTTTCATGAATTCCCGTTGGAAGGAAGATGTGCCATGAACGTGTCATGGTCCTCAAGGGGAAGATGGCGGATTATCCCCCGAGGGAGTCCTCTGTCAGGGTCCCCGAGGGGACCGCCTTCACGTCTGCGGAGTGTCTTCATATCGAAGAGAAGGTGAGAGAGTGGATGATCTTAATCGACACGCCTGAGGCTGATACAGCGTGAAAAAACCTCTCATCTTTTTAGCCTGTTTCACTGGTCCCCCCTTAAACAAATTGTTTTGGTGGGCAATGAGGAAAAAGTGGCAGGGGTATCCAAGGATAATGGATGCCATGGGTTCCAGGGTTGCCCAGGTTGGGAGCGGGATCAAATTGGGAGCAGGATAGAGAATATGATCTGAGAGCATAATTAAGAGATATTATATATATAATTAAATATAGATATACTTATGATAAAAATATCTAAAAGGTTGCGAGTTATCAATAAAAGTATGAAAAAATTATGACGGTTATTACGACCACCATCTCCTCCGTAAAACCCTTCCAATTTTTTTGTTGATGCCGCTTTCAGATAGCCCTCAGATACCTGCAGGGGGGCTGACTTCTCGTTTTGTCGGCTCTCCAAGCAGCGCAGGATTCCTGCCAGGAGGATTCTGTTTCACGAGGAGCAATAAAAAAATTGATTGGACAACGCGACCAGCGGAGATCGACCATTTTTTATTTGATGCCCAGGGTATGAGGGTGACCTCGTCCACAAACAAATTGATGGTCGAAACTTCCCTTTCTGTCCCGCGCTCACCCATATGGATGTCCCTCTGAGACCCCAGTAATTTCTCCTCCCCTACTCTCCCGTTATTGACCGTTCCTGCCGACTCAAGTATGCTTCATAGCAATGTCCGGGCGTCTTCCTTCTCAGGTCTACTGCTCCTCTTCGTCGATGTTTTCCCCTCGGACTCTTTTGGGTTGGATCAAGAGAATAGGGTGGGCTCACCAGTTTCCTCAATCTGACGGGAGTTCCATGTATGTTGTCCATTACGAAGCAGAAACTCAACGAATCAGTCTTCGAGCAATGTGGTATTCGAAAGCGAGAGGCGGTGAGAACAGTCGAGACCCTGATGGAGACAATCAAGTCGGCTCTTGAATTGGGGGAGGATGTTCTGATCAGCAGCTTCGGGAAATTCGAAGTACGGGACAAGACGGCAAGGAAAGGAAGGAATCCTCAAACAGGCGAGGCCCTTACTCTGGACGCGAGACGGATCGTGACGTTTAGGCCCTCAGGGGTACTAAAGGGTAAGCTGAATGGGCGGGTTTGAGGTATGTATTGGTAGGGTGAAGATGGAATTCATCTTTGTAGCAGCATTCTGCTGGTAGCATAAACACCTTACTCTGAAAAAAAGGATAGGAACTGCTCGCCTTTGTTGGGGACGTGCGAGTACATAGCCGCGAGCCATTCCAGGGCGTGGACATCCATTCGGGACTTTCGCTATTTTTCCCGTCATACTGGAGGCCCTGTGAGAAAGGACAATAACATAGCCTCTTTCCCGACATATTGAAGATCATTTCTTATTGACACAAAACCCTCTATCCGTGTATCCTATCAAAGTTGAAATCAACTTCCTGGCCTGGCGTATTATGTATAATTTCATCTATACATGATCTTTTAATCATCCATAAATTTTAGTATACAAAATTTAAAATAACCCATTTAAGACATGAGCAAACAACCCGGAATCGCAAAAATGGTCAGGGCACAGTTCTTGACTTCTGTAATTTCTCCCATTGTGGTGGGAACTCTCTTGAGCGTTCAAATCAATGGCTATTTTTACATTATAAACTTCATCATCGTCATGTTGATCGGCGTTGGCCTGCATGTGTCCACCAATGTTTATAATGATATTTATGATACCATCCAGGGTACCGATAAACTAAATGTGCACCGCAACGAAGCCAGCGGCGGTTCAGGTGTACTGATTGATCATCCTGAATTGATGGAAAAAATGTATTTTCTAGCCCATTCGGGTCTGATCATATCACTTGCAGGCACCATAGTACTTACTCCATTAATCAACCGGGATTTATGGCCGCTTTTGTGGGGATTGTTTTTACTTTCCGCCTTTTTCAGCAAATTTTACACAGCCCCGCCTTTTAAGCTTTCTTACCGAGGCTGGGGAGAATTTTCAGTATGGCTTGCCTTTGGCCCCATGGCCATCCTCATAGCGTCCGTGGGTCAGAACATCGGTTTCCATCCCATGGTACTCTTGCTCACGCCGGCTACAGGTCTGAGCACTTCATCCATCCTGCTGGCCGGCCAGCTTATTGATCTGGATGCCGACCGAGATGGCGGAAAGCATGGTGTGGCATCGCGAATGGGTACGCAATTTACTTCTATTTTATATCTTCTGTTTCAACTAGGTATTATAGCAAATATCATTGCTATTTTTATTTTTTACCCCGGAAACACATGGCCATTACTTATGGCCATCATTCCTTACATTCTGATTTTTCCAAAAGCAGCTTTTATTATTATTAAATATCATTATAATGCAAATAAAATTAAGGAATGTGCTAAATTAACAGTTCTTACTCATGTATCATTTTCTTTCCTATTAATTGTCGGTTTTGTAATTTACTTATTTTAAATTGCATTAAAACCATCATGAAATCATAAAGTGAATCATATTGATGACTTAATATATTTTTTGATATCACAATGCATACCCCAGGAACAGGAAAAATGCAAATGCCGTAAAAGACCCACCCAGATTTACTATATCATTTGGAGTAATCGATTCAGGGTGGATTTTCTTCCGGAAATATCTCATATTGATAAGTTTGTCTTCCAAAAAAGTCCCCAGCAGGGTGTCAGTGAAGCATGCCAGAAAAGCTGAGAAGGATAAAATTAAAATCATATTCCAATTCAATTGCCCAAAAAATAAATAATATGATACCACAGAAATACAAAATGCCCCTGCCAGTGCGGCCATTGTTCCAATAAACGAAATTCCACCCGTAATACCCGCTTCATGCATTTGAAAATCTGCCAGTGAAAAACTGCGCCTATTGAAAATCGGTCCTATCTCACTTGCCCAGGTATCGGCGGTTACCGCAGCCACAAAGGCAATAAATAGATATATAAAAAGGTCGTTTTGGGTTAGTAGAAAAAGTACAGAGCTGATGACAGCCCATAAAATATTGGCTGTTACCTGCCAGGCATTGCGCCCATTTGATTTTTTACCTGTTTTAATGACAAAATCATGTATTTTTGTAAACAGAACCGAACTAATAAAGAATATAAGCACCGGTTCGAACCATTTCCAACCCATCACACCAAGCAAATATACACCAATAAACCATGCGGCTAAGGCTCCGATACGGGTAAGTACATTCCATTTGAAAAACAAATAAATTCCGGCGATCATAAAAATGATAATACATGTAAGATATGCGAAATCAAGTAACCCTTTATGTGTTATGCCAAAAAACAAAGCAAGCCCGAAAGGTATGGTAAAATTGTCAGAACCACGCCATGAAATGATCTCAAATACTACTGATATTAAGATCAATATAGACATGAAAAAAATATCATTTGTGAGTTTTGAGGGAAGAAAGACATAAAAAATGATGATTGCCGAAAAGGCATATCCCATAATACCATGTGCACTTTTCCGGTCGTGCAATATCCTGAACCATCCGTTTCCTTTTTTTATCTGCCCGACAATATATGCCAACGTGTCAGAAATGGTGAGGACCATCAGGCTGGTTTGAAAATATGAAATGGGCATTTTGTAAAGAATCAGGTAAGATGATAATATCCCCAGCGGATAAAAAAGTGTGCCCAGACTGGCATCGTTGGTTTTATGCAGAATACAAAATTTATCATAATTAAAAGTCAGAAAAGAAAACAGTGTGCCAGCGATAATAAGCCAAAGAAGAATTTCCCTAGCCAATATAAAAGTTAATATAAAGACTAAAAGACCTATAATCAGGTGTATTAACTTTCTGATGATCATTTTATTAATTTGTTTCATTATTAAAGTATCTACATATGATTAAGTAAAATACAATTAGTTACAACTGATTTATACATCTATTAGTTTAGCGGATATAAATTTGGTTTTGAAACTGAATTGACAACAAAATTAGGGCCATTAAACTATTAGACAATCATTCCGTGAACTAATGATTTAAAACGCGCAAGATAGGTCGCATGAAATATACTCTAATATTCGGCTTGGATTTTGGACTGATTTGGAATAATTTCTTCTATGGTTCCGATAACGGATAGAATAATCGTAGATTGTGCCTTCTTCAACCAGGGTAAGCATAAATACACTATGGTCATTTTCCAGAAGTGTATGAATCTTTCAATGGGCTTCCACATCTGTTTTCCGGTAAAGCTCGTTAGACCTTAGTAGGCCTCATTCATGGTTTTATTGTCAAGATCTGAATGGGATCGTTCGTGGTTGGAACCGGTTTTCCCTGTCAGCGTCCACGGCCATCCATGCTGATGGCGATCCGGTCGTCCTTGAGGGCGTGGCTGGAAGCTGATCAGCCTTGGCGAATGCTCGCCCGACGTGGCTGACACCAAGAAAGGGCTTTCTTGTATACCTCGCGGATCGATTGGGAGGATCACATCAATATCGTTATGTGAATCGTATCGGGTGTATAAGGGCAAAGGACAAGGCCGTCGGCCGATGATCGCGGGGGCGGCAACGTGCCCAAAGGGTCAAAAACCCCGTGACACCTTTTTTGAAGCCAGGTAACCTACGGAGAATATGGAATGAAGAGGATGCTTTCGAGCGCGTGAAGAAGCTCGAATCGAGGGAATTGACGTCAAACATGCTCAGGGGCTTCAAACGGAAGCACATGCCGTCATTGAGGAATGAAATCGTGAGCGAGAATGGACTGAAAAAGGTTTGGGATTTGACCATCAACGGGTTTTAGTATGAAAACCTCGTGGCGATGGCAGCCCACTGCAGGGAAGAGAGCCGGCCCGATCGGCTGCTTTGCGCGTTTGTACTGACCCGCTTTTTCATGCAGCTTGCCGAGGAGCTGGGAAACGGCCCTGCCTTGAGCAGTGTCCTCCAAAAACAGGAGGTTCGGTACCGGAACACCCCCTGAGTCTTTACGCCGCCAGCCCGTTTGGCCGGTCGTATCCTAGTCGGCCGGTGTCGTGGCTTTCTGCGAGCATTGATTTCCGAGAGGCTGCTTATGAAGTGGAGAATCGTCGAAAAGCTTCAACGAATCTACAACCCGCCGGCTTTTCAAGGAGATCTCTCACGCACAAGCTACTTCGAGGGGTGGTACTATAAACTCGTCACCGCTGACGAGGGACGCCGTTTCGCGCTCATTCCGGGCATCTCGCTCGACCGATCTCGCGGGGCGAGCCACGCCTTCCTGCAGACGATCGACGGCGATACGGCGGAGACGCAGTATCACGAGTTCCCGCTCGAGGCCTTTCGAGCCGCCCGGGGAGTATTTCGATTCGACCTCGGCCGCAGCGACTTCTCGTCGACGTCGATCCAGCTCGACGTCGACGACGAGCAGGGCCGGCTCACAGGCTCGCTCGAGCTCGCGGAGCTCTTCCCTTGGCCGCGCCGGCTGCTCGCGCCGGGCGTGATGGGTTGGTACTCCTTCATCCCCTTCATGGAATGCTACCACGGCGTCGTCAGCCTGGATCACGTTCTCCGCGGTGAGCTCACAATCAACGGTGAGACCATCGACTTCACCGGGGGCAGGGGTTACACGGAGAAAGACTGGGGGACCTCCTTCCCGAGCGGCTACACCTGGATGCAGTCCAACCACTTTGGGCGCCCCAGGACGAGCGTCATGGCTTCGATCGCACGAATACCCTGGTTGGGGGGGCACTTCACGGGGTACCTCCTCGCGCTCCTCGTGGAAGGCGAACTCTACCGCTTTGCGACCTACACGGGTGCCACCCTGTACGATCTCGATATTCGCAAAGATCGCCTTCGTTTTCAGCTCCGCGACCGTCATCATCGGGTGGAGATCGACGCGTCCCGTTCGCCGAGAGGCGAGGCAAGGGCTCGAGAGGACGTGGTGCTGCTCCGCTCGCCGACCATGGGAGAGATGAAGCGTCGCACCGGCGAGGCGCTCACCGCGTACATCGATGTCCGGCTCTTTCGACGGCAGCGGACAGGCCACGACCGCCTCCTCTTCCAGGACACGGGGACCAGCGCAGGGCTCGAGATCGAGACGACGCAGCTACAGATGGAGAGCACCGCGCGCACCACAAGTCCAACTCTGAAAAGAATATTTCCGAGCAAAGGTTGACTTTGGTACCAGCGAGCCCGAAGTTGAGCCGGACCGCTGCATCCCGACAGCGAGGAGATCAGACGCCATCGTGAGAAAGCTCATCGCTGAGAGACCGCTTCTCGTCCTCGCGCTCATGGCGCTGGTCGTTTTCGGCCTAGGCCACCGCGCTCTGTTCATCACGCAAGACAATTCGCCTGAGGTCTTCTTCGCCGCCGACGAGGAATCTCGGGCCACTTACGAGCGCTTTGAGCGCACCTTCGGCGCCGACGAGGTCGTGCTCGTCGACCTCCGGGGCGTCTCACACCTGCGCGAGGCGGATCTGCTCGTGTTGGCCAAGCTCACTCGTGAACTCAAGGCCTTGCCCGGTGTCAGCTCGACGATCTCGGTGGCGAGAATCTTCGACAGCGGCGAGGGCGAGCTGCCCCGAAAGCTGGACCGCCAGACGATGGCCGACGTCGCTTACGAGGTCAGGGAGGTCGGTCTCTATCGAGAGCTGGCTCTCGTTCGACCCGAGGCTCGCGCCATGTCGGTCATGACGACCCTCGCCGTAGAGACAGGCGATCCCACCTCTCGGACTCGAATCGTCTCAGAAATCCAGGCCATAGCCGATCGTTATCGGCAGAATTCCGAGGCCGTATTTGTCGCAGGGTTGGCACCGACGCATGCGGCCTTCGATCGTCTGACGCAACAATCGCTCCTGATCTTCATGCCCCTCGTCACCTTGGTGAGCTTGATTGTCGGCCTCGCGCTTTTTCGATCTCTTCGCGCGCTCGTCGCCATGTTCGCCCCGGCCCTCGCCAGCGTCTTACTGGGCATCGCAGGGCTTGAGCTTGCCGGTCAGAGCCTCAACCTCGTGACGGCCATGCTTCCGCCGCTCGTCATGACCATCGGCTTCGCCTCGGCCATTCACCTGGTCACGCATTACGGAAACGTGCTTGCTCGCGGGCTCGAGCCGGCCGAGGCGACGCTCCAGGCGCTCAGCGAGAAGCGATTCCCTTTGGCCTTTAGCATTCTCACAACCGCCGTGGGCTTCGGCTCGCTCGCACTGAGCCCGGTGAGCAGCGTTCGGACACTGGGGATCTCTTCATTTGCAACGCTGCTCATGACGCTGCTGCTCGTCGTCGTCGGGACGCCGACCCTCCTCGTCTTGCTCGCGCCGCGAATCCACGCGCCGGCTCATCGCCGGCAGATTCTCGAAAACCTGGCGATCATCGCGCTGCGACACCGCCTGATCACCATCGTCATCGTCGCGCTTGTCGCCGCGGCGGTCGTTTCCGGCGTGACGCGGCTCCGGCCATCGATCAACGGTGTTCGAATGCTGGCCCAAGACTCGAATGAGCGGCTGGCCTACGAGCAGCTCGAGCGTGAAGGGCTCGGCCTAGCCAACCTCGAGGTTTGGATTCGGACAGAGGTGTGCAACCCTGAGGCGTTGCACGACGAACGCCCTCGCCTCAAAAGGCTCACGTCACGGGTCGGGGAGATCGACGGCGTCACCGGGACCTTCTCCGCGGCCGACCTCCTAGACGCGGCCGACCTCCGGCTGTACCGATCGAGGGCACGAGGAATGAGCCGAAGGGAGGCCCTGGCTGTGAGCGACGGCACGGGAAAGCGGTTCGATCTGCTCCAGCGCATGTGGACCAGCCATGGTGGGCTACGCCTCACCGTGCTCATGCAAACGGCCGATACGCCGCAAGAAATCGAGCGACAGCAGCAGGAAATCCTCGCCGCGGCTCGCGCGGTCTACCCTGACAGCCCGATCGAGATCACGGGCCACTACGCCCTGCTCATCAGCACGCCCGGTGCGCTGATGGAGACACTCATCTCGAGCCTCTCTATCACCCTTGTCATTGTCTTTGGGCTCTTTCTTCTGTCCTTTCGCTCACTGGGCCTGGTGCTCGCCGCAATGACGGCAAACATGCTCCCGGTAGCCTTGGTGCTCGGCATGATGGGCTGGCTCGGCGTCTCGCTCGACGTGGCGACAATCATGACGGGGAGCGTGGTCTTCGGCCTCGCTGTGGATGACACCTTTCATTATCTCTACCACCGCCGCGCATCGGGTTGCCTGCGGCAAGCCGCGGTGATCGCCGGGCAGGGAATCGTGGCGACGACGGCCGTGGTCGTGATCGGGTTCTCCACATTTGGGCTTTCCGGCTTCGTTCCGGTGCGCAGTTTCGGGCTCCTCACCGGATTCGGTGTGCTCGCGGCCCTAGGGATCGATGCGCTCCTCTTGCCGGCACTCGTCGGCGACGAGGATAAGCGGTCGGCAACGATATGATACGATTGAGCTATAAAAACTCATTAAAAGGGGTAGTAATTAAAAGGGGTCGGACCAAGCAAATCTCTGTAACCCATTATTCGTAACTGATAAAATTTTCAGTTCCCTCAAAAAATCACTCTTAGCGGCTCCATCTTGACCCCGAAATGGGGCTTTTAAGGGAATATGACCAAATAATTCTGTGTTGTATTGTTATATTTTTCAAACAATCAAAATGAAGATGGATAAACCGCTTATTTGGGATGTTTAGGTGTTGCTTTACCATGAAAATTCCTCTGGCCAAAAAGGCACAGTCCAAGTAGGCCCCCGGGAGCGCTATTGAAATGGGGGCATGGTTCAAGGTTGATGTGGCCTGTGGGCCGGTGAAGTACGTTTACGCTACC
>Ga0272443_10001941_pt1 | contig 27937 bp, 24 predicted proteins | sample SSMAcet12_FD_193581 | JGI IMG/M metagenome (GOLD analysis project Ga0272443, IMG submission 193581) | Marine sediment archaeal communities from Little Sippewissett salt marsh, Falmouth, MA, United States - SSM-Acet-12 | ecosystem: Environmental > Aquatic > Marine > Wetlands > Sediment ... | reverse complement strand
CAGGGGGGCTAAAGGTTTTTCAGGCAGATTGACAGGTGCTTATTTTAACGCTGAGACAATGCGTGAGAACATGTGTGAGTATTTCAGAGTAGCTTCGCAGGAGGAAGATAGTCGTTAGTCGATCGTTGTTCGTTGATGGTAGATAGTTAGTAGTTGGGAGCTTTGGACTTTGGGTTCCAGGCTCGACAAGCACACAGCGCATAGCTCACAGCACATAGCCACGAAAACGTTCTTGTAGATAAACGGCTGATATGTTATAAAAGAATCGGAAAGGCAGGCATCAGGTGTAAGGATAGCCTAACCCCTATAACCTGAAACCTGTAACCAAAACCTGGATATATATGTCATACCAAATATTAGCGCATAAATACCGTCCACAGACATTCGACGATGTAATAGGCCAGGAAACTGTCACACGGACCCTGAAAAATTCAATAAAAAACGGGCGTGTGGCCAACGCGTATATTTTCTGCGGGCCCAGGGGCGTAGGCAAAACGACCGTGGCTCGTCTGGTATCCAAGATGTTAAATTGTGAGAATCCGCTGAAAGACGGACCCTGCAACAAATGTGCCCAATGCCGTGAAATAAACTCGGGCAGCAGTATCGATGTGCTTGAGATAGACGGGGCCTCCAACAGGGGTATTGATGAGATAAGGACTTTAAGAGAGAACGTTAAGTTTATGCCTTCGGCGGGCAAGTTCAAGGTATACATCATAGATGAGGTGCATATGCTCACCACTGAGGCGTTCAACGCTCTTTTGAAAACATTGGAAGAACCGCCGCCGCATGTCAAGTTCATATTTGCCACTACCGAGTCTCATAAAGTCCTGCCGACGATAATGTCAAGATGCCAGAGGTTTGATTTCAAGAGGATACCGCCCAAATTGACATATGAGAGGATAATGTTCATATCCGGGCAGGAAAAAATAGACATCGATGAAAAAGCGGCATTGTTAATCGCGCGTTCATCTGATGGAAGCCTGAGGGACGGGCTGGTGATACTGGACCAGATGATATCGTTTTCGGACGGAAAGATATCCAGGGATGACGTACTGGAGCTTTTGGGGATGGTCCACAGGGAAAGCATCTTCAGGCTTTCACTGGCGATAATAGGCAATGACCCCGTCAAGGTAGCGCTCTTGATAGACGAATTGATAAACAGCGGCAAGGACCCGGTGTTCATAACAAATAATCTTATAGGCCATTTCCGGGACCTTATGATACTCAAGACCGCCGGGAACCCTACGGCGGATATGGCATTTTCCAAAGATGAACTTGATGAGATGAAAGGCCACGCCGGCAAGGTCTCGCTGGAGGAAACTCTTTACATACTGCAGAACCTTTCCCAGTGTCTTTTACAGATGAAAGGGACATTGTTTACGCGGGCTCCTCTCGAAATAACTCTGATAAAATTGACCAGAAGAGGTGATGTGCTGGCTGTCAGGGACATATTGGACAGATTGGAAAAATTACCCGTTAATACCGGAGAAAAACCGTTTGATCCCGCGGAGCCGGCCGCATCGCCACCCGCCGCCGACTTTAAAAAAAGCACGGGTCCGGCCATGACTGACGAAAAAGAGCGTGTTGAAGAGCGCATGACGCGGGCTCAGGGACCTGCCGGGGATGGGCTGGATGAAAATACCGGGCCCGATGAAGAGGACCCTTTGAATGATGAAAAACTTCTCTGGGAAAGTGTACTTAATTATGTCAAAAGTAGAAAGATGTCGGTTTACACATTTCTTTCTCACGCCAAACCCGTAGAATTCAACAAAAAAAGGGTCATCCTGGGTTTCGGGCAAAACCATGGATTTAATAAAGAAGTACTTGAAGCGAAAGATAATAAGGACCTTATAAAAGAAGGTATACTCAATGTGCTGGGCGTGTCACCCAAACTGGAGTTCAAGGTCCTGGAATTTCTTGGCGGGTCCTCTGAAGAAGGCACCGTATCCAGGAAAAAAGCGGCTAAAATAAAAGAATCCCTTAATCCCCATATCCAGAAAGTCATCGATGTCTTCGGGGGGCATATAATAAGGGATAATATGGAGGGGAACAGGTGATAAAGGCTTTCCCACCTGCTTTACGCAAACTTATCGACGAGTTTTCCAAAATGCCCGGCATAGGTGTACGGTCGGCGCAGAGGCTGGCTTTCCATGTTCTCCAGTCTTCAAAAGAAAATACCGAGCTTCTGGTAAGATCCATAAAAGAGGTAAAAGAGAACATAAAATCCTGTTCTTTATGCAATAACCTGAGCGAAGAGGATCTTTGCGCCATATGCTCCGACAGGTCCAGGGACCGCTTGAAGATATGTGTGGTCGAGGAACCCAGCGGCATACTGGCAATGGAAAAGAGCGGGGTATATGACGGCATATATCATGTCCTGCTCGGCGCGCTTTCACCGATAGACGGTGTGGGGCCGGAAGAACTCAAGATCGGGGAGTTTGTTTCAAGGGTCAGGAAAGAAAATATAAAAGAGGTAATAATCGCTACGGATTTTACAACTGAAGGGGAGACGACGGCGCTTTATTTGAAAGAGATACTTAAACCGCTTAAAGTCAAAGTAACAAGACTGGCCAGGGGGGTGCCGGTCGGGGCCAGTCTCGAATACGCCGATGTCGCCACGCTTCAAAGGGCGTTTGAAGATAGAAAATCGGAGTGATCCGTAAGATTTTCATATAGATATCAAAACCTGATCGATAAATGTGCAAAAAAGGTATTCTTGACTCTGTGGATTTAATCATTATAATGATTAAATAAGAATAAAGGTTTTTAATTAAGGATATTTTTATAAGGAGGGGATTTATGGGAATTCTTGAAGCCGTGAAAAAAGGGTTTGCGGAAGCCGGTAAATTGATGAAAGTAATATTGATATTTTTTGTCTTCAATGTGATAGTGGGTTTGCTGGGATTGCCTTTGACCGATCCCGCCAACGCGGGGAACCCCGGGATAGTGGCGATGTCGGCTGTGTTCAGCATAATATTTTTTCTCGCGTTCATCTATCTCCAGGGAGGCGCCTTAGGCCTGGTCAAAGATGAGATAAAGACCGGGGCACTGGATTTGAACCGTTTTATGGAATACGGCAAAAGGTTTTATCTCCGAATACTCGGGCTGCTGCTTATATACATACTTATCGCTATAGGCACGGTCCTTATTTTGGCGTTAATAAGCGCCGGGCTCCTTCTTATAGGCGACAACATTTTCATCCGCAGCATCGTGGCGGTTATAGTGACCGTGGTTTCACTCGGCATAATAGTCTTTCTTATATTCCCTATATATTCCATAGTGGTCGATGATACCGGGCCGGTACTCGCGCTTAAAAAAGGCATTTCGGTGGCAAAGGACAATTTTGTCAGGATACTCGGATTATTCCTGGTGATGCTGGTCATAAGCCTTGTTATCTCGCTGGTCATAGGCTTTCTTGCCGGGATAGTGACCATACCCCTGGGTGATACCGTAAGCAGGGCGATCCTGGCTATCGCCAATTCCGTAGTGCAGTCGTATATACCTGTTGTCATGATGATAGCTTTTATGAGTTTTTATATTTCCATGGCGGCGAAAACCGTGGAGCCGCAGTCCGGGGGACAACAGCCGTCCGGGTGGGAAAACCAGTAAAGACTTAATCTTTTTCTTGCATTAACGGCACAGCGCCCGTTTATCGGATATTTGATAAACGGGCGCTGTTTTTGTTATAATGTAAAAACACCTTAACAAGCTTTAACCGATATGTTATAATATGTTTCCTTTTGTCAACTATCAATAATATCAAATCATTAATATTGTGGAGGTTTTATTATGGAACGCAAGAAGGTGCCATATGACGGCAATAGCGCGGTCGCGCATGTTGCCCACGCTACCAATGAGATCATAGCTATATATCCCATTACCCCTTCTTCTCCCATGGGAGAGATCTCGGATGCCAAATCAGCCGCCGGCGAAAAAAACATATGGGGTACGGTCCCGCAGGTAGTCGAACTTCAGTCTGAGGGAGGAGCGTCAGGAGCGGTACACGGAGCGTTGACAACGGGAGCGCTTACCACTACCTTCACGGCTTCACAGGGGCTGCTGCTGATGATCCCTAATATGTACAAAATAGCGGGTGAACTTCTGCCGACGGTCTTTCACATAGCGGCCAGGTCTCTGGCGTGTCAGGCTCTTTCTATATTCGGGGACCATTCGGATGTTATGGCCGCGAGGGCTACCGGATGGGCATTCCTTTCTTCCGGCAGTGTCCAGGAAGCCATGGATTTTGCGTTGATAGCGCAGGCGGCTACCCTGGAGTCGCGGGTGCCTTTTCTTCATTTTTTTGAAGGGTTCAGGGTATCTCATGAGATCCAGAAAATAGAAGAACTTACGTCCGATGATATGAAGGCCATGCTTGACAGTAAATTCATTCATGAACATCGTTCCAGGGGGATGTCTCCGGAGAGGCCGGTGCTCAGGGGTACGTCTCAGAACCCGGATGTATATTTCCAGGGCCGGGAATCGGTGAATAAATATTACGCGGCATGCCCGGCAATAGTCCAGAAAGCTATGGATAAATTCGCGTCGATCACCGGCAGGCAGTATAAATTATTTGATTATGAAGGCAGTGCGGACGCTGAAAGAGTTATCGTCATAATGGGATCGGGTTCCGAGACAGTACACGAAACAGTCGAGCACATGAACGCACAGGGTGAAAAGGTGGGGCTTATCAAAGTGAGACTGTACAGGCCTTTTGATGAAAAAGCTTTCGCGGAGGCCTTGCCGGGTTCAGTCAAGGCCATTGCCGTGCTGGACAGGACAAAGGAACCCGGGAGCATAGGGGAACCATTATATGAGGATGTGCGGACGGCAATAGGCGAGGCGATGCAGCAGGGGTATCTGAAGATGAAAGAATATCCTGTGGTCGCGGGGGGGCGGTATGGCCTGGGATCCGCGGAATTTAATCCGGCCATGGTAAAAGGGATATTCGATAACCTGGCGCAGAAAACGCCGAAAAATCATTTCACTGTAGGCATAGTAGATGACGTTACGGGAAGCAGCCTGGATTATGATCCTTCTTTCAGTGTCGAAAAAGAAGGTACATACAGGGCGATGTTTTACGGGCTTGGATCCGACGGTACTGTCGGCGCCAATAAGAATTCGATCAAGATAATCGCCGACGAGACCGATAATTTCGCGCAGGGTTATTTTGTTTATGATTCCAAAAAGGCCGGGGCTATAACCGTTTCACACTTGAGATTCGGCAGCCATATCATAAGAAGCCCGTATCTTATTTCAAGGGCAAATTTCCTGGCATGCCATAATTTTTCTTTCCTTGAAAAATACGACATGTTGAAAAACGTGGAAGGAGGAGGGATATTTCTTCTGAACTCTTTCTATGGAAAAGACGAGATATGGGAACATATCCCCTCCAAGGTCCAGGAACAGATCCTGAAAAAAGGATTGAAATTCTATGTGATCCGGGCAAATAAAATAGCCGAAGAGATAGGGCTTGGCGAGAGGATCAATGTGATAATGCAGACAGCGTTTTTCAAGATATCGCAGGTGATCGACGAGAAGATGGCTATTGAAGCCGTGAAAAAAGCCATAAAGAAGACTTACGGGAAAAAAGGCGAGAAAGTAGTGGAGATGAACATAAAAGCCGTTGATGCGGCGCTTACCAGTATCGAGGAAGTGGACCTTTCCGGGAAGAAAGCCGGAAAAGCGCCGCAGAAAGAAACGGTGCCGGCAGATGCCCCCGAATTTGTCAAAGAGACAACGGCCAAGATCATAAGGGGTGAGGGAGATACCGTTAAAGTCTCGGAAATGCCGGCGGACGGCACATGGTTGACGGGGACCACACAGTTTGAAAAAAGGAACATAGCTATAAATATACCGGTTTGGAATACGGAGACATGTATACAATGCGGCAAGTGTTCTCTGGTCTGTCCCCACGCGGCGATACGCCCCAAGATATACAAGGAAGAGCACCTGAAAGACGCCCCCGCGACCTTTAAACACACAGCCCCAAAACCGCCCAAAGGCCTCGAAGGATACGTTTATACGTTACAGACCGCTCCGGAAGATTGTACTGGCTGCGGGACATGCGTCGAAAACTGTCCGATGAAGGCTAAAGAAGCTATCAAGATGATGCCGCAGGAACCTTTGAGGGAACAGGAAAGGGATAATTATAAATATTTTCTTTCTATCCCGGACCCGGACCCGTCTCTGTATGACCGGAAGACGATGAAGGGAAGCCAGTATGTCCGGCCGCTTTTTGAGTATTCAGGGGCCTGCGCGGGATGCGGTGAGACGGCGTATGTCAAATTGCTTACCCAGTTGTTCGGTGACAGAGCGATCATAGCGAATGCCACGGGATGTTCTTCCATTTACGGCGGCAATCTGCCGACAACGCCTTACACTAAAAGAGATGATGGCAGAGGGCCCACGTGGAACAACTCCCTTTTTGAAGATAATGCCGAAATAGCTTACGGCATGCGCCTGACCTCGGACAAGTATACGGAATACGCGGGTGAACTGGCCGATAAAATAATAGAGTCCGGAAGTTGCGATAAAGAGATAATAGAACTGCTTAAGGCGGCCAGGGCACAGGACCAGTCTGAGCAGGGCGGTATAGAGGAACAGAGAAGAAGGGTGGACAGACTTAAGGAACTCCTGGCGGGTTGCGACTGTGATGATTGCGGAGAGCTTTTGTCTGTAGTGGAATATCTTATAAAAAAATCCGTATGGGCGGTAGGCGGTGACGGATGGGCATATGATATAGGTTACGGCGGGTTGGACCATGTCCTGGCGTCCGGCCGGAACGTGAATGTCCTTGTGCTTGACACCGAGGTTTATTCAAATACCGGAGGGCAGGCCTCAAAATCAACACCGATGGGCGCTGTAGCCAAATTCGCCGCCAGTGGAAAACCTATAGGAAAAAAAGATATTGGGATGATATCCATGAGTTACGGGTACATCTATGTAGCTAAAGTGGCGCTGGGAGCCGATCCCGTCCAGGCCATAAAAGCCTTTGTGGAGGCTGAGGCTTATGACGGTCCGTCGATCATCATAGCTTATTCGCATTGTATCGCTCACGGGATAAACATGACAAAAGGCCTTGAGGAACAGAAAAGAGCCGTAACCGCCGGCCATTGGCCGCTTTTCAGGTATAATCCGGATCTTTGCGCTAAAGGGAAGAACCCCCTGACCGTCGACAGTAAAGCGCCGAGCATAAAACTTGAGGAATATGTCTACAATGAGAACCGGTATAATGTCCTGAAAAGGTCGAATCCGGAAAGAGCGAAAATGCTGCTTGAAAAAGCGCAAAAACAGATAGAGGACCAGTACGAACTTTACAAGTATCTTTCGGAACGAAAATATTGCGCGTGTGACAGTGATGATTGCGAGGAAAAGACTTCATAGGATAAGTATAAGATATCGCAGAGCGGGGACCGCGGTTATATAAGCGCTGTCCCCGTTTTTTTATGGGCCACGGGATCAAGACCCCGGGCTGTCCGGAAATCTGACAGCTGGTAAAAATAGAGGGAGTGGATTATCAGTTCTTTGGGTTTGTTGGGTTCTTTGGGTTCTTTGGGTTTGTTGGGTTCTTTGGGTTTGTTGGGTTTATTGAGTTTGTTGGGTTTATTGGGTTTGTTGGGTTATCTGTAAACTGTGATCTGTCTTCTGTTTTCCGACTTCTGATCACTGATGACTGAAAGCGGATAAGAAAGGATGATTTTGGAGAACACACAAAAGCGGCCCGAATGGATAAGGGCGAAAATATCGCTTAATAAGGATTTATCCGGGATCGGCCCGGTTCTGGATAAATATGGTCTCAATACTGTGTGCGACGCGGCATTGTGCCCGAACAGGAATGAATGCTGGGCAGGTGGACATGTTACTTTTATGATTCTGGGCGATATCTGTACACGGAACTGCAGGTTCTGCAATATTGATAAATCCATGCCGCGGATACCGGATACGGATGAACCATCGCGTATAGCCGGGGCCGTTAAGGAACTCGGGCTGGATTATGTCGTTATAACTTCAGTCACACGTGATGATATTCCCGATGGGGGATGCAGCCAGTTTTTAAGGACCGTTAAAGAGATCAAAAAAGAGCGGGACGATGTGGCGGTTGAACTTCTTATCCCGGACTTTAACGGTGATGCCGGACTTTTAAGATCGATATCCTTTTCCGGGGCCGATGTAATAGGGCATAATATTGAAATACCGGAACGATTATATAAAGAGATCAGGCCCCGATCCGATTACTCGACCTCTATCAGGGCGCTTGAGGTGCTGTCTGGATCTTGCGGTGATGATGTGCCGGTGAAGACCTCGTTGATCATCGGTCTGGGCGAAAGAGAAGAAGACATTATTGAGACTATGCACCATATATTCGAGGCCGGGACGGATATTCTATACATAGGGCAGTATCTGGCCCCTTCCACCGGTCATTGGCCGGTGGAAAAGTTTTACAGTAAGGATGAATTTCTGTTCTTTGAAGAGGAAGCCGGTAAGATCGGGTTTAAAACCGTACTTTCCGGGCCGCTGGTAAGGAGTTCTTACAGGGCGCGCGATATTTACAGATCGATGCATGGCCGCTGAATCTTTGCCCGCTCGCCCCGCTAAGTTCCGAATTTAAAATCGTAGAAAAAGGCGGGCGCAGGATCAATTCTGGGGATGGCCAGGGTTTCTCTCTTAGGGAGACAAGTTGTCCCGGGGTATCGGTGAATCGAATTTTTGAAAAATATCCAGGTTATGGTATATTATATTGATATTTATATATTTCACACAAGATCTGGTGGATTTGTCAAAGTATGAACGTAAGGGGGGCATAAGTGAACAACTTATATGATAGTTATACTGATGACGAATTATGGGTTGTGAAAGAAAGTGAGTGGCAGCCTGAATTGCAGAATATCAGGGAAGCGCAGTTTGCCCTGGGTAACGGGTATTTCGGATCAAGAGCTTCCCTGGAAGAGATGACCAAAGGGTGTGTTCCCGGTTTTTATCTGGCAGGTATTTACGATAAACTGACCGCCCAGGTATCAGAAATAGTCAATTTTCCCAATCCGTTTAATTTCAAGTTCTCCGTAGGCGGCGAAAAGATAGGCAATTCCACGATGGATGTGATATCCCACAAACGCACACTGAACATGAAGAAAGGGTTACTCCTGAGAAGTACTCTCTTTAAAGGCAGTAAAGGCCCCCGGTTCGATTACCAGTCCTTAAGGTTCATATCGATGGATAATAAGAATGTCGGTGTGATGCGTATAGAGATAACACCGCTTGACAAAGATTGTACGATCGATATACAGACGGGCATAGATACCTCGGTTTATAACATCGGTACCGTTACGGAAGGGAAGAAAAAGCATTTCAGGCTGAAAGAACTGGGCCAGCACAAAAACGCGGGATACCTGGCGGTCGATACATTCGAAAAAAAACATTCTCTTATCTACTGGGCCGGGTTTTATTATGAATATGCCGGAAAAAAGACCTATGCAAAAGACAATGTTTTTAAGATCAAGGTCAAAAAGAAAAAGACCATAGTTTTTACCAAAGTATTTTATGTGAAGCATTTTCCTTCCGGGAAATCACACTCCAGGTACAAAACACAGACATTCAAAAAATTCAATGAAGTGTTCCACACTAAATTCAGTGTTTTGATGAACAACCATGTCCAGGAATGGAAAAATGTATGGGAAAAAGCCGACATCATAATAAAAGGGACCGCTAACCTGCAGGTTATCATGAGGTTTAATCTTTATCATATGCAGATCTGCGCGCATTATGATGACGGCGCGTCCAGTATAGGAGCCAGGACGTTGTCCGGTGAGGGATACAGGGGGCACATTTTCTGGGATGCCGAAATATTCCTGTTCCCGTATTACCTGTACACTTATCCCGAGGTCGCGAAGAACATGCTTCTTTACAGGTACAAACGCCTTGACCAGGCAAGGGAGATAGCTAAGTCGCTGGGATATAAAGGCGCCATGTTCCCATGGGAATCCGCCGATTCAGGTTGCGAAGAGACCCCTACATGGGCTAAGGACATAAACGGCCAGATCGTCAAGATCTTCACCAACAAGATGGAACATCATATCACACCCGATATAGCGCATGCCGTAAGCAGTTATTACCTGTCCACGGGAGACAGGAAATTTATGGAAGAATACGGGTTCGAGATGATACTGGAAACAGCCAGGTTTTGTGAAAGCAGGCTGGAGCATAACAAAAAAACCGGGTTTTATGAGATAAACAATGTCATCGGCCCGGATGAGTTCCATGTCGGTGTGAATAATAACGTATATACAAATATGATGTTCAAGTGGAACATGCTGGAAGGATGCAGGATCTATTACAATCTTAAGAAAAAGTCTCCCGGATTGTGCCGTTCCCTGTCCAAGAAGATCAATCTTAAAGAACCCGAAGTCAGAAAATGGAAAAACAACGCCGAAAAGATCAAACCGTTTAAAATGAACCGCAACAAGGTCATAGAACAGTTTGACGGGTATTTTAAATTGAAAAATGTCAATTTTACCGAAACCGATGAAAACGGGGTGCCTGTGATACCTGAGAACATAGGCACTATGGATATGTCTAAGACCCAGTTCATAAAACAATGCGATGTGCTTATGTTATTATTCGTTTTATCTTCTTCTTTCAAGAGTGAATACGTCAAAGCCAATTACGATTATTATCTGATGAAGACCGCCCACAAATCCTCACTGAGCGCGTCCACGACAGCGGCCGTCGCATGCTGGGCAGGGGACCTGTACCGGGCATACCATCTTTTTAACGTATCACTGAGGGCAGATATCAGCAATCTTTACGGGAATACCAACGAGGGGGCGCACGCGGCCAGTCTGGGCGGCACTTACCAGGCGCTGATCTTAGGTTTCGCGGGTGTACGGTGCAGCCAGGAAGGGCTTTTTGTCAACCCGCGCATGCCGCGCACCTGGGAAAAATTGATCTTCAATTTCTGCTGGAAAGACTGTCTTATAGAATTTGAGATATCAAACAGTATGGTGCAATTCAAGATAAAGTCCAAACGGAAGAAAGAGCTGATGATCTCGGTCTTTGACGTACCGCACATGGTCACCACCAACAAGGCTTACGCATTTACACAGGAGCTTGAAAAACCGCGTATAGAATTCTATTATTAATATCTCACGGCACCGATACCGGGTTGACGGGTCAAGGCGGGTACGATATGAAAAACGGTCCCGCAGTCCGAAAAGATAAACCCGGGAAACAAAGGAGATGAATATATGAAAAAGAAACTGAACATTGCCCATATGCACTGGGGTTTCCCGCCCATCATAGGCGGTGTCGAGACGCATCTTACCATAATGATGCCAGAGATGGTGAGGATGGGGCATAAAGTCAGTCTTCTGACCGGGTCCGTGGAAGGGGTGAAAGGCCAATCCGATTTCGAAGGCGCGCACATATACCGGACCCCTTTGATGGACCTTAACTGGTTGTATAAGAGGGGCCTCAACGGCCTGGATGACGAAGTATCCCATGTATTCATGAAATTCATCGAAGACGCCAGGCCCGATATCATACACGCGCATAATATGCATTATTTCAGCGAAATACATGCCAGGACACTTGATAATATCTCCAAAAGCAGGGGTATCCCCGTAGTAGTCACCGCGCATAACGTATGGGACGATGTACTATACCTTGAGCTTACCAAAAAGATCGGATGGACACATATAATCGCGGTCAGCCATTATATCAAAAGGGAGATAATAGGGATAGGAGTGGACGACAGGATGATAACGGTAATACATCACGGCATAGACGAGGATAAGTTCAACAAAAAAGTAAAGCCTTCTAATGTTCTTAAAAAATATCCCCAGCTGAAAGGCCGTAAAGTGATATTCCATCCCGCCAGGATGGGCCTCGCGAAAGGGTGTGATGTCAGCATTAAGGCTATGAACATCGTTAAAGAAGTCTATCCCGACGCTTTACTGGTACTGGCGGGATCGAAAAACATAGTTGATTGGGGGGGGACCCAGCAGAAAGATATTGCTTATATGGTGAACCTTATAAAGCATTTCAAGATGGATGAGCATACTTTGATCGATTGTTATACTTTGGACGAGGTGAAAGAACTATATTCGGTGGCAGATGTCTGCCTCTATCCCTCGACCAGTTGTGAACCGTTCGGACTGACAATGCTGGAGGCTATGGCTTCCGAAAAACCCATCATAGTGACGAAGATGGGGGGGATGCCGGAGATAATCTCGGATGGGATAAACGGTTTTGTTATCCCGGTAAAGGATTTTGAGACGTTGGCCGCTAAGATAAACAACCTTCTGGCCGATGAGAAACTGAGGACCAGGTTCGGGTATACAGGGCGCCAGATGGTAGAGGCGCAGTACACCAAAAGACATGTATCGAGCAATACCATATCGGTTTACAATAAATTTGTATAGCCCGTAGATCTTATTGAGCACTGTAGCGGTCCGGTTGACCGTTTCTATCCCCGGAAAGGACCTGTATAATGCCTTTAGAAAACACGGAACTTCAATTTACGCCTTTATATAATAAACATATGGAAAGAGGTGCGCGCATGGTGCCTTTTTCGGGATGGAATATGCCCGTTCAATATACAGGTATATTGCAGGAGCATATGCATACCCGCGAAAAAGCCTCGGTATTTGATATCTCTCATATGGGCGAGTTTTTTTTAAAGGGGTCGTCCGTGTACAAAGACGTTGACAGGCTGGTGACATGTCGGCTGGATGATGTCGCGGACGGCAGATGCCGATACGGATTTCTCCTTAACGAGCAGGGATGCGTGATCGATGATATGATAATCTTCCGCATATCTTCTTTTGAGTTCATGATAGTCGTTAATGCCGGCACCCTGGAAAAAGACAGGGAATGGATATGTAAGAACATCTCTTCTGGCACGGAATTCACGGACAGGTCTGTGGCAACCGCTAAAATTGATATCCAGGGCCCTTTATCGCCTGTGGTGATGGATTCCGTCATGCCCGGGTCCGGGATATCGGGGTTAAAACGGTTCAATTTCAGGCATCTTACATGGAACGGTATTGAATTGCTTGTGAGCGCCACCGGGTACACCGGGGAAAAAGGGTATGAGATATTCCTTCCCGTGGAGGAAGCAGCCGGGCTATGGGATGCTTTTTTAGCCATAGAAGATGTGGAGCCGGCCGGTCTGGGGGCGAGGGATTCACTCAGGCTGGAAAAGGGATTTTCATTATACGGCCACGATATCGATGAATCCCATACACCGCTGGAATCCGGATTGGAAAGATTTGTTTATCTGGAAAAAGATTTTATAGGTAAAGGATCCCTCCTGGAACGCAAGGAGCGGGGGTTCGGCAGAATACTTACGGGTTTTGTATGCGCGGGCAGGAGAAGCGCCCGGGAAAAATTTATGGTAAAGATAGATAATAAGATATCCGGGGTGGTCACAAGCGGTGTATTTTCCCCTTGTCTTAAAAAAGGCATCGGGTTATGCTATATAGACAAAAAAATACCTGTTGAAGGGCAGGATGTAATATTGACCGACGGCAGGGTAGAAATAGAGGCAGTCACAAAAAAACCGCCGTTTGTTTAGCAGCAGAAGTCGAAGAACAGAAGACTCCGCCAAAGGCGGACCAGCCCCGGGCTGAGACCAACCTATGGCTGGAGAAGTCAGAAGTTGAATTATCTGACTTCTGTTTTCTGATAAGGGAGGATTTAGGAAATGAAGGATGATCGGTCGTTGAAAGCGATCATTCACCATTCACTAAGTGCGTTTTGGGTAGTTTCACTATTCACTGCTTATAGCTGAAAGCCGAAAGTTTATCAGGGAAAGGAGATGTATATGATCCCGCAGGATCTCAGGTATACGAATGACCATGAATGGGTCAGGATAGAAGGGGATGAGGCCGTTGTAGGGATAACGGATTATGCCCAGGCTGAACTGGGAGATATAACATTTGTCGAGTTGCCGGACAAGGGCAAACAGATAAGTAAAGGCGCCGGCGCGGCTACAGTGGAGTCGGTCAAGGCGGCCAGTGATATATATTCCCCGGTTTCAGGAGATATCATAGAAGTTAATAACGGCCTGGAAAACTCTCCCGAGATGATAAATCAATCTCCATATGAAACAGGATGGGTGTTCAGGGTCAAGGTACTGGATAGTGAGGAACTGAACGGTTTAATGGATGCCGCGTCTTATGAAAAATATCTGGACACCTTGCGATGATAACCCGGTATATGTCTGAATGGGCTGGTAATAAATAATCAGAATGGAGATCTGTCCGTGAGTTATATCCCAAATACTGATCAGGAAAAAAAGAAAATGCTGTCGGAAATAGGCGTGGATTCCGGAGATATAAGCCGGCTTTTCGAGGGGATACCCGATGAGTTGAAGCCGCGTTCATTTGATCTGCCGCCGGGAAGATCCGAATTCGAAGTGGAACGTTATTTCAGGAAACTGGGCAAGAAAAATATTTCCGATCTGATATATTTCATAGGCGGCGGTTTTTATGACCATTTCATCCCTTCGGCTATCGATGCCCTGGCGTCGCGTTCAGAGTTTTATACCGCTTATACACCTTATCAGCCTGAAGCGTCCCAGGGGACACTTCAGGCTATCTATGAGTTCCAGAGCTGCATCTGCCGCTTGACCGGGATGGAAGTCTCAAATGCTTCGGTATACGACGGGGGTACCGCTCTTTATGAAGCGGCCATGATGGCTTTAAGGATAACAGGCAGGAACAAAGTCATAATGGACGGGGGGGTCAACCCGATATACCGCAAGATGATGTATTGCTATACCAGCAACCTTTCGATAGATTTTGTGGAGATACCGGTTTCACACGGGCAAAGTGACAGGTCGCAGATATATGACCACCTTGATGACAAGACCGCCGCTGTAATACTCCAGAACCCTAATTTTTTCGGAGCGATAGACGACCACAGTGATATTGTGGATAAATGCCATTCGGCCGGGGCTCTGGTCATAGAAAGCGTATACCCTGTAGCCCTGGGTGTGCTGAAGACTCCCGGTGAGATGGGAGTGGATATAGCGACGGGCGAAGGGCAGAGCCTGGGTATCCCACTGTCATTCGGCGGGCCTTACCTTGGATTTATGGCGACGAGGAAAAAATACGTGCGCAGGATGCCGGGACGTATCGCAGGTATGACGTCCGACGCGAAAGGCCGGGAAGGGTTTGTCCTGACACTGCAGACCCGCGAACAGCATATAAGGCGCGAAAAAGCCACGTCGAATATATGCTCAAACCAGGCCTTATGCGCTTTGCGCGCTCTCATATATATGTCACTTATGGGCAAAGACGGACTTAGGGATATGGCTTTATTGTGCCGCGACAAAGCGGAGTTCGCTAAAGACAAACTTCAGGAAATAGAAGGAGTGGAAGTCAAAAGGAGTTCCCCGACCTTTAATGAGTTTACCGTGAAACTTCCCGGGAACACAAATGAAGTAATAGGTAAACTTATCGACAAGGGTATCGCGGCGGGATTCCCGCTGGGGCGTTATTACAAGGATATGGATGATTATTTATTGGTAGCGGTTACCGAGAAGCGCACAAAGCATGAGATCGTTATGTTCGCTGATTGTCTGGAGGATGCTTTATGGAGCTGATCTTTGAACAATCGAGCCGTGGCAGGAAGGGTGTTAAGATACCCGCCAGAGATGTCCCCGTGTCAAAAGCTCCCGATGCCGGGTATTTAAGGTCAAATGATTCCGGATTGCCGAGCCTGTCCGAGCCGGAAGTCGTGCGGCATTTTACGAACCTGTCAAAACTCAACTTCGGGGTGGATTCGCATTTTTATCCCCTCGGTTCATGTACGATGAAATATAATCCCAAGTTTCTGGAAAAGATATCGGGCCTGCACGATTTTGCCTCTATCCATCCGCTTCAACCCCAGCTTATCAAAGGAGGTATATTGACCCAGGGTGCGCTTGAGGTCATATATAATCTTGAAACGGCTCTCTGCGAAATAACCGGGATGGACGCGTTTACCACTCAGCCCATGGCGGGCGCCCACGGCGAATTGACCGGAGTGATGCTAATGGCCGCGTATCACAAAAAAAAGGGAGACCGGAGAAAATATATATTGATACCGGACTCGGGGCATGGTACTAATCCCGCCAGCGCCGCTATAGCGGGATATGAGGTCATAACGGTAAGATCGGACGAGAACGGGGTAATGGATCTCGAAGAATATAAGAATATTATCTCCAAAGATGTGGCGGGCGTGATGCTTACCTGTCCCAATACCCTTGGCATATTTAATCCCCATATAAGGGAGATCGCGGACCTGGCCCACAAAGCTGGCGCGTTGTTATATTATGACGGCGCCAATCTTAACGCCATTATGGGAAAAGCCCGGCCCGGGGATATAGGGTTTGATATAGTGCATCTCAACCTTCATAAGACTTTCGCTACCCCGCATGGCGGGGGAGGCCCGGGCGCTGGCCCTGTGGGAGTAAAGAAAGACCTCGCTGGTTTTCTCCCGACTTCACGTATCGTAAAAAGGAAAGACGGGACATTCGCTCTTGATTATGATATGCCTGATTCCATAGGGTATATTTCACAATTTTACGGTAATTACGGGGTCCTGCTCAAGGCATACGCGTATATCCTGATAATGGGCCGTGATGGACTCACTGAAGCGAGTGAGAACGCCGTCTTGAACGCTAATTATGTGAAGGCCAGGCTGAAGGGACATTATGATATACCTTACGGGGAAAACTGTATGCACGAATTCGTGATCTCGGCGAAAAGACAGTCGGAGAACGGTGTGCATGCTATAGATATCGCCAAAGCGCTTATTGATAAAGGTGTGCATCCGCCTACTGTATATTTTCCGTTGAATGTCAAAGAAGCTATTATGATAGAACCTACGGAGACTGAATCCCTGCGGACCCTGGACAGGTTTTGTGATATTATGATCGAATTAGCTGAATTAGCCGGGAAAACTCCGGATTCTTTCAAGAAATTCCCTGAAACAACGGTCGTAGGAAGGCTGGATGAGGTAAAAGCCGTTAAAGATATGAACCTGGCCTGCCTTGAATAATGATAACCCGATGAGATTAGTGGATTATGATACGCGGGTTCCCGAAGAGAACCTTGCTTTGGATGAACTGCTTCTGGAGAAAGCCGAAAAGGAGGAAATCGGTGAAACTCTGCGTTTCTGGATGTCCGACAGGTATTTTGTGGTCGCCGGGAGAGGGAGCAGGATAAAAGAGGATTGCCGCACGGACAACTGCCGGCGAGACGATGTAAAGATATTGCGCCGTATATCAGGCGGAGGCACGGTGCTTCAGGGGCCGGGTTGTATGAACTATTCGATGGTGCTTTCATACGAACGGGACAGCGCGTACCGGAGCATAAACGCTTCTTATCGTAAAATACTGGGGATGATAGCCGGGAGCTTTACGGCTAAAAATATTTCAGCGGAGTTCTCACCTGTATCGGATCTTTCGATAAACGGCAGAAAATTTTCAGGTAACGCTCAAGCCCGTAAAAAAAAGTATTTTCTTATTCACGGTACGGTCCTGCTGGATTTTGATATACCCGCGATTGCCAGGTATCTTAAACATCCCGGGAATGAACCGGCATATAGAAAAGGAAGACCCCACGGGGAATTTGTCGATAATATACGTTTATCTTATCCGGAGGTAATAGCATCTATCGGTGATATTTTTTGTCCCGGCCTCAGCTGGGCGCCGGACACGCATGATCTGGAAAAACTGGCCGAATACAGGGTGAATAAATATTCCTCCGAAAAATGGAACTATTCTTTTTAATCCCATCTTTTGAACATGATCTTTTCAGCTTTTTTTAAAGCTGAATCGGACAGCGAAGATATGGTGACCAGGGTTTTTCCTTCCCCGTGAGGTTCAAAGAAAACGCCGACACGGGTAGTATCCACCTGTTTTTTGAACCCCATGACGACAAGGTACCCTTTATTTGTGTTTTTCTCGAATACTGTCAGCCCCTGGGCTTCCAGGAATACCGCTTCTCTGTTGATCGCCTCATCCATGGGTACATCGTATACCTTTTGTATGCCGTTTTTACGCGCCTTTTCGAGATCATATATGTTTTTTGCCATAAGCCCGTCGATAGTCCGCGGATAAGAGGCGCATCCCGATATTGTAAACGCAAAAAGAAGAACAGAGGATAACAGGCATAAGATTTTCATGAAATAACCTTTCTTTTACAACTTCTACAGGCGCCGGCCTGCAGGATGCTAAATGTAATTCTTCACACGGAAGTGTGGAGTTCTAACCAATTATATATTTCGTCAGCCGCCGGGTCAAGGAATTAGTCATTGACAGTTGCAAGCCATCAGTTTTCAGCATATTCAGAAGTCAGAAAACAGAAGACAGAAGTCAGATCACAGTTTACAGATAACCCAACAAACCCAATAAACCCAACAAACTCAATAAACCCAACAAACCCAAAGAACCCAACAAACCCAAAGAACCCAACAAACCCAAAGAACCCAACAAACCCAAAAAACTCAACAAACCCAATAAGCCCAATAAACTGATGATCTACCACCCACTATTTTTACAATGATGCCGCGTTATGTGCCGCGCGTATCGGTTCCGGAAGTTTGTATTTAGGCGTGCATGAAAGGATAAATTCAACAGATGACGGTATGTCAACCATATACCCGGGAGAGACATAGATCGGCTTGACATTATCGCGTGTTCTGAGGACTGCCCCTATGGCTTCATCCTCATTATCGAGTATCAATGAATGATCACCTTTGGAAGGGCCCGGTTCCTGGTATTGTCCGAATAAATGGCTTTTCGCGCTCCCGATACACGGTTTTTCAAGGAAAAGGCCTATATGGCACGCTAATCCCATTTTTCTGGGGTGCGCCAGCCCCTGCCCGTCAAAAACCAGAAGATCCGGGGAGATCTTAAGTTTTTCTATACATTTCAGTATAACCGGCCCTTCGCGGAACGATAAAAGGCCCGGGACATAAGGGAAAACGGTTTTTGTGTTGTGTTTGACAGTCTCTATGATATCAAGATCCGGGTAAGAGAGTATGACTATAGCGGCTTGTGAAGTATCATTTTTGACCGAGACATCCACCCCGGCGATAGTTTTGATGTTCTCAATATTAAGTTTCTGCAGCTTGATATGCTTTTGAAGCTTGATCTGCAGCTTTACCGCATCTTTCGCCGATAAATCCCATCTGTGTAAATCTTTATAATGCATTCTGTTGCACACATCAAAATAATCAATAGAGGCGCATTGCAATGTGCCTCTACATCTATTGACATCATACCACCCTTATTATATCATATACACGCACCGGGAGGGTATGTTAACACTTGGGAAGGAGATGACATGGACGAAAGATACAGAGAATTATTATTAACAAAATGCGGGAAGAAAAATTACCGGAAGATATTAGACCTGGAAAACCCCAAACTTTACTATTTCATAGCCAAATACGTGGAATTATGCAACCCTGACAAGGTTTTTGTCAGGGGAGAATCGCTTGAAGACGTTGAATATATACGTAATAAAGCCATAGAACTCGAGGAGGAAAAAGAACTTGCGAAAAAAGGGCAGACTATCCATTTTGACGGATATTTTGACCAGGCAAGGGATAAAGCCAATACAAAATATCTTTTAAGGCCGGATGAAGTGTTAGGATCGGATATAAGTTCCACAGACCGGGAATTGGGCCTCAGTGAAATACACAATCTTTACAAAGATATTATGGTGGGCAAAGAGATGTTTATAGGGTTTTTCTGCCTGGGGCCCACTAATTCGCCTTTTTCCATTTCCGCGGTGCAGATAACGGATTCTACTTATGTTATGCATTCAGAAGACATCCTTTACAGGAATGGATATGAACAATTCAAAAAGCTTGAGGATAAAGGCAAATTCTTCAGGTTTGTGCACAGCGCGGGCAAACTTGAAAACGGGGTAAGCAAAGATGTATATCACCGTCGTGTATACATAAATCTTTCAGATGAGATAGTATACAGTGTGAACACCCAGTATGCCGGTAATACCGTCGGCCTTAAGAAACTCGCTATGCGGCTGGCGATAAAACGGGCGTCGGAAGACGGCTGGTTGACGGAACATATGTTTGTTATGGGGGTGCATAGTCCCGATGGAAAGAAAAAAACTTATTTTACGGGATCCTTTCCCAGCGCCTGCGGCAAGACCGCTACCGCTATGCTGGACGGTGAGACCATAATAGGCGATGATATAGCTTATTTGAGGAATGTAGACGGCAGGATAAAAGCGGTCAATGTGGAAAGGGGAATTTTCGGTATAATAAAAGACGTAAGCGAAGAAAACGACCCCAGTATTTTCAAAGCGCTTATGGAGACCGAAGAAGTCATCTTCAGTAATGTTTTAGTCGGCACGGACAGTAATCCTTACTGGCTGGGAGATGGGCGCGGCATACCCGCGGAAGGTATCAATTTTTCAGGCGAATGGAAACAGGGCAAAAAAGGCCCGGATGACAAGGAGGTCCCTTATGCCCATAAGAACGCCAGGTATACCATACGCATAGAAAGCCTGAGCAACTGCGATATAAATCTCAATGCTCCGGGAGGTGTGGAAATAGGCGGCATAATATACGGGGGCAGGGACTCGGATACCAGTGTGCCTGTCGCGCAATCCTTTGACTGGAACCATGGTATATTGACACAGGCCGCGGCGATAGAATCAGAGACTACCGCGGCGACGCTGGGACAGGAAGGTGTAAGGAAATTCAACCTTATGGCCAATCTTGATTTTCTTTCCATCCCGATCGGCCGGTATATACAGAACAACATAGACATAGTCAGCGAGATAGACGCTCCTCCACTGATATTTCATGTCAATTATTTCCTTAAAGATAAAGACGGGGACTTCCTGAACGGGATAAAAGACAAGCATGTCTGGATCAAATGGATGGAACGCCGTGTTAACGGCGCCGTAGACGCTGTCGAGACGCCCGTGGGATATATACCGAAATTCAAGGATTTGAAAGAATTATTCAAAGCGGTGCTTGGCAGGGATTATGCGGAGAAGGATTACGAGCTGCAATTTATGATAAGGATCCCCGAGCTTTTAGACAAGATCGAACGGATAAGGAAGATATACCATACTAAAGTCTTTGATACACCTCATGTGCTTATGAAAGCGCTGGATGACCAGAAGAAGCGTTTAGAGGAATGCCAGGCCCGGAACGGTGATCATGTATCCCCGTTTTCGCTGGATAAGAGTAAATAGGAGGTACGGTATGGCGAAGGAAGCTTTGATAAATATAGACCTTGGCAATATCCCGCTTTACCGGAAAGGCAAGGTCAGGAATGTTTATGACCTGGGCGATAAACTCCTTTTTGTCGTTTCGGACAGGATATCGGCCTTCGATGTCATCATGCCCAATGGTATCCCCGGCAAAGGGAAGGTGCTTAATCTTATATCGGATTTCTGGTTTGATCATACCGGGGATATTGTCCGAAACCACGTGATATCTACCGATATAGATAATATCATCAAAATGGCCCCCGAACTGCAGCCCTATAGGGATATTATATCCGCCAGGAGCATGCTGGTCAAAAAACTTGAACCTTTAAATGTGGAATGTATCGTAAGAGGGTATATATCCGGTTCCGGGTGGAAAGACTACCAGAAGACCGGGAGCGTCTGCGGTATAAGGTTGCCGGGAGGGCTCAAACAGTCTGAAAAACTTCCGGAAGTCATATTTACTCCTTCGACTAAAGCGGATGAGGGCCATGATATCAATATCTCCCAGGAAGAAGCGAGTGATATAGTGGGGGATAGTGTATTTCGTTTCATCATGGACAAAAGCATAGCGGTCTATGAAAAAGCCCGTGATTTTGCCGCTTCTAAAGGCATAATCATAGCTGATACCAAGTTCGAATTCGGATTAGACGGTGATGAGGTCGTTCTTATGGATGAAGTGCTGACCCCCGACTCTTCAAGGTTCTGGCCGAAAGACGATTATTCCCCCGGACGTTCGCAGAAAAGCTTCGATAAACAGTTTGTCAGGGATTACCTGGAGACGCTGGACTGGGACAAAACACCTCCGGGCCCGGTCCTCCCGGATGAGATAGTCGATAGAACAGCTGAAAAATACTGGCAGGCTTATAGTATACTTACCGGGCGGGAACCGTCGGTTTAGTTGTATGGATCGACATGGACTGAAATCAAGATACAATGAAACCCCGTATACTTAAAATAGATCCCCACGATATTGATCATGCACTTATCAAGGAAGCCGCGGATGTTATACGAAACCGGGGGTTAGTGGCTTTTCCCACGGAAACCGTATATGGACTGGGAGCGAACGCTCTTGACCCGGATTCCGCGATAAAGATCTTTGATGCCAAGAAACGTCCGCTGGACGATCCCCTTATAGTCCACATCCCGGATAAAGAAGAGGTCGCCCTTCTTACAGCTTCTGTCCCGGATAAAGCGTGGAAGCTTATCGACAGGTTCTGGCCGGGGCCGTTGACCCTGATAATGGAAAAATCCGGAAAGATCCCGGATATCGTTACTACCGGTCTTGATACTGTGGCAGTGAGGATGCCTTCTAATAAAATAGCTGGCGCGTTGATCCGGTCAGCCGGTGTACCCATAGCGGCGCCTTCGGCCAATCTTTTCGGGAGGCCTTCGCCAACAACTGCCACGCATGTGATAGATGACCTTGGGTGCAGTGTGGATATGGTTATTGACGGTGGAAGAACGGAGATCGGTGTGGAGTCTACGGTAGTGGAGTTCCATGGCAGCGACCTGGTAGTATTACGCCCGGGAGGCATACCCGTGGAAGAGCTTGAAAAAGTGGCGGGAAAAGTACATGTGTATACCGAGGAGGACGTTATTGAGAGATCTCCAGGTAAATATCCTAAACATTATGCACCTGAGGCGAAAGTCGTCCTGAGCGGTAATTCTCCCGGACAAGTGGCGGCAACATTGTCCATGGCCAAAGGTTTTCAGGAGCAGGGGATCAATGTGGGTATAATGGCCAAGAAGGAACATTCCGCGGATTATGACGGGTTTAACGTAAAAATACTGGGCCCGGCCGGGAACGGTGCCGCCTGCGCCGAAAATCTGTTCCATGTCTTAAGGGAATTCGATCATGAAGATGTGGATATGATCATCGCTGAAGCCATAGAGGAAAAAGGGTTAGGGCTCGCTGTGATGAATCGCCTGAGAAAAGCGGCGGGCGGGGAATAAACACGGACACACACGGATTATTATTTACGCGGATTTACACGGATAATGCATGGACCGAATCATATGTCCGCTCGAAATGAAGTTTACGGTTTTCTGAAGTTTTCTGAGAGAAATTCCTGGAGTTCAATATCCCCCTCTATGTCATCATAAGAAAAGATGACGATGCCGCCGGGGGAAAGCGGTCCCAGGTCACGTATTTCTTTCTTTGTTATTTCGGTATCATTATTGAACAGGTAAGACCCCACGCCTACATATATTTTATCTTTAAGCCCTTCCATGAGGGAAGATCTGCTCCTTAACTCAAAAAACGGCAGGTCTTCCGTATAGTTCATCGTAACGACATAATCAATGAGCCCTTCCCGCAGCCACCGGGTCCAATCCTGGAAATATGAGATATAAGCCAGGTCGACCGAAGATATGACCGCGCATGAAAGTTCGGTATCCGGGGAGATGGCCTTTACCGTACCGGAGATCTCTTTTACGAGGGCCGTTACCCGTGAACGCCGCCAGTCATCCCATTTTCTGAAATTTTCACGGGTTTTTTCCATCTTCTTCACGTCAAGCCCTGAATGCTTTTTGAAATTCAACATGTTCCTGTAAGTATAACCATAACTGATGCCGTGCGAATCAAATCTTGACCCGGGGACAAAAGGTACTATGACCGGATACCTGACATAATCAAGATGTATGCCGTTGAACCCGGGATATTTTTTCAGTATTTCCTCTATTACGGAAACCAGGTATTTTCTGACTTTTTTGTTCCCGGGTTCAAGAAACAACTGGTTTTCCCTGATATAGTAATCATCAAAAGTGTCTTTGTTCCCGGGGTCGTATGAGGTCCTTTCATGCCGGTCAAGTGTCACGGCGGCGGGGCCGATCTTTTTCTGTATGTCGGTATCTGTGTTCTGGGCCACACTCAGCAGGTTTACCCACGCGTAAATATCAATATCGTTTTTCCCGCATTCTGAGATCAGGTATTTTACCGGATCCTGTCCGAAACTTTCCGAGATGATGTCAAAATTCGATCTATCGGTGATATCGGAATCATAATAGGCTTTGTTTTCCCTGTAAATCTGGATGTACACATGGTCTATACCGGATTTTTTGCATATTTCTATCATATGGTCCGCGTTTTCCCGCGAATACAGTATTTTACCCGGAGAAAAAACAGTCACCCATGTGCCTAACCTCGGATTTTTTTGCGCAAAAGCCGAAGAGGGGAAAAATATGAATATGGCGGCAAAAAGAATTACAAAAAATAAACGGGCAGATCTTTTGCTAGGCATCAATTGTTCCTTTTTTACCCGAAATACGGAATACGATATACGGTTACTCTCCTTCGTAATTAATAAGCGTCTTCGGATCGTATTTATCTATTTTTTTGGAATAATTGAGAAAAGGCAACCCTATTATGGAAAAAATACCGGCGACTTCAGCGCCTTGCCGTTCGATCATTTTTGCTACCGCTTCCAGTGTGCCTCCTGTAGCTATAAGATCGTCTATTATAAGCCATTTTTTCCCGGGAGTCAGATCGTCTTCATGTATTTCAAGAGTCGCTTCACCATATTCCAGAGAATAATTCTGTTGCAGGGTCTTGCCGGGGAGTTTACCTTTTTTTCTTGCCAGGACCAGGGGCAGGTTGTTTTTTGAGGCGAAAGGAGCTCCCAGTATGAAACCACGGCTTTCGATGGCTATGACCCCGTCTATTTTTGTTTCTTTATATATTTCATCTATTTGCCGTAACACGTAATTCAGGGCTTCAGGATTGGTGAAAATACTGGTCACATCATAGAACAGTATTCCGGGCTTTGGAAAATCCGGGATTTTGCGTATAACCTGGTCCAGGTCCATGTTTTCTCCTTTTATACCGTATTTCGTATGCTGTAGGGGCAGGCCACTGTGCCTGCCCTGATGTCTCACTGAAACAATTTCATAAACGAATCGTGCAGGACTACGAACAACGGGCCGAATACCAGGGATACTATCCCCATAAGCTTGACCAGTATATTCATTGACGGCCCCGATGTGTCTTTAAAGGGGTCACCGACTGTATCACCGACCACGGCCGCGGCATGCACATCCGTACCCTTCCCGCCGAAATTACCTTCTTCGATCCATTTTTTCGCGTTATCCCATGCGCCACCGCCATTAGACATCATTATACCTAAAAGTACACCTGTTACTGTAGCTCCGGCAAGGAACCCCCCAAGAGATTCCACGCCAAGCAGGATACCGACAAGCATAGGGCTTACGACCGCAGTGAGTCCGGGTAGAACCATTTCCTTTAAAGCGCCTTTAGTGGCTATATCTATACATGTCTGTGTATCAGGTTTAGCCGTTCCTTCAAGCAGGCCGCTGATCTCTTTGAACTGTCTCCTTATTTCAAGTACCAGTTTATCCGCGGCGCGGCCCACGGCTTTCATTGTCATAGCGGCTATGGAAAAGGGGATAAGGGCCCCTAAAAACAGACCCACTACCGAAAGCGGCTTGATAAGGTCTATCGCGGAAAGACCGCATACCTTCTGGAACGCGGAGAAAAGAGCCAGAGCTGTAAGAGCGGCTGATCCTATAGCAAACCCTTTACCTATGGCAGCGGTAGTATTCCCGAGAGAATCAAGTTTATCCGTGATCTTACGTACTTCCGGTTCAAGCCCGGACATTTCGGCAAGTCCGCCGGCATTATCGGCGATAGGGCCGTAAGAATCTGTGGACATGACGATACCTATAGTGCAGAGCATACCTACAGCTGCCAAACCTATACCGTATAAATTACCGAACTTGTATGCCAATAATGTCGCGATACAAAGTGTCAGAATTGGAAGTATCGTGCTTTCGAACCCGACGGCTATCCCGGTAACTATAGTTGTTGCCGGGCCGGATTTCGCGCTTTCCGCTATTTCTTTAATAGGTTTACCGGAAGTGAAATATTCACTTTCAAATCCGATCAGTATTCCGGCTGCAAGGCCCGCTAAAAGTGCCCAGAAGAGGTTTATTCCGCCAAACATTTTTTGTGTAGTAACTGCAGCACCTGCCAGGAACAGCAGGGAAGATACTAAAGTAGAATTCCTAAGCGCAGTTTGAGGGTTCATATTTTTAAGGAATTTCATTGAAAGTACACCAAGCATTGATGCAAGTAACCCGATGGTTATCAGGATTATGGGGAAAGCCATATATTTCATCGGTGTTACCGCCATGGTGGCGCCTATCGCCATAGTTGCGATAACCGACCCTACATATGATTCGAAAAGATCTGCTCCCATACCGGCTGTATCGCCTACGTTATCACCTACGTTATCGGCTATTACACCCGGATTACGCGGATCATCTTCGGGGATACCCGCTTCGACCTTACCGACAAGATCAGATCCCATATCCGCCGCTTTTGTGAATATACCTCCTCCTACACGTGCGAAAAGGGCTATAGAGCTCGCGCCTAACGCGAATCCCGTTATAATCGAAGTATCTTTGGTTATAATAAACCATATACCTACTCCGACGACACCCAGGGCCGCGACGGTAATACCCATAACAGATCCACCTCTGAAAGCTATGTCAAGCGCTTCGGCGGTACCTTTAGATCTTGCGCCTTCACATGTTCTAGAGGAAGAACGTGTAGCAGCCTGCATACCTATAAAACCCGCTAACATTGAAAGAAGCGCGCCTGACAGATAAGCAAGCCCTGTGGGTAGAGTCAAAAATTTTGAAATAACTACGAACATTATTACCACAAAAATTAAGATCATACGGTATTCTCTTGCCAAGAAGGCCATTGCGCCTTTGTATACCTCATGTGAGATATCACGCATCTTTTCACTACCTTCCGGTTTTTTCATTAAAAGGAAAAATGTGGCTAAAGCGAAGAAAAGCCCCAGTATTCCTATTGCGGGAATCGACAACATAATGATACACCTCCTAAGTTATTAGATAAAACGAATAGTACTATTAGGTCCGGTTATGTGTAAACATGTCAGCAACAAATATAACACCTAAGACGGTGGAGGTCAAGTTTTTAGGATTTGGGATTTGGGATATGGGATATGGGGTTTGTCAGGATCTGGGATGTAGGATTTGGGATTCAGGCATTGGACTCTGGGCATGATGGGTTTATAGAGCTCATTGAGTTTATAGGGTTTATCGGGTTGTTTTCGAATCTAACCCCAAAAACTCAACAAACCCAACGAACCCAATAAACTTTAACGCACAACGCGATACGATCGACGAACGACTAAACTCAAACAGCCAAATCTTGCTTATGATCTCTGGAAATGCTACAATACACCGGTATAAATTATTAAAACCAATATTGGAAACAGTTTATGAAAAGAAGGTTCAATAGTATTTCTGATAAGATCTGGCTGCTCATAGATCTTGGTCTGCATATGATATTATCACTGGGATTTGCATATATTTTTTATAAACAGACCGGATTAATCTCCTGGGCGATACTTTGTATAATCGGAGGAGTTTTTATTGATATTGACCACTTTATGGATTATTATAAGACTTTCGGGATCAGGTTTATATTGAACAGATTTTTATACGAGCTTGGTGTTAATGCAAGGAAGTTTTATGTAATATTCCATTCCTGGGAACTTATATTTATACTATGGTTGATCTCAGGGAAAGTACAATGGTGTGTACCGCTGGCAACGGGTATGACATTACACCTTATAGTTGACCAGATAATACACCATTTATCGGAACCACTGTTCTATTTTGTGTTGTATAGATGGTTCCACGGA
>Ga0272443_10001940_pt1 | contig 27942 bp, 26 predicted proteins | sample SSMAcet12_FD_193581 | JGI IMG/M metagenome (GOLD analysis project Ga0272443, IMG submission 193581) | Marine sediment archaeal communities from Little Sippewissett salt marsh, Falmouth, MA, United States - SSM-Acet-12 | ecosystem: Environmental > Aquatic > Marine > Wetlands > Sediment ... | reverse complement strand
ATGGTTTGATTGGATGCTGATATAATGATCCGGGAAATCTGCCCGGGCCACTATATTATGGGAGCGGAACTTACAAGAGAAGAGTCAGCAGCAATCCGGGGGATCCATGCCTCACGATTTCTTAACTGGCTTATCCTGGTTACCCTGACAGTATTGCTGGTACTGGACCTGCTGCTCGTTCTCAATGAGGCAGGTTCCGGAGGAGGGGCATCCGATGTTCCGGAGTGGCTGTTGATCCCGATCGCAGCCGGATTCGTGATACTTGCCGTTCTTTTCAGTCTCGTCTTCAGCATGGCTCTGAATATGAAATTCCGCGAACATGCCCGCTTTGTACTCGCATCGACCCGATCCCTTACATATTACGGATTGTTAAGTAAAAGACAGGCGCCCGGTATTTTCATCAGGCTTGCCCACGACCTGGTTACAAAAACCGGCGGAAGACTTATAAGGGAACTCATTGCGGAGGGATGGCATCCGGTACGCGCTAATCACTATGCAGGGCTCATACGTATCCTCCTCGCAAGAACGGAATGGAATATCAACTACGAGGACCAGGTCGCAGAGCATGCGGCGTTGCTTAACAGGCTGAAATTCAGCGAGCACGAAATTTCAATTATTGTCGGTCCGGTCGTTGAGACAATAATGAACACCGGAGGACGGCTTAACGCCGCTGCTGTCTCGGGATCGATTCTGAAAAACGTCGTATGGATTATTGTTATCCTCGCGGCTGTGCCATTACTAATCTGGATGCTGTTCACGAATGACTACCTCGATGCATCCACCAAGTATGACTTTATTCAGGTTCTTGTCTTCGCGGTACCCCTACTTATCGTGATTGGTTACAACATCTACTCGATTGTCCGGAAATTAAACCGGCGCAACAACCGGCAATAATTTGCGGTCGGTTAAGAGTATATCATCAAACTAAAATTTTGCATATTTTCATTGAAATGCTATTATTCCTGCTCAAATCCAAATAACTAATACGGGGAACAAAGATGCGTCTAAATGCTCTCATTCTGACTGCTGGTATTCTTTTATTGGTCGGATGTTCGGGAATCGGAACCGATCCGACTACTCCCAATACCGGCCTGAGCCCGAGGCAGCTTCTCGGCGCCTGGACTCTTAACTTCGATCTGGATGCAGGGACAATAAATGTGTCCAGCTACAGTGTCGCGAACTCAGGAACAAATAAATCCGACTACATACCATTACCGGTTTTCCAGTTCGTATCGTACGATGCCGAAACCGGCGTGGTCGAGTTCAATGTCTCGATTCGCAACACTCTCAGCTATAACTGCTATGACTCGCGCCTGATCGTGTACGGCAACGACGGGCAGGAGCTTGTAAATTCCGATGGTATGACCGGGTTCTTTGACATACCAGGCGGACCTGAGATCAACAAGTTCCTGGCAGTCGGTAAAACCGACTCAACACGCTCTTTCAGCGGTTCTGCAGATCATTCCGAAACCGTAAGAGTCTGCATTAACGAAGACATTCCAACACTCATTACCGCGTTCGAGGCATGTCTTGACGGACATTGCGTTGAGCCATACTCAATCGGTTATGTAAACCAGGATGTTTTCGTAGCAGGTGTGGATTCGGAAATGCTGTTATGGGTCGATGTACTCGACTGGCAGAACGACATCGGTTCTGTCTGGCTCGAATGCTCCGAACTATGCAGTGAAATCATGGCAAACTTCGTAAGAACAGGACCGCAGACTTTCTCTATTACGCTTGACAACCTGGGTGGCCTGGCTCCCGGTGTTTATGAAGGCAGGATTGGTGCGATTTCAAACGGGGCAACAATCTTCAGGGAATTCTCGGTAACAATCTCCGCCGAGGAACCCACTTGCGGCCTTTTGCGGAATTCACCCGGAGCCTATAACGGATACACACTATTCCAGGCAGATCCGTCACCCGATATATACCTGATTGACATTAACGGTAACATGGTTCACAAGTGGGAAACCGACAAGACAGCATCCGGTGCTATATACCTTCTCGAGAATGGCAACGTACTTGCCACATGCCTTGAGAAAATACTCCCGCCAAGGGCCAGGACCGGCTTTGTGAGGGAATATGACTGGGATGGCAATATTGTGTGGGAATATCATCTCCCTGAAAATATTTACCACCAGCATCACGACATCGAACGCCTGCCAAATGGCAACACCATGATTGTCGTATGGGAAAAGAAGACGATGGAAGAGTCAATCGAAGCAGGCAGAAATCCGGACGATGTCACCGAGGATGGTATCTGGCCGACATGCATTCTTGAAGTCAATCACGCCGGAGAAATCGTGTGGTCGTGGCACGCATGGGATCATCTTTCGAGTGAGACCGGCGGTGTCGCAAACGGAGAGCCTGTAAGTTCAGATATTACAGATCCCGGAAAAATCGATATTAACCAGATTTTAAGGCCTCAGAAGGACTGGCTCCACACTAATTCGGTAGACTACAATCCCGAGCTGGATCAGATTATTATCAGTGCTCACCATATTAGTGAAGTCCTCGTGGTGGACCACTCCACAGCTGATTACGATGATCCACAGGCAGGGATAGATGCCGCTGCGGGCCCTGCAGGAGATATCCTTTACCGCTGGGGGAACCCGCGGATATACGGTGCCGGCACGGCAGAAGACCAGCAGCTATACAAGCAGCATGATGCCCAGTGGATCGAACCCGGATGTCCGGGCGCCGGCAATATACTCATCTTTAACAACGGAAACGACCGCCAGCCGTTTGGTTATTCGTCGATCGAAGAAATTGTTCCTCCCGTCGACGCATTCGGGAATTACACGATGCCGTCACCGGGTGAAGCTTTCGCACCTGATGCAACTGTCTGGACTTACAGTTACGATCCACCCGAAGATTTCTTTTCCGATCACATTTCAGGCATGACAAGAATGCCGAATGGTAATACGCTGATCTGCTCGGGTGCTGATGGCTGGTTATTTGAAGTTGATCCGTCCGGAACCGTGCTCTGGGAATACATTAATCCGGTCGGAGTTGATGGTCCTGTCGAGCAGGGAACAGAAGTAATCGAGCGGAATTCTGTTTTCAGATGCTATCGCTATCCTGCGGACTTTCCTGCGTTCGAGGGACGCGATTTAAGTCCCAAGGGACCGATCGAGCTTTACTGATCACACATAATTTTGTCTTCTTAAAATGGACCGCTTAACAGGCGGTCCTTTTTCTAACTGGTACCAGGGACCGGAGAATAATTGGAACAAAATGAATATGTTGCACGTCATGTAATCGAGACACTAAAAGGGAGCGTGCGATGGCTGATAGAACAATTCGTTTAATAATTCTCACTTTTATTCTCTCACTGATCACATCAGGATGCGCAAAACGCCCCATATCCGGAAGAGTCGTGGAGTGCATTGACCAGAATATGACACTGACTCTCGCATCCGACTGGGAGGGTGAAGTCATCGACACTGACTGGGTTGCCTACAAACGAATTCTCAAAGGCCGCGAAGATTTCATGTGGGTGCTTCCCCCGATAACAGCCAGGGATATCCCGGTAGCAGAAGCCAGGGACACAAGAAATTTCATCGACTGGAGATTCAAGGGAGTTGAAGGTGAGTTTGATGAGACCATTTCACCATTTTCACCGGACTTCCCGACCCCGCCCGGATTGTGGGCGATGGATACATCTAAAATTCAGCTTCTCGGTGATTATAACGTCACGCTTACGTGGCCCGGTGTCGAGGGCACGCAGGCAGTCACCAGGATATACGAACATGTACGCGGTATGGGAGATACAACCGCAATCTGGCACACGTACACCGTAACGTTTGGTTACGGCCCCAATACGTATGAGTTCGTCATGCTTATCCCGATTACCGAGAATGACCAGGATTATATCGATATGTTCTGGGCTTCAGTTGAAAATCTGGAGATTGGGTCCGGGTAACAGAATTAATGAACTCAAAATGTTGAATCAAACCCATCGCCTGACTTTTTTCATATAGTCTGAATATTCTGTACCGAATTCAGCCTGCATGCTCTTCTCCTCGACTCCCGCGAACCAGTTGAGCACGAAGAAAAACGCAATAACAGGTATATAAGGCGACAGTGTTCCCATTATGACAGCTATTCCGAGCACCAGGAGAACCATTCCCACGTACATCGGATGACGAGAGTATAAAAATGGTCCTTCATGAATCAGTGACGATGCATTCTCGAAAGGCTTTACGGTCGTTTCGTGCTTTGTAAAGAGTTTATCTGTTTTAAGATTCAGGTAAATCCCAAGCGCCAGGGGAATGATCCCGATCAACCCGTACGGCATCGGGATTATCTTAAGTATCGGAAGGAACTGATGCAGAACAGCCATCAGTACGATACAGAGAAAAATGTATGTCGGTGGCAGAATTTTTTTCATCACAAGTGTTCTCCACAACCGGAATCTGAATATCCACGCAACATACACAAAAATCAGGCAAAAATGAAGCTATTCCAACAGGATATGTTAATTATATGACTTGGCAATATGATAATAGCTTGAAATCAGCAACTATTTATATATAATACTCAGACCTTATGACCGAAGAACGCACAAATCATGATGTCTGTCCTGCCGGACAGGTTGGCCTGATGGACAACATCTTCCGCACATGGATACACAATCCACGAAAGATGTTCGGCAACCATGTCTCGCATGGCATGCATGTTCTGGACCTTGGATGCGGCGGGGGATTCACATCCATCGGTATGGCGAAACTGGTCGGGGAGGCGGGCCATGTGACATCGGTCGACCTCCAGCAGGAGATGCTCGACTTTGCCCGTAAACGCGCACATAAGGCAGGAGTGAGTGAACGCATCACTTTCCACAGGTGCGGCAGAAATTCAATTGGCCTTGAAAGTGAGTACGACTTCGCGGTCGCGTTCTACATGGTGCATGAAGTGCCTGATCGGATGTCGTTTTTGTCGGAAGTACATTCTCTTTTAAAACCGGGCGGCAGATTTTTCATCGCGGAACCAACTCACCACGTTCGGAAGGACTCATTCGAGAAGATGGTCAAGATGGCATCAGATATTGGATTTAAAATAATAGCGGAGCCAAAGGTATCCTTCAGTTATACCGTGGTACTTGAGAAATCCTGATCGCTCTTGACATCCGCCATTGGTGGATTATATTTATCCTGTAAGTCATGAGAACCTACATGGACATGCATAAATCACTAAACACCTGGGTGTGGTCGGGCGGATAAATCGATCCCGGTCGGATATCGCGTCCTGCGTCGCCGGCCTGTAAGCCGGTTTTTTTATGCGCTTATACGACATAGTAAGTACTGACCATTCGGATAAACATAAGACACATATTTTCAGATTTAAACGAATTTAATAAAGGGGCTGATGATGAAATCAATCGATGCCCCGACCAAACAAGGAGACGAGATTAATGAACGAGCCTGCACGAAAGAAAAGGGTTGTAAGTGGCATGAGACCCACAGGCCCCCTGCACATCGGACATCTTCACGGGGTGCTCGAAACATGGTGGGGCATGCAGGACGATTACGACTGCTTTTTCTTCATCGCGGACTATCACGCGCTCACAAACTGGAATCCCGAAACCATCGTGCGTGACAATGTGAGGGAAGTCGTACTCGACTGGCTCGCTACAGGTCTCGATCCGGAAAAATCGGTCATTTTCCGTCAGTCGGACATTAAGGAAATTCCTGCGTTTCACCTTCTACTGTCGATGTTCGCACCGGTCGGATGGCTGCTGAGGAATCCAACATATAAAGACCAGGTCGAGAATCTGAAAATCGAATCTCCCAACTATGGATTTCTCGGATATCCTGTTCTTCAGAGCGCCGATGTACTTATGTACAAGGGGGAGCTTGTCCCGATCGGAAGGGACCAGGCCCCGCATCTGAACCTGACAATCGACCTTGCCGAAACAATTCAGAACAAGTTCGGCGAGATAATACCTGTCCCGGAATACCTTCACTCGGATTATCCCACGGTTCCGGGTTCGGATAACCGCAAGATGTCGAAATCCTACGGAAACGCAATCTACATTAAGGACACCGAGAAGAAGACCGAGAAGATTATCAAGGGATATTACACAGATCCCCTGAAGCCGTACATGGGCGACCCGGGCCATCCAGATGACTGTCCGGTCTATTACCTGAACAAGATATACATCAAGGACATTGATGAGCTTCAGAAGATAAAGGCCACGTGTGAATCGGGAGAACGTGGCTGCGGTGAATGCAAGAAGGAACTCGCTAATGCATGCAACAATTTCCTGCGTCCAATACGCGAGAAGCGTGCGGAGTATGAAAAGCAGCCCAAGGTCGTGGATGAGATCCTTTCAAACGGGGCGGAGAAAGCCGGACGGATAGCGTCGAAGGTCCTTATGAAAATGATGAAAGCGGTCAAGATCAGATAGTTCCGATCCCGACCGCTTGATTTCACAACTTGAAATTATCATCACGGAGACAGGTTTCTGTCTCTGTTTTATTTCGATGGCACCTTAATACCGCGTTTCTCAAGAATATCGGTGCCGATCTCTCTCAGCTTGTACTTCTGGATCTTACCGCTCGCGGTCATCGGGTAATTTTCCACGAACACGATATATTTCGGGACCTTGAACCGGGAGATATTATCAAGGCAGTACTGCCTTATCTCGCCTTCGGTGGCTTCCTGCCCTTCCTTCATAATAATGAAAGCCATAACTTCCTCGCCGTACTTCTCGTCCTGTACACCGACAACCGAGACGTCCATGATCTTCTCGTTAGTGTAAAGGAATTCCTCGATCTCTCGGGGGTAGATGTTCTCGCCACCGCGAATGATCATGTCACCGACACGCCCGATGATTTTGAAATAACCATCTTCGTCGACCGTCGCGAGGTCCTTCGAGTGTAGCCACCCGTCCACGATCGCCTCGGCAGTGCGCTCGGGCATCTTGTAGTAACCCTTCATTATGCAGTAACCGCTGGCCACAAGCTCACCCGGAGTGTTCGGGGGCATCTCCTCATCGGTTTCCGGATCGACGATTTTTACGTTCGTATGCGGCAAAGGAGTTCCGACCGTTGCTGTCCTTCTCTCCATGTTGTCATCGCGAAGGGTCTGTGTCAGCACCGGTGAAGATTCCGTCAGACCGTAACAGATAGTAATTTCGGTCGCGTGCATTTTTTCCATGACCTGAACCATGACCTCTTCGGGACAGGTTGATCCGGCCATGATTCCGGTCCGGAGACTTGAAAGTTCGTACTGGTCGAAGTCGGGATGCTGGAGCTCCGCGATGAACATCGTGGGAACACCGTTGATCGCAGTACATTTTTCAGTTTGTACGGCTTCAAGTACCTTCTTAACATCGAATATCTCTATCGGAACCATCGTCGCTCCGACCACTACACAATTGAGCGTCGACAGCACGCATCCGAAACAGTGGAAGAAGGGAACGGGGATCAGGTAACGGTCCACATGTGTAAGTCCCTGACGTTCCCCGATCAGTGCTGCATTATTAATGATATTGTGATGGCTTAGCATCGCACCCTTGGGAAATCCCGTAGTTCCCGACGTATATTGCATATTGATCACTTCATGACAGTCGAGGGAATCCTTGACATTCTGAAGCTCCTCGTCGGTAACCTGGTCGGCCATGTTGAGAATATCCTCGAAATTGAACATGCCGGGATGCTTCTCTTCGCCTATGAATACAACATTCTTCAGGAAAGGGGCTTTCTCGGCTTCGAGCTTGCCCGGTTCGCAATCCTTCAGCTCGGGAACGACCTTGTAGAGGGTTTCAATGTAGTTGACATCCTTGAATCCCCCGACGAGGAACAGCGTCGTTGAATCGGACTGTTTGAGAAGGTATTCAAGTTCGTGGGCTTTGTAATAGGTATTGACGGTGACAAGAACCGAGCCCATTTTGCCAAGGCCAAACTGGAGAATCAGCCATTCAGGGACGTTGTACGCCCAGACAGCAACATTATCACCCTTCTTTACGCCAAGCGCCATCATCCCTTTGGCAAGCCTGTCGCAGATATCATCAAACTCCCTGTAACTGTATCTGAGCCCCCGGTCCACGTAAACGAGGGCGTCGTTATCAGGATATTTTTGTGCGGATTGTTCCAGCACCTGGCCGATAGTCAGTTCGAGCATTAAGATAATCTCCCTTCAAATATGGGTAAAGTGCAACAGCGGACAATAGTAAAATAATGTTTATAACTCCGCAACCCCTTCGTATATCAAAACATGTGGGAAATTATGATAGAATTGCCCGGTCGATATGGTCGCACCTGAGGATATCAAAAAACTTTCGGTCATTATTCCATGCTACAACGAGGTCGAGAACATCGCCGAGGTGATCGATCTGGTCTCTTCGGTTGATGTCGGACTTGAGAAGGAAATCATCGTGGTTGACGATGGTTCCGAGGATGGCACCGTTCAGCTTCTCAAGGAAATCCGTGAAAAAAATGAGGATTCCAACATTCTCAATGTTCATTTTTCAATGCTGAACAGCGGGAAGGGATTCGCGATAAGGATCGGGCTCAAGTACGTGACGGGCGACGTGGTTATTATCCAAGATGCGGATCTGGAATACGATCCGCAGGATTTCCCAAAAATTCTGGAGCCCATACTCAAAGGTGAAGCGGACGTTGTGTACGGATCGAGGTTCCTCGGAAAATCGCGTCCGGAGGGAATGGCGTTCGCCAATTTCATAGCGAACAAGATTCTGACCTTTACCGCTATTCTGCTTTATGGTAAACACATAACCGACGAGGCCACATGTTACAAGGCATTCCGTCGCGACGTGATCGACTCGGTCGAGCTGACCTGCCAGAGGTTCGAGTTCTGCCCTGAAGTTACGAGCAAGGTACTTAAGAAACGCTACAGGCTTGTTGAGGTTCCGATTAACTACAGGGGCAGGACAACACTGGAAGGCAAGAAAATCACGTGGTGGGATGGCTTTATCGCGATCTGGACCCTCTGGAAGTACAGGTTTAAAAAATAAAGACAATACTCTTGGAATGGGAGACGGCGTAAACATGAAACGCTTTACACTACTTCTGGTTTTAGTATCACTCATGCTGACAATTCCCGCATGTTCGGGCGGGCTTGCCGATGGCAATCTTATCGGCACGGTCGTGCGTGAAAGTGACGGAACCCTGGTCGTGCGCCCGGTCATCGTGATCGGCAGGGTGCTTAAAAGCCCCACAACACCCGACCAGATCATTGTCGGGGATGACCAGGGCAAGTTCGAGATCACGATTCCGGGTGGGAACTACAACGTCCAGATAGGAACAAGCCAGGATGGCCCGTTCTACATGTGGCCCGATCCGGTGTTTGTCGAGGAGAACAAGACAACCATCGCACTGTTCCAGTTACCTGACGGGTTTTAATCGACTCACTGTATTATGGAAGAATCCCTTAGGGAAAAAAAGATGACCGAAACAGGGGTCATCGAGGGAAGCCCGTTACCCCCTCCCCCATCCGAATATAACGGACCGAAACTGCCATCGCTTTCGGCATTCATGCCGGCTTACAACGAGGAGCCCAACATAGGATGGGTTGCGCGTGACGTTCTCGCGAAACTCCGGATGGTCACCGATGACCTCGAACTGATAATTGTCAACGACGGCAGCGCGGATAATACCGGAGAGATTATCGATAAACTCGCGGAAGATTACCCGGAAATTATCGCGGCCCATCACCCGGAAAATCGTGGTTACGGAGCCGCGCTGAGAACAGGATTCTCCAACTGCACGAAAGATTACATTTTCTACACCGATGGTGACGGCCAGTTCGATTCGGCCGAGATAGATATACTAATCCCACTTCTCGACGAAGGTGATGTTGTATCGGCGTGGCGCGTTGACCGCAAGGACCCATGGAATCGCAAGCTCAACGCGTGGCTTTATAACACGTTTCTGCTTATCTGCTTCCGACTCAACGTAAAGGATGTCGACTGCGCATTCAAACTGTACAAAGCGGAGTTTTTCGACAATATCCAGCTTAAAAGCGATGGGGCGCTCATCGACGCTGAGGTACTTATAAAACTGAAGAAAGCCGGTGCCAGGATTGTCCAGGTTGGAGTACATCACTATCCGAGAATAATTGGCGAGCAGACCGGCAGCAAGCTGAAGGTAATCCTGAAGACTGCGCACGAGATTCGCGCAAACTGGCGTGATCTGGTTTAACAAAAGGAGAAAATAATGCGGGAGTACAAATCACACACTTTTAAGGGATCGGTCAAATGGACCGGCGGACGCACCTGGGATTTTGCGGGAGAGTCATCCCCGATGATTCATGGCAGCTCGCCCGTACGGTTTCGCGGCGAGGAAGGCAAGCTGACACCCGAAGATCTCCTTCTTGCAAGCGTCAACACGTGCATAATATCAACATTCTCGGCATACCTTGCCAGAAAAGATTTTGAGCCGATAGGTTACACGAGCGAAGTTGAAGGGCTTCTCGAACATACGGATCATTCCGGCTTTATCTTCACTAAGATAAAAGTAAAGGTGTATGTCACTGTCGGGACAGAAGAGGAGAAGGCACAGGTTATCGAGATGCTGGAAAAGGCCCATAAGGACTGCTGGATGTCCAACAGCCTCAAATCAGAAACGACACTGGAAACTGAAGTAATTGTCGCTGATTAAATATTGAAGCCCTTTAAAGGTCCATTGGCGCGAGCACAACAATATGCTCACCGCTCGGTGACCTGACGAGAGATATACAATCATCCGACTGAAGTTCGAACTCCCCGCATGTCCAGTACTGGAAGTTGGCCACCCCGGTTGTTACGTAATGATCGGTTATATCAGTGGCAAGCGTCGTATCGGACGGTGGTTCCGCCGATCCCCCGTACTGCATTGGAACGCCAAGCGAGTCCATCAGCGGATTGAATGTTATCGGTGAGAAGTAATTCGTATTTTCGATAAGGAAACAGAGCACTCCGCCATCTTCCACGAACAGCTTCATTTCATGGATTTCCTCCTCGCTGAATGGAAGATACTGAGCTCCACCGCTTCTAACGAAGTTCACAATGATCATCCTGCAGTCTGTCGGATCGAAAGTCGTCTCGTAGGTTCTGACGAACGTATATCCAAGCGACTGCACGTGCGACTGGATAATCGATGTCGAGTAGGGGGCATGCGGGCTTAGCTTCCCGCCCCACCACTTGACCGTCATGTTTTCGTTGTTGGGGCCTTCGAGATCCCACTCGACGAGGTTTGTCACAAGCTGGAGATTATCGACACCACTCGTGCAGTGTTCGGTCAGGGCGCACCAGTCCGGAAGGCCGACGACCCAGTAACTGTCCGGGTCGGGTGGCCCATCGGGACTTATGGGAACGTCCACAACCGCATAAGCGGCAAGATGGGCTTCGGGCCAGTCGAAATTATACGGATCACCCTGTATCGCGGGTGCATAGGATGACGGGTCTGAACTTTCGGCAGTTATAAAGAATTTCTGATTTTCAAGCCCGGTCGGATGGCAGTCGGGCACTGTGATTCTGTATGTCGTTCTTGTCGTGTGATTGGAACTGACAAATTCTGCTGTGGGCAGCACATCGATCGGAGAGTCAATCAGGGTCGGTGATTCAATCCATATGTGATCGAGCTGATCAAGGACGGTCTCGTCCGACTCCGACTGCCAGTCACCCACTGTCAGCAGGAATTCAGCATCTCCACCATACACCGAGTAATTTTCATAATATGGAATCTTCTCGAAGATCGGGACCTGGAGCATGTATGGCTCCTGGCAGTTCGCACTGAGATCGTACGCCTCGACCGGGAAATCAGGTTCGTAGGATGGATCGGGAAGCGACCACGATGCGTCGATCGCATACTTGAACCTTACCGGGGTCGTACCTCCGTCAATATCGAACTGGATGCGGTACCGTCTCTTGTTGATTCCGGGCATAGTGCCGAATGTCGCACGCGAATCCGGGTCGAGTGCGGCAAGGGGAGCGAGTTCATCGAGTGAATCGGCGAATAATTTGTACGGATTGACTGTTGCCGTTGCGGTAAAGCCGGGGGTGGACATATCCCCCTCGGTGTATCCCAGGATGGTGTTGTACGATGTGAATTCCATCATGTTCCACCATCGGGTGTAACCATCCGCATTAATAACACGTGTACCCGAATCCTCGCGATAACTAACAGTCGGATCGTGAATTCCCATCGCGCCGCCTTCGGTCAGTATGATTCCACGGACATCGAATCCACGGAACTGGGAATACTCAAAGAACGGATGCCTGAGGGTGATATCCAGCACCCAGAATCCCGATGCAATATCGCTTCCGGGAGCGATCGATACTGCCATCATGTGAACCGGGCTCGCAGGAGGCTGGAGGAACTTAACAACGTTCGCATTAAATTGCGCCGTTCTCAATGGAAGAACCTCGGTATCACCGAGTGAATCGCAGATGACTTCGTACAGTCCCCATAGCGAGTGACCTTCCAGCATATCCTGAACCTGCGAATAAGGCTCATCCATGTTGCCCGTATCGACCGGATTTTCCTTCGAGCAGCCCGGGAATACCAGCATCGCGATCAGAATTATGGAAATAACCGACCAGTATCGTACCTGCATAGTAATGCCCCCGAATGAATATCGATGCTGTAAAATAGTGTATCATAGATGTAATCTTAAAAGTTAAAGATTTATGCCGCCGGAGGCTGTATGGCCCTGATCGAAAAACTGACGACATCCAGGATTAGGAAGATGCTGAAAGCAGTTTCTTCAGAGGCTAACCGCAGGTCTACCGAAAGGTTCTTTAAGGATTATGTCGATGCTATTGGTGTCAAGGCGACGGATATCAGGCCAATTTCCAGAGAAGTAATCAAGTGGACACGGGTGAATGGCGGATTCCCGCAGGCCCTGATGCTTATCAAACCACTATGGAAAAATGGGAAACTGGAAGAGAGAATGGTCGCGTGTGCCCTTTTTTATGAGTACAGGGACGAATTTGACGATTCTTCATGGAGGACAGCAACAAGTTTTATCAGGGATCTTCACGACTGGGCATCATGTGATTACCTGTCGGCGGATATTCTCGGCGCCCACTTATACAGGCATCCCGACCGAAGGGCTGAACTTGTCAGGTGGACGGGTGCGGGGAATCTCTGGAAACGTCGCGCCGCTGCTGTAAGCCTTGTTAAATATGCACGTAAGGGAACATATCTGCCGGATGTCTGGAAAGTAGCAGCACCACTGATGCCTGACGCGGAGGACATGGTTCGGAAAGGTGTCGGATGGCTTCTCAGGGAGGCCGCGAGAACCGCACCGGAAGAGGTTGTGAAATTTATAAAGAAACACGAGCACAGGACATGCCGGCTTATAATGCGGACCGCGGCAGAAACTATGCCGCAGAAGCTTAAGGAAGACCTTCTCGGCAGGAAAAATAAGAAAAAGAAATCATAGTATCTGAATGACCGCACTTAACAGAAATCAGGATCCTGACCTCAGCGACAAAACGATTGTCTACGCTCTCGGCATCTACATAAATCCCGGGATGAGGAATTTATTGTGCGAGTATTTAAGGCGTGCCGCACCGAATTATAAGGCCGTGCATGTCATGTTCTGCTACTGGTGGCCAGGGATCGATCCGGAACCGTTTGTCGGTATGGTCAACTCGCTCAACGTCCCTAACCTTCAAGCGCATGAATTTTCGATCATGGCGAGTCCGGCATACGGTAAAAAGTTGGGATGGCCCGGCGCAAACTGGCCGAATGCGATATCCACAACCTTCCGCGAGATAAAACGGATGCGTGATTTCCTGAAGGATATAGACGCGTCGCTTATCCACATAATTCTGACCGAGTACCAGTCAACTTTCGCTTTCGCACGCGCCGCGAAAATGGCCCGTGTGCCGTCACGTCTGCTTTCTTTCACGGGCGTATCACCAGTACCCGCAAAGTTCAGAAAATTCGTAAATCACCAGACCGATAAATACCTGACCGGGATTTTACTTGCATCGAGTGCAGACTCAGATGGTGCGCGCGAGTATTTCCCGTCGACAACCAAGAGCATCGTACATGGATGGGGGCTTGCGCCGGACCTTTTCAAACTGGAATCCGTAAATCCAGGAAAGATTCGCAGCGAATTAAATCTGTCGGAATCTGATCTTTTAATCGGAACAACAACGAGAATCGCACCAAACAAGGGCCAGGAAACATTAATCCGTTCGCTTCCGAATGTGATAAAGAAATTCCCGGATCTGCGGTGCGTCATTCTCGGCGGACGTTATGACGACGACCAGGGTGAGAAATCACGTCTTGAAACTCTGGCAAAGAAGCTGGGAATAGAGACAAATGTGACTTTCATGGGAGAACGCGATGACGCACCGGATATTTTTGCGGCGTATGATGTAGCAGTTCATCTTGCCGATTTCGATTATCTCCCGTTCGGTGTGCTCGAATGCATGGCGCTCGGGAAACCGTGCCTGTGCTCATCGGTTGGCGGAATCCCCGATTTAATAACCGATAAAGAAACCGGGCTTATGGTACCTCCCGGAGACCCCGACACTGCATCAAAAGTACTATTAATGTTGCTTGAGAACGATGAACTGAGATCAGACATCGGAAATTCCGCACAGAAACTGGTTCTTGAAAGGTTCGATCTGAACAGGCTTATACCGCGTGTTAAGAGAATGTACTCGGATGCCCTTGAAGATTCACTTCAGCCGGTATATTCCGATTGACGATTTTTTATTTAACCCCACGCATATACATAACAGAATATCCGTTATTTAATCCCATGTTGCGATTGACTTTCGCGTCTCATCCTTTAGAATATTCGGGTTTCCCTTAACAAGGACAGAGAGGTTGAAAAATGCTCGACCAGGAAATTTTATCGACGATACTTGACGATTTGCGAAGCGAGGAACCTTCAAAACTGCTTGAGGCATCTCGGCTTGCAGAAAAGAACATTCCCACAATGAATCCGACAGAGCTCAGGGAGGTCGCAGATGCCCTGACAAGTCTTTTCTACATTGACACAATGAACCCGGACTACGTCGAGGCCATCGACGCGGCTGTCGACACACTCGCAAAGATGGGAGCGGATACGGTTGATGTTCTGATTGAAGGCCTTACGGATGCCGACCTTCATGCAAACTACCTGATTGCTCAAACCCTTGGAAAGATCGGTGCTCCAGCGGTTGCTGTGCTCAAGGACAGGTTCCGAAACGAACAGGACCCCTTCAGTCGTGCCCTGGCACTCTTTGCGATGTCAAAGATAGATGATCCCGCGCTGATCGAGATAATGCCGGAAATTGTAAGCACGCTCGATCATGAACATCCGCAGTTAAGGGACACTGCGGTTCAGGCAGTCGGGGCGATGATCGAGTGCATCGGCGGTGTCTGTCTTTCGCCGGACGCTGCATCCGCGGCATTTGACAAGCTGATGCTGAAGCTTGCCGACATACATCACGGCACACGCGCCAAGGCTGTAAAATCGATCGGACAGCTCGCGGTTAAGGAATATCTTGATGAAGACCAGGTTCAGAATGCCACCGATGCCGTCTGCAGAATACTCGGGCTGGATGAACAGCATGACTGGGACAGGGCGTTTATCGTCAGGAAGGCCGCAGAGGAAACCTATTACAGGCTGACAGGAGAGAAAGTCAAGGCCGATCACAATTGCTGATTTAACCATTGAATCACACGTTAAATAGATAACACATTCGACAAGGGAGTACTGAAGTGTCAGATATACCATCAATACAGAACGACCAGTGCCTTCCGTACAGCCAGGCTGCATTCCAGGGAGACATGAAATTTGAGCTTCTCTCGAAAAAGGAGCTTGCCCCGGACACATACGAACTCGAGTGGCGTGCGCCCCTCGTGGCACGTTCACGAAAACCCGGGCAGTTCGTAATTTTCCTTGCCCACAGCAGGGGAGAGAGAATCCCGATTTCACTTAAAGGTGGAGACAAGGAAAAAGGTTCGATAACCGTAATCATACAGGCGGTAGGTAAAACATCCCGCGAGATAACATCCCTCGAACCGGGAGATTCCGTCCACAGTATACTCGGACCCCTTGGGACTCCGACGCACATCGTACCCAACTGCGGAACCGCTGTCTGTCTTGGCGGTGGTTACGGAGCGGGCGCGATTCTGTCGGTATGTAAAGCCAATCGTGATGCCGGTAACCATTCAGTCGCGATCATCGGTGCCAGGAACAAGGATCTTCTTCTGTGTGTTGAGGACGCGAAGGAGGTCGCGGACGAGGTTTTAGTCACAACCGATGACGGCTCCGCAGGCATCAAGGGATTTGTAACCCACGCGCTTCAGGAACTGATAGACCGCGGCGACAAGGTCGGGTGGACCTTCTCGGTCGGCCCGGTGCCGATGATGCGTGCGGTCGCCAACATGACCAAGCCGCTTAACATCCCGAGCTACGCATCGCTCAACGCGATCATGGTGGATGGCACCGGCATGTGCGGTGTGTGCAGGGTGGAAGTCGGCGGTGAAACGAAGTTCGCGTGTTTCCACGGACCGGATTTCGACGCACACCAGGTCAACTGGGAAAACCTTGTCGAACGAACACGATTTTATATTCCGCAGGAAAAAGAAATTGACGAACTTTATAAAGAAGGAAAACTCCCCGATCCGGACGAGCCATGCACGGCTTTAAAAACCCCCACGATTGAGGAACTTGATAAGCATTTCAGGGCTAAAATGCCCGAGGGACTTACGCTTGAGGAACTCGGCGAAGAGCTTAAGCCGAACTGGCGGATGAAAATCCCGAGACAGGATATCCCGGAACAGGACCCGGCAGAAAGAATCAAGAATTTCGATGAGGTCGCACTCGGATATTCAACCGAGCAGGCTGTTGTCGAGGCCAATCGATGCATCCAGTGCAAGAAACCCCAGTGTGTTGCCGGATGCCCGGTAAATATCGATATTCCCGCGTTTATCAAAGAGATTCGCGACAGGAATTTCGATGGCGCAAACCGCAAGATCCTCGAAACCAATACCCTCGGTGCGATCTGCGGACGTGTCTGCCCGCAGGACCAGCAGTGCGAGGCCGAGTGTGTTCTCGGAAAGCGTGGAGAACCGGTCGCGATCGGACGTCTGGAAAGGTTCGCGAGCGATTACGCCCGTATGCACGGAGATACGGTTATCCCCGAATGCGCAGAACCGACTGGAAAGAAGGTTGGAATAATCGGAAGCGGCCCGTCCGGGCTTACTGTCGCGGGTGAGATGATTCAGAAGGGACACGAGGTTACGGTATTCGAGGCCCTTCACAAGATCGGCGGAGTGCTGATTTACGGAATTCCCGAGAACAGGCTTCCGAACGAAATAGTGGATAACGAAGTGGACAAGCTGAAACAGATGGGCGTGACGTTTGTCACGAACGCGCTCATCGGACAGGCGTACACTATCGACGAGTTGATGAACGACCAGGGCTTCGATGCCATCTTCCTCGGAACAGGCGCCGGACTTCCGTGGATGCTCGGTATCGATGGCGAGAACGCGAAGGGAGTCTACACCGCGAACGAGTTCCTGACCCGAATCAACATGATGAGGGCGGACATGTTCCCCGAGTACACGACCCCTGTGACCGTCGGCGACAGTTGCGCGATCATCGGCTGCGGAAACACCGCGATGGACGCGGCGCGTACATGCCGAAGGTTCGGAAAGAACTCCAGCATCGTGTACCGAAGAACCCGTGCCGAAGCGCCCGCCCGTACGGAGGAGCTTATTCACGCGGAGGAGGAGGGAGTCGAGTTCAGGTTCCTTACTCAGCCTCTTGAGATTCTCTCTGATGACGAGGGTTGGGTAACCGGCATGAAATGCATCAGGATGGAGCTTGGCGAGCCGGACGCGTCCGGAAGGCGAAGGCCAATCCCGATCGAGGGAAGCGAGTTTGTCATTGACTGCAACACCGTAATATCTGCGCTCGGATTCGGGGTCAACCCGCTGATTGCTTCGACAACACCGGACATCAAGACCGATAAGTGGGGCGTACTCGCGGCCGACAAGGAAACCGGAGCCACGACCAAGAAGGGCGTATTCGCCGGTGGCGACGCGATCACCGGCGGCGCGACTGTTATTCTCGCGATGGGTCAGGCCAAGGTTGCATCGGCCGGACTTCAGAACTACCTTACAACCGGCGAATGGAAGGATTTCGAGCCGGCATAAAAAATCCCCGCGACGCGGGGTGGAATTTACAGAAATTTCACAGCGACACACGTCGCTGTTTTTTTTCACTTACCTAGATCGAACAGGCTTCCTGCGATGTATAGGTCCTTCTGTACAGATGAGAACGGTCTCACGTTTAAAAAATCGGACGCTTTCGTTTCGTTCCGGACCTCGGTTGTTTCAAGATTGATCCTGATCACGTCGCCAGTCTCGACATTCGTGTCGAGAATTCCCGGACATTCTATAAGCGGCCATCCGGTGTTGATCGCGTTTCGCTTGTAGATAGCGCCGAAACTCTCGCAGATAATCGCGCTTACCCCAAGCGCGATAAAGCAGTCGACCGCCTGCTGACGTGACGAGCCGCATCCGAAATTCGCGCCCGCGATTATGATATCCCCTTCCCTGCATTTCGACGGGAAATCCTCCCATCCCGGGAGGTTCCCGAACGCGTGCTTCGCCATCTCGCCGATTTCGGTTATGTGAAGGTGGGCGTTATGGAAGATCATGTCGGTATCGATGTTGTCGATACGCTTTCCATCGGGGGTGCGGATCACCCAGCATCTTCCTTTAATTTCCATATCCTTACTCATCAGAACACCTCCTTCGGATCGACAAGCTCGCCTTCCATGGCCGCAATCGCGGCTGTCACCGGGCCTGCGAGGTATGTGTCACCCTTACCCTGCTTGCCGGAGAAATTACGGTTGGATGTAGACACCTGCACCTCACCTGCTCCGGTCATGCCTACCTGCCCGGCCGCGCATCCGCCGCATCCGGCCGACTGGACCATCGCGCCCGATTCAATGAATTTCTCCAGAATCCCGTTCTGCAGAATATCGTTATAGACCTTCAGCGTCGCCGGTACGATCTTCAGTGTCCGGCCTTCCTTAATGCGTTCACCTTTTTCAAGTACCCTTTTCACATGCTCCATGTCCATCGTGCGACCGTTCGTGCATGACCCGATGAAAACCGTATCGACCGGACTTCCCGCGACATCACGCACCGGAACCACGTCGTTCGGGCTTCCGGGCCTCGCCACCATAGGCACAAGATCATCGACCTTGAAATGAAACTCGTCCGCGTACTGTGCATCGTCATCCGCTACGAACATCTTATAGTCGTCGGGATCGTACGGGAATCCGTCGAAATCCTTCAGCATCGAATCGGGAAGAATAAGCGCCGCAATAGCCCCCATCTCGGTAGCCATGCTCGCAAGCGTGATCCTCTCGGAGAGGGTCATCGCGTGAATGGTCGTGCCGTAAAATTCCACGGATTTACCAAGAAGTTTATCGGTGCCCAGTTCACCACAGAGATAAAGAACGAGATCCTTCGCGGTCGTCGGGAACATCAGCGCCCCGTCGATCGTGATCTTCACGGTTTCCGGGACCTCGAACCATGTGTATCCCTTCGCGAACACAAACGCGATATCCGCATCACCCATCCCCTGACCGAAACATCCGCACGCACCGAGAATATTCATATGGCTGTCGGTACCGACAGCCGTCTTTCCCGGCTGTGCATAATTATCTTCAATGAGGATGTGCGATCCGATCCCCTGCCCGACGTCGTACACCTTCAGGCCATGTTTTCGTGCGAATAACCGGCACCTGTGCTGGTTATCGGCATAGCCGATAGTCGTGGCGGGTGAATTACAGTCGAAGGTGAAGACCGTTTTCTTCGGATCGCCGATCGGTTTGTCCGGATAATGCTTTTCGAGATGCGCGACGACATTCGCGCCGCCGAAATCCCTCGCGGAGCGGACATCGATATTTATCCAGACAATGCGTCCCGGCTCAACCTTCTCCCGTGTATCTCTCAGATGCGCGGAGAAGATTTTTTCTATTACAGTCTGAGCCATGATCCCTCCTTTATATTCAAACGCAGAATTTCGCGACTTCCTCCGCGACCTCGAGCGTCGTGTTGCTTCCGCCCATGTCGTACGTGCGGACTTTACCTTCCTCAATGACCTTAGCAATCGCAGCTTCCAGGCGTCCCGCCAAATCGTTCTCCCCGAGCCAGTCGAGCATCAGCCTCGTCGTGATAAGCATCGCCATCGGGTTGACCTTATACTGCCCCGCGTACTTCGGAGCCGACCCGTGCGTCGGTTCGAAAACCGCGTAGTTGTCGCCGATATTCCCGCTCGCCGCGAAACCGAGTCCGCCGACGAGCTGCGCGCAGAGATCGGAAATAATATCGCCGAACATGTTCGTCGACACAAGCACATCGTAGTCGAACGGATTTTTCAGAAGCCACATGCACATCGCGTCGATGTTCGTCTCCCAGAGCGGGATGTCGGGATAATCTGCAGCGACCTTTCTAGCCTCACGGACCATCAGACCGCTTGTCTCGCGAACCACGTTCGGCTTCTCGACAACGGTCACCGATTTTCTTCCGTACTTCTTAGCGTATTCAAAAGCCTGTCGCGCAATACTGTGGCAGCCGCTACGGGTGAAGATCCTGCATGACACCGCGATGTCATCGCCAGGTGTCGCGTCAAACTTCGCCATATTTTTGTTATGGGCCTTCATTTCCCCGCGAAGCGAGTCGGGAAGCGGGTGATACTCAACCCCGGCATACAATCCTTCGGTATTCTCCCTGAAGACAACAAGATCAATTCCCTCTTTATAGACCAGGGGATTACCCTTGTAGGCTTTACAGGGCCTGAGGTTTGTGTGAAGGTTGAACATCTGCCGCAGCCTTACTATGGGCGACCTGTATACAAGCTCCTGATCCTTCAGTTCATCGCAGAGCTCCTTCTCGCATTCCTCCTTGGGTTTGCTAGTGATCGCCCCGAAAAGGCAGCAGTCGGTGTTTTTCAGGAGATCGACCGTCCGCTGTGGAAGCGCGTCACCCTCGGCGCACCAGAATTCCCATCCGATGTCACCATGGATGTATTCAGCGTCGAGTTTGAGAGCGTCGAGCACCATCTTCGCCGCTTCCATTACGTCGTTACCGACCCCGTCACCGGGAAGCCATGCTATTTTGTACTTTGCCATTGTTTCACCGTTTAATATTTTTTTATCCCGAAAGGATATGATTTCCATACCCGGCCAGATTTCATATTTTTTGAGATCTCACCCATTCGACCAATCCGCCGGCCTCAAGAATCCCCCTCACCTCTTCAGGCAGCGCGGGAAACGAAAATTCACGACCCGCTGATGTCGTGATGACTCCGGCGGCAAGATCGACCGTAATCTCCTCGCCCTTTTCGACCGCATCGACGACATCCTTCTGTACGATCGCCGGAAGCCCTGCATTGATGCAGTTCCTGAAGTATATCCTCGCGAAACTCTTCGCGATAACCGCGCCGACTCCCGCAGCTTTCAGGCAGAACGCAGCCTGCTCGCGTGATGACCCGCATCCGAAATTATTCCCCCCGACGACAACATCGCCCGGATTTACACTACTCGCGAAATCCGGATCGAGGTCCTCCATCGCGTACTTCGCCATCTCGTCGAAATCGGTCACGGTGTACGTGTATTTCCCCGGAAAAATTACGTCGGTGTTCACATCATCACCGTATTTCCAGATTCTTCCCTTTATCGCGCTCATTACCGGACACCTCCGATTTTCCTGGGATCTGCAAGTTCCCCCGCAATCGCGGATGCCATAACAGTCTGCGGGCTCGCAAGGTATATCTCTGACTCAGGATTTCCCATCCTGCCCTTGAAATTTCTGTTCGCGGATGATACGCAGACCTCCCCGGTAGCAAGAACTCCCTCGTGCGCACCGAGGCACGGTCCGCACCCGGTGTTCATGATAATCGCTCCCGCGATTGACAGTTTCATCCATGTGCCGTCCGCAAGTCCCGCCTCGTAAATTTCCTTCGAAGCGGGGAACGCGAGAAGCCTTACATCACGATGAACCCGATTATCACCAAGCACTTCGATGGCCGCGTGGAAATCCTCAAGACGACCGTTCGTGCAGGTTCCAAGTAGCGCCTGGTGTATCTTCGTTCCCTCCACCTCGGAAATATCCGCGAGGTTATCGACCGTATGGGGCTTCGCGACCTTGGGCGTGAGCGAGCTTACATCGAACGTCAGGTCCTCGACGTACTCCACTCCATCATCGCTCTCAACAACCTCGAATGACTCGTCCGTTCGGTCCATCAGCCATTCGATCACGGTGCTGTTGGGAATCACATAGCCGTTCTTGGCTCCCATCTCGGCTGCAAGGTTACAGAGCACCATACGATCCCCAACCGGCATCGCGTCAACCGTTGCGCCATCGAATTCGACGGCCCTGTAAAGAGCGCCATCGGCCCCGACACGTCCGATAATGTCGAGCGCGAGGTCCTTCGCACCGACCATCTTCGGAAAATCGCCGGTGACTGTGATCCGCATGGTTTCCGGGCACCTGAGCCATAGCTTACCGGTCGCCATTATGCATGCGAGTTCCGATCGTCCGATTCCCGCCGCAAACGCTCCGAACGCGCCATGGGTCGTGGTGTGCGAATCGGAACCAAGTATCAGCGATCCGGGAATCGCGAATCCTTCCTCCGGAAGCACCTGATGACAGATTCCACGCTCAACATCGTAGAAATTCTTAATCCCCTGTGACTTTACAAAATCCCTTATCTTCCGGTGGTTATCCGCGTATTTCTGACCTGCGGCCGGTACGCAATGATCGAGCACGATCACATGACGGTCGGGATTATCCACCTTCCCGCCACCCATTTTTTCAAACGTCCCGATTATCGCCGCAGTGTTGTCATGCGAAAGATCAACATCGGGCGAGAGCATCACTATCTCACCAGTGACCACATCGCGTCCCGCATGTTGCGAAAATACCTTCTCCGAGAATGTCTTTGGCATATCCCGATCCCGTTCCTAAACCTTAAGCGGTTCGAAATTTAAGAAATCAGAATGATTCACAATAAACGCCTCAAGGAAATTCCTCGCCTTGTCACCCTCATGCGAGTGGTACGCGATCATGTGCTGGACCTTGTCCGGAAGCCCCGCGACCTTAGCGATCGCAGCTCCGCTCACCGGATGCCGAAGGAGCTTTCCAGATTCGGACTTCACGAACTTACCATCGATCTCCATGTACTCAACAAGTTTGCCAACATCATGAAGAAGCGCTCCCGCAAGAAGGAGGTTATGATCCGCGTGCATTTTTTCATTTCCCGGATGCGCTTTCTTTAAAGCTTCCGCGACCGCAAGCGAAACCTGCGTCACTCCCCTGATATGATCGAGCATCGATGCCGGGCACGGGTCGATCAGAAGCGTGAAAGGCATCCTCGTAAGGTCGTCGGGATTCCAGCCGCCTTCATTCAGGGCGTTCTCATACGCTACGATTGTCTTTTCCTTCAGATCATCATCGCTAAAAAGCGTGATCTCGGGTATCAGTTCAGTCAGCCTGTCTCTCATGTTCGCCTCCAGTTCCTATAAATGCCTCTCGTCCGATCCGGTGTACGAGTGGTCGGTCGGGTGAATCTTCCGCATCGGACTCATCTCTGTCATTTCCTCGAATACATGCGCGACAAGTCCGGGTACCCTTGCGATCATGAAGAACCCGTTCATCATGAGTGCGGGAACTCCAAGGTCGCCAAGAACAGCGCCGAGCGCGCCATCAACATTGATCGGGAGTTTCTTCCCGGCCTTCTCAAACGCAGCCTCGAAAGCTCTCGCCATTTTTACATGGTCACCGGTAAAACCAAGTTCGTCGCATGATGAGAACAATTTAGCTGTCCTCGGATCGGCGGTATGGTAGCGATGCCCGAATCCCGGAATTCTCTTTTTCGAAGCCTTTGCGGACGCAATGTATGCATCGGCGGTTTCATCATATGATTTCCCGCTCTCGCTCGCCTGCAGAACCGCTTCATGAAGCGCGACGAAACAGCCCTCGATCGCGCCACCATGATGACGGTTGATACTCATAATCCCGGCGCCAACACTCGCAGACAGATGCGCCCCGGTCGACGCGACTGTGCGTGCCGCAAGGCACGATGGCGGCGTCGCGCCATGATCGAGTGACGAAACGAAAATAATTTCGAGGAACTTTCCGAGTTTCTCATCGGGAAGTTCGCCCATCAGGATCAACCAGATCGCCTGCGCGAAGCTAACCTCCCCCATAAGTTCGTCGATCGGGTATCCCCGCACCTTGATTTTATTAGGCTCGATTCCGGTTACTTTCGTATCCCAGTGCAGATCGGACATGTTTTCTTTCACCCCTTTGACGCAAAGACCACGTAAAGCCGGTAGTTTACCGCATAAAGAATGCGAACGCGATACCCGCAGCAGCTATATTTCGGGCAATTTGTTACGGAAAATTTCACTTATTTGTTGCCAATTTCAACTAATAGTTATATCTTATATACAGCCACTAAACGAGCACTAAATATAGGTGATAAGTAATGGATATCGTTGATATGAACGGCACAGATCCCCTCAAAAAAAGATGGGAAAAGTATCCCGGACTTGTGGATGAAATCGTGAATGCCCTCATGCCGGACGGTCTTCCTCCCGAAACTGCACTGCAGGCATCTGAGAGGTTATGGAAGGTCAGCGAACTTCTTCCCGAAGAGGATTTCGACATTTACCGCGGCGATGGCATGCCGCTCTGCGAGTACAAAGGCGAGAAGGTCACCGGACCGATTCTGGACCTGCGATTTATCAGGTTAAACGAACGGAGACTTGACGGCGTGGTTCTTCCGCACGCGAGGCTCGCCGGAATGGAAGCCAGGGACTGCACGATGAATAACGCGGTTCTTCCGGAAGTAAGCCTTCAGGCGGCAAGCATTGTGGATGTTACAATGATAGCTGTAAACCTTCAGAATGCCTCCATTAAAGGAGCAACCATCAAGGACTGCATGATTACTGAAGGCAATCTCAGAAGCTGTAACATCCAGGGAAGCACGATAAAGGATGTCGATATGAGCGGCGCGGACCTTTCAGGTTCAAACATCCAGGGTTCCACGTTCAAAGATGTGGACCTATCAGCTATCAAACTCACGGGTTCTAACATGGCCGGTTCTACTTTCAAAGATGTTAATTTCGAGGGATCGAACCTTGAAGACATCAACGGGGCCGGATGCATGTTCAGAGAAGTGAACCTGTCCGGTGTAAAGATGACCGGATTCACCGGTGCGGGATGCAGCTTCAGGGAAGCAGACCTGTCGAAGGCCGATCTCTCCAATTCCAATCTTGTTGGCGCCGGATTCAGGGATGTCAACACAGAGGGGCTTATCCTGGACAACACGAAAATGACCGGCTGCAATCTTCGGGTCTAATTACTTACAAGTGCGCTATTTATAAAATCTGCCCAAGGCTTGCAAGGTACTGTCCTTCATCTGACGGATATACGGCCTCGACGCACCATCCATTTTTATCTGCAATTTCGGCGAGCCTGTCCGGATCGATGTAAAGCCACCAGTATGGTGCGCCTGCCTTTCCTTTGTAGGACATTCGGTATTCAACTTCTCCGAAATAATCACGCCTGCCATCCGCGTTACGTGCCGCGATCTCCATAGGGAATAGTTTCTCACGAAGATCGACCGAGTCCATAAGGATAACTCCGTCAGGTGTTACAAGCTTCCGGGCATATTGCAGGAAGTACTCAAGACGAATAATAGTTCCAACAACACCGATACCATTCATCATCATTAAAAGGCAGTCGAATTTCTCATCGGGATGCTGTTCATGGTAATCGTAAAGATCACCGCACCACGTCTTTTTAACTCCCCTCCGTTTCATAACCTCGACCGCTTGCGACATGATGTCGATTGCAGTCACATCCTTACCCATTTCCTGAAGCGCGAGCGCATGACATCCGGAACCCGCACCGATGTCGAGAATACGGCCATTGCAGTTCATGATCGCGGTCTGTTCATGCGGGGGGAAATCAACGGGTTCGCGGAAAAAAATTTCGACCCGCTGGTTCTCAGGCTCGGCAATATCGCTTGTTACGGCAATGACCGCGTCTTTATCGCCTTTGAAATACGCCAGAATGGCCTTTCCCAGCGGTTCCCACGATTTAACAAGCTCTTCTGACATCTCTGCATTTTATAAAGGCCATGCGTTGTAAACATGGCCTGGTTTTGTTCAAATTTATTACCTGTATTTTCAACTTGCCTTACTACTCTCAAGCTCCTTCAAAACTTCCGTTGTCACCTTCGGGATATCGTCAAAATCCTCGACAATATGCGCGCCTGCAGCTTTAAGAGCCTGGACCTTGCCCTCGCGCGTACCCTTGCCGCCCTCGATAATCGCGCCCGCATGGCTGAACCTTGTACCCTCCTTCGCACCCTTTCCTCCGATGTACGCGACAACCGGCTTCGTAACCTCTTTTTTCATCATCAGATCAGCTACCCTCTCCTCCTGGCTCGTGCCGATCTCGCCGAACATGACGATGACTTCCGTGTCCGGATCGTCCTGGAATCGCTTTACAACCTCGGGGTGCGGAAGCCCGATAATTGCGTCTCCACCGACATGACAGATCGTCGTAAGACCAATTCCCTCTCTTGAAAGATAATAAGCAATCGAAGAGGTTATCCCACCCGAACGGCTTGTCACGCCCACCTTTCCGGGTTTGAAGAAATCCTTCGCGCTCCTGGCTGTCCCGCCCATCATTCCCAGAACAGCCTGATCGACAGACAGGCATCCGAGTGTGTTCGGACCGAGAAATGCCGCGTCATGTTCCTTCGCGGCAGCAGCGATCTCCATCACGTCCCAGATCGGAACACGGTCTGGAACGATAACGAGAAGCTTTACTCCGGCCTCGATTGCCTCTATAGCGGCTGATTTTACAAGTGGAGCGGGAATGAACAGAACCGAGATGTCGATCCCGCCATTGGGCTTCGTGACCTCCATCGCCTCGAACATCGTGTCGAACACCGGCACGTCAAGGACTTCCTGGCCTCCCTTACCGGGAGTAACACCCGCAACTACGTTAGTGCCGTATTCGGTCATAAGGCGCGCTCGGGTCATTCCCTCGCGTCCAGTGATTCCCTGTACACAGACCCTCGAGTTCTTATTGACGAGTATCGACATCAGGACACCTCCTGCGCGATGGATGTCTCTTTGACATATTCATCGTATCCAGGGATCGGAAGGTCGATCCTGATAGCGCTGTTTGATTCGGACCAGCATGCGATCTCGCACGCGAGGCATTCGGTGCATCTGCCCTTCGCCGCCTCTTCCTCGGTGATGTTCAGCATCACCTTACCGTTAATGATTTCGAGGATGTTCGGGTGGCAGGCATCGACGCATGGTTTGGTCTCGCAATTCGCGCATTTCGCGTGGTCGATCACCCACTGACCGGTCAGCGTTTTGAATCCGTACGGTTCCTTCGGTGGATCGGGATTCGATATCGCCTCAGTTTCCTTCGGGGTGTACGGACCTTCATCCACGAGCTTCCTTAACCTCTCTGCGCAGAAGACGGCCGAATCATCTTTGCCGTAACCCTCCACCGGAACCCCGAGATCCGAAAGGTGCTTCTGTATTAGCTCGATTGCGACTTCCTCTTTGTTCCCGCCAAGCCTCAGAACTGCGGGAACCTTGAGTCCAAGCTCCCTGAACGCCTTTATGAATCCGCGTGCGGAATGAAACTGTTCCTGGCTTGCTACACCCGAACCGCTCGCGTAATAGCCCCTGATATTCGGCTGGGCCATGATTATCTTCGCGGCCCTGTAGACCTTGCTGGCGGGTGGATTACCGGATGTGTCACAGAAATTCGCGATAGTGAAATTATGCTGCCCGAGCGCGTCCATGCTCATCATGCTTCCACCGCCACCGGCGCCGTGGAATCCGATGATATCCTCCCCCTGCGAGTTCCGACCGGATTCCGGGATATCCTGTATCACCTTGAAGAAATAGAACGTGCCGCG
>Ga0272443_10001939_pt1 | contig 27954 bp, 18 predicted proteins | sample SSMAcet12_FD_193581 | JGI IMG/M metagenome (GOLD analysis project Ga0272443, IMG submission 193581) | Marine sediment archaeal communities from Little Sippewissett salt marsh, Falmouth, MA, United States - SSM-Acet-12 | ecosystem: Environmental > Aquatic > Marine > Wetlands > Sediment ... | reverse complement strand
GCTTCGCAGCGACGCAGTTACCTTCAGCTACGGGGCCTTGGCTTACCCCGACACGGACTTTCACCGTGCTGTTATGGCGCCTTCACAGGCGCACTCATCCCGGCGAAGGCCGGGATCCAGCGGCCTTTGCAGGCTTACCTCACGGATCCCTTATGGATTCCCGCGTTAACCCAGCAGTTGTGGATTGAGCCGCCAGATCACGTTGTTGAGCACGGAAGCAAAGGTAACCCACGCGAAGTACGGCAGCAGCAGCGCACCCGCCAGGGGGCGCACACGCCGGAAACTCACCATGGTTGCAATGATCAAGAGCCAGAGCACGAGAATCTCGGCAAAGGCCAGCGCCCCCTGTCGCCAGGCGAAAAAGAGCCACGTCCACAGCACGTTTGCGATCAACTGGACAATGTACAGGGTGAGCGCGGTGCGTGCCCCGCGCAGGCCCCTCTCCCGCCACACGAGCCAGGCGGCAACCCCCATGAGCAGGTAGAGGAAGGTCCACACCGGACCGAAAATCCACGCCGGAGGCGCCCACGCCGGCAACACAAGCTCCCTGTAAAAGGCCGGTGACTCGGCCGACCCCAGGCTACCGACCGCAGCCGCGGCAAAGGTGACCAGGAGCCACAGGAACAGTCCGAGCCCCTGCCTGAATGGTTTCGTCCCTGCCATTTTTTCGTTTCCTTTCAGCGTATATCCAACACTCCTTAAAGGATCGTCACGAATTCGGGTTCGTCAATCCCCCTCCTCGCCTTTAGAATTTCAGGCCGTGACCCCACTTGATAAACCGTCTTTTGAGATTAGGTTAATCATAGCAGAAAAACAGGAGTTGCCCCATGCCCAGCCAAGCAAAGGAAATCGAGGAGTACAGGGTTACCGTGGAACCCTACTACCTCCCTACGGCCGACGAAATTGAAGTCTTTGAAACCGCATACGAAAACCGGCTCCCGGCACTGCTCAAGGGACCGACGGGATGCGGCAAGACCCGGTTCATGGAATACATGGCGTGGCGGTTGAAACGCCCGCTCATCACTGTCGCGTGCCACGACGACCTGACCTCCGGTGACCTGGTGGGGCGCTACCTCATTAAGGGAAACGAGACGTTCTGGGTGGACGGCCCCCTCACCCGCGCGGTCAAGGCCGGCGCCCTCTGCTACCTGGACGAAATCGTGGAGGCCCGTAAGGACACAACCGTGGTCATCCACCCCCTCGCGGACGACCGCCGCATGCTTCCAGTCGAAAAGAGGGGTGAGATTCTGGAAGCGGATCCGGCCTTCATGCTCATCATCTCCTATAATCCCGGGTACCAGAGCATCATGAAGGACCTCAAGCCGAGCACCAGGCAGCGCTTCGTCTCCCTGGAATTCAATTATCCCGGCGAAGAAAAAGAGGCGGAGATCGTCCGCCGGGAATCCAACCTGGACGCGGAGAGGGCCGACCTGCTCGTGAGGCTCGGGCGCATGACCCGAAATCTCAAGGAAAAGGGTCTGGACGAGGGCGCGAGCACCCGCCTCCTGATAAACGCGGGCAAACTCATGGTATCGGGCGTGGGTCCCCAGACCGCGTGCCGGGCAGCCGTGACCCACACCCTGACGGACGAGGCGGAGATGCAGCACTCCATGGACGAGATGATCAAATCCCTTTTCTAGAGATGGGCTGATGGCATTCCTGACCGAGAGAACACACCCTGAAAGCAGGATCCTCTCCCTCTTCCCGGTCCCCCTGGAGACCGAGTCGCGCTACTACTGGGAGGAAGATCTCCTGGAGATGGGATTCGACAAGATCCTGGACGGCCTTCCGGAGGACACGGCGGAGATCGTCTTTCGAAACGCAGGGTTTCTCGCGGACACCAAACCGGAGCTCGCTTTTTATTTCCTGAGGAAGCACGAGGAGATCCTGCGACTGATCGGTCCCGGGGAAATCGATCGCTGGACACGGTTGGTCCTGGAGATCTTCGACACAAAGGGGCTGAACCCGGCGCTGGATTTTATTCGCGGGCTCGAAAAGCACCCGGATTTCGACCTGTACTGGGGTGAAGGCGTTTCCTTCGACGAGGTCCACGGGGTTCTCACCAACTACCTCCACGCCCTGGGGGAAGAGGATCTGCACCTGGAGCCCGGCCCGCGCCACACCACGGACATGGTCAAGGTGGTCCTCCCCGGACGGATCTCCGTGCTCCCCGCCCGGGACGACAACTTCCTGCTCTACAAGCTCATGGTCACCCACAAGGCCGCCCAGGTGAGGCTCGGGACCTACCGCCTGAATCTGGGAAGCCTGAGAGAGAGAATGGGTCCTTCAAACCCTTTCCCTGTGGACGAACCCGCCCCGGAGACGGACGCGAGGGCCTCCGAGCTGGGCCGTTTCCTCGAAGGCTTTGAAGAGCCTGAACTGGCCGAGGACCTCTACAACTTTGTCGAGAATCTGCGGATCGAAAGGTGGATCGAGACACGGCTGCCGGGTCTTTTTCGCGAAATGAAACCCCTCAAGAGGCGACTGGGACTCAGAAGAACCACTCCCAGAAATCTCCCCCCGAAGAGCCTCCTGATGGAGAGCATCCTCAACCGGCACCTGACAGGCACGCCCGGGCCCCAGGAAGATTCGGCCTTAAGTGCGAAGCTGGAACCCATAACCCGCCTGCTGGAGGGCGAAAGGAGGGCCCTCGACACCCCTGAAGACGCGGCCCTCCTCACCCTGCGGATTGTCCGCCTCATGGAAGGGCTCCCCGGGCTTTACACCCGCGTGGCGTCCATCTTCTACGCAGGGGAGCTCAACCCCGAAGAGGCGGAAAGGGGGAGGCGACGCAGGAGGGAGTCCACAAGGGCGAAGTTCAGGGAGGAGCTGGCGAAGCTCGTCCGGGAGCTGCCGGAGTGCGAGGAGGTCGAAATCGAGGCCCCGCCCCGGGAGAGGCAGGACGCCTCGCACGGTCCTCTCCAGAGGCAGGAGGTCCCCCGGCATCTCCTGATCGACGGCAACCCCGTGCCCGTGCCCCAGGCCATGGGAAAAATCATCGAGGAAATTTACGAGGACCTGGGCACCCTGCCCTCATCCTACCTGGCGGTGACCGACGACATGTCAGGGCACTTCTTCCGGGACCTCTGCCAGACCACGATCATCGGGACGAGCAACGTGCTCTCGGAAAACGCGGAAGGCATGCACCTCTACGACGAGTGGGATTACAGGAGGCAGGGCTACCGAAAGCGCTGGGCAGTGCTCCGGGAAACAGAGGCCTCGGAAGGCGGTATCAGCTTTGCCGAGGACGTGCTCGCGCGTTACGGCGGCATGGTGCGGCAGATCAAGAGGCACTTCGAGCGCATTCGCCTGGAGCAGGCCCTCCTGCGCCGGCAGCGGGATGGGGACAATGTGGACCTGGACGCCGCCATCGAGGCCTTTGCCGATTTTCACGCGGGGGTGAACCCTTCGGACAGGCTCTTTGTGCGGCTCCGGCGCGACAAGAGGGACATCGCCACCGCCTTTCTCATCGACCTGAGCGGCTCGACCAGCGGGTGGATCAACGAGATGGAGCGGACCAGCCTCCTCATCCTCTGCGAGGCCCTGCGGGTGATCAAGGACCGCTTCGCCGTCTACGGCTTTTCCGGGAGAACCCGGAAGCGCTGCGAGCTATTCCGGATCAAGGGATTCGACGAGTCCTACGGGGACATGGTCAAGCGCCGCATAGCCAATCTGAGGGCCCTGGACTACACGAGGATGGGCCCGCCCATAAGGCATCTCACCGAGCTGCTCCGAACCACGGAGGCCAAAACGCGCCTCCTGATCACCCTGAGCGACGGCAAGCCGGACGACTACGACGGGTACAGGGGGGATTACGGCATCGAAGACACCCGCCACGCCCTCCTGGAGTCCAAGAGGGCCGGGATCCACCCCTTTTGCATCACCATCGACAAGGCGGAGCACAGCTACCTCTCGCACATGTACGGGCCGGTGAACTACGTGTTCATCGACGACATCTCCAAGCTGCCCGTCAAGGTCCCGGAGGTCTACAGGAAGCTGACCGCGCGCGGTTCCTGAGGGGTTTTTCAGGAATCGCCCCGCATGTCGCCGGATGCGAGGAAGCGCTCGTGCATGGCGAAAGTCTCGCCGAGGATGTGCGGCTCGTGGCCGCCGCGGGTCTTCACGGCGCGCTCGTAGTAGTCCCGCAGCATGGGACGGTAGTCGGGGTGGGCGCATTTTTCGATGATCGCCTTGGCCACCTGGCGGGGGGTCAGGGGCCGAGTGTCCACCAGTCCGTGTTCCGTAACCACCACATCCACGGAGTGCTCGCTGTGATCCACGTGGCTCACCATGGGGACGATGGACGATATTTTGCCGCCCTTGGCCGTGCTGGGGGTCACGATGAAGCTCAGGGCGCCGTTCCGCAGGAAATCCCCGGACCCGCCGATGCCGTTCATCATCTGACTCCCCATCACGTGGGTGGAGTTGACCTGCCCGTAGATGTCCACCTCGATGGCCGTGTTGATGGCGATCACCCCCAGGCGACGGATCACCTCCGGTGAGTTGGAGATCTCCACCGGTCTCAGGACGATCTTCTCCTTGTACCGGTAGAGCTCCCTGAAGAAGCGGTCGCGGGCCTTGTGGGACAGGGTGAGCGAGGAGCCCGACGCGGCGCGAACCTTGCCCAGATCGATGAGATCGAGCACGGAGTCCTGAAGCACCTCTGAGTAGATGTCCAGGTTGTGGTAAAAGTCGTCCTCCAGGAACCCGGCGAGGACCGCATTGGCCACATCCCCCACGCCCGACTGCCAGGGCAGCGCGCCGGGCATGCGGTCTTTCTCGATCTCGTGCCGCACAAAATCCAGGATGTGCTCCGCAATGCGGCGGGAGGCGTCGTCCGGCTCCGTGAAGATGGCGCAGCTGTCCTGCTGCCGGCTGAAAACCACCGCCACCACGCGATCGGGATCCATTTCTATGAAAGGCTTTCCAATCCGGTCGGCCGTCCGGTAGACGGGGATGGGCATGCGGTAGGGCGGATCCTCGGGGATGAAGATGTCGTGAATGCCCTCCAGCTCCACGGCCTCGGACGAGATCTCGATGATGATCTTTTCGGCCTGACGGACAAAGGTGGGCGTGTTGCCCACGGACATGGTGGGTATGAGGTGCCCCTTCCCTGTGACGCACACGGCCTCCACAACCGCCACGTGGGCCTGGCCCCAGTCTCCGGCCCTCACCTGCCCGGCCAGGCGCGAGAGGTGGTCGTCCTTGAAGAGTATGGTGTCGGCGTTGATGTCCTCCCGCATGTTCCGATCGCTCATGTACGGCCGCCGCCAGGCCACGACGCCGGCTTTGGAAAGGATGTCGTCTACCCCCGCGCCGGTCGAGGCGCCCGCGAAGAGATTGATCTTGAAGCGTTCCCCGTCCTGCGCCCTCTGCACCAGGGCCTTGGGTATTTCCTTGGGATATCCGGCAGTAAACCCCGAGATGAACAGGTTGGTGCCGTCCCCGATGCACCGGGAAGCCGTGTCCGCATCCGTGATCCTGTCTTTCAAGGGCGCGTATCTGATTCTCTCATCCATATGTTCCCGTTTCTCCAGAAACAGACCGCCGCGAAGACCTGCCGGCGACGTTTCCCGCCAGGCCCGGGGTTGACCGGAACCCGCTCATGTCCGTGCCGGAGCCGTCTTTAGAAAGGTGGATCCCCGGCGATTCAGGTAAGCCCTGCCGGGTTTTCAGCGGACGACCATAACCGTGCACTGGGCATAATGGAGCACCTTTCGGCTCACCGAGCCCAGGACCATGCCCTTGAGCGTGCCGAGTCCGCGGGTGCCCATGACAATGATGTCGGCTTTCTCGACTTTGGCAACCTTCAGAATGGCCTCTGTTTCGGGCCCCTCCAGGAGCTCCTCCGCAGATTCGACGCCCTTTCCCTCGATCAGGGGATGGGTGTCGTCCAGGATTTTCTGCCCGGCGCTTTTCCGCTGGGAGACCAGCTTGTGAAAGTCCTCATACCCGAGCAGGTCCGATGTGTGAGGATAGGCATGGACCAGAATAAGACTGGAGTTGTACTTGGATGCAAGGTCCACTGCGCACTCCAGGGCACGATGACTGTATTCGGATCCGTCTATGGCCGCCAGCACGCGATCAAACATCTTCATCCCCTCCTTCATTTCGTGGGCACTTCGGGGCCCCCTGAGGACACCCGGCATTTTCATGAAGTCTACTTTAAGGCAGGCGAATTTTCAACCGGGTAGGAAGGGGCAAGTGAAGACGTCACTGGAGCCGGATGATCTGCGTGTCCGGGCTGTCCATGGCAAGGAGGAGAAGGACGTACCGCTTGAGGTTTTTGATGATGAGGAACTCATCCTTGACCCTTTGATGGCCGTTTTTCCCAAGCCTGTGTGCGTAGGCGGGTCTCTGGAGGAGGGAGCGGATGGCCACGCTTGCCCCCTCGGGCGAGTAGACCAGGACCCCGGTGTGCCCGTCGATGATCTGGGACGGGATGCCCCCCACCGCGCCGCCGATCACGGGACGCTTTTTCCAGAGGGCCTCGGAAACGGTCAGGGCGAACCCTTCCCGGATTGATTTCTGCAGGACCACCCGGGAGCCTCGCTGAAAGGCGTTGATCTCCGTGGCGATGGAGGGGCTGAAAAGGAGGATGTGTATGTCCGGATCCCCCCCCGCCGCCTTGCGGACCTGCGCCACCATCCGGTCCGACTCGGGGTCGTCCGCGGCCTTATCCCCCACGAGAAGCAGGCGGCAGTCCACATACCTGCGCGCCATCTTGAAGGCCTGAATGACTCCCACCGGATCCTTCCAGGGGTCGTACCGCGAAATCTGGGTGACCACGGGCTTGTCCGCGGGGAGACCGTATTTTTCAAAGACACCGGCCACATAGCTCTTCTCGAGATCCCGGTTTTTGTCGTCCAGGGGGTCGATCGCCGGGTAGAACCTGTACTGGGGGATAGAGAGTTCGGGCGAGAACAGGGAGGACGAGAAAATCGCGGCGTCGTACTGCTCCACATAGGGTTTGAGGAATGCCCACAGCTGGGGGTTGGGGTCTGACATATCGATGTGGCAGCGCCAGACCCACCGGTTCTTTCGCCGCTTGTTCCAGGCGATGAGGGCCGCGGGCTGCGGGTCATGGATGACAACGAGGTCGTGGTCGAAGTTCATGTTCCTCGCGTTTTCCTCGTTGCACTCAAGATAGTCCTGAAAGTCTTTTTCGGCAAACGGCTTCGGATTGCCCTGGAGTGCGTTGTGAAAGGACTTGGTCACCTCGAAGAACCGCTCGTTTCCCTGGATCACCTCCCATTCCACCTGGATCCCCAACTCCCTCAGGAGGGGAACGATCCTGTGGAGCATTTCCGCCACACCGCCTCCCACGGCCGTGGAGTTCACCATCTTGATGGAGCGATTCCCCGCGTGGGCGGCGAGGATCATGAGCTCCTCGATAATGTCCGGCCCCACCACGCTCATGTAATCGAAGAGTGTCGGTCTGTTCACGGTTCCACTCCGCTCCTTCTTTTTGAACACCCGCGAGGCGGCGCACCCATGGGCAGGCGGACACTCCCGTATCCGGGGGTTCGCCTCGTAATGGAAATGGGCATCACGACCCTGCCAGGTAGGAATCGACGTGGTGGAGAATATTCGCGCGCAGCCCCTCCAGCGTGTGCACGCTCAAGTCGATTCGTCGAATTTTCTCTGCCAGTTCGGGCAAGTGAAGGCTCTCCTCGATCCATTGGGAAAACTCGTTGTCCTCCAGTTTTTCGGGCCTGGATTCTATGAAATGCAGGTACAGTGAGTAGATGCTGATGGACTCGAGCCGGTCTCGAAACGACTGCAGGTCATAGGCGAACTTGTCCGTCAGGTAGACGATTCGGGTGATGTCGAACAGGTCGAAGGGGACCTCCGCCGTCTTTTTAAAGGCGGATGGTTTTTCCGTTCTGTATAGCTCTATGATCTCGGCGAGCCGCTCCCTCAGATCCTCGACCGTGCCGTACTCTGAAAAGTCTATGGCCGTGAGTTTTTCCGCCAGGGCCTTCTCATTGAGGCTGCGGGCCACCCAGATGGCAAAATCGCTGTTGTAGGGGACTTCGGCCTCCCGCAGTTTCAGGAAGGCTGAAAAGGTGTGATAAAAGATGGAGGAGGCGCGACACGTCCGGAGAAGGACGAGCAGATCCTCCAGGCTGTAGGCCCTCCTCCCGGTGAGCATCACCAGGCTCGCACTGGATGAAAACTGGAATACATCGGCCATGCTTCACCTCGATGGCGGTGTCCTCCTAGTTGCCGACCTCGCGACCAGCGGGCCGGTGGATGAAACGCCGGCCTATGAAGTCTACAATAATTATTTTAACAGGGCGGTCCGCCCCTGTAAATAGGGCGGGAACTGTAGTTCTTGTCGTTTTCCCCAGAGCCCCGCCAGAAGAGGCCCTGCTCCTTCCATCCACATATAGAGCCCCGAAAACCTCCTCAGCCGTGCGAACCCTGTGATGAGCGCTACCAAAACCGAAAGGATGTCGAGCACATAGCATCAAATCAACTCTATTTTTCTTTTCACCTTTCCAATTGAAGTTATCTTGTATTAAATTTGGCTGGTGCCCATCCACAAAGGTTTTTTGGGCACTATGAAGTTTCCTGAACATAATTAGAACTCCCTTGCTGAGACTTCAGCGCCACAAATTCGGTTTCCTCTGTCGGGGGGAAGCCTGAACAGGAAATGCCTGATGCCAAAAAACGTACTCATCGTGGATGATGACAGGGATCTGCTCCTAACACTGGAATTGGGCCTGGAAAAATACGGGCGGCAATTCTCCGTCATGACCGCTCGAGACGGAGAGGCCGCCGTGGAAAAACTCCGCGGGAACACTGTGTCTGTTGTGGTGACCGATCTCAAAATGCCAAGGATGGACGGCTACAGCCTTCTCGTCCATATCATGGGCCATTTCCCCGATATCCACGTGATCATCATGACTGCCTACGGCACGGCCGAACTGGAAAGGCAGATGAACGCCAAAGGCGCGGTGGATTACATTGAAAAACCCTTCCTGGTGGAGGATCTCGCAAGGAAAATCATTGCCACCCTGAAAAAGGAATCCGAGGGAGGGATGCTCCACGGGTTTACCACCGGCGTGTTCGCCCAGCTCGTTGAAATGGAACAGAAGACCTGCACCCTCCGGGTGGTGGATCGAGACTCCGGAAAGAAGGGCGTTCTGTTTTTCCGGAACGGGGAACTCCTGGACGCACGCCTCGACGGCATCACCGGGGACGAGGCCGCTTTAATCATCTTCTCATGGGATAGGGTGAGCCTCAGCATCCAGAATGAATGCCGGGCCACCGCGCGGCGCATAGAGGGGGACCTGCAGCGCATCCTCCTGGAGGCCATGCGCCGAAAGGACGAGGCGGGCGCCCTGGAGGAGTAGGCCGAAAGCGCCTTGTGCGCCTTGGCCAGTCACAGCCGTGTCGCTCTCCAGCCGAACTGTGGTTGCTGCAGCCCTGAACGGCGGCCTTAAGGAGTCCCAGGCAGTACTTAACCTGCCTGTATTATGTCTTTTTTTATGGTTGACTGCCCAGGCAAAAAGGTATCTATTGCGGGTGGTGATGGTGTGCCCTCCTCGCCTGCTCTCTTTCAGGTGGGATACCCCGCCGAAAAAGACGTTCTGCTTCGGCAGGAAGGCCCATCCTCTCATGTTTACAGCACATTCAGCCGATAGTTCTAAAGGGTGGGCAGTCAGATCCTTATACTTCTTATACGGCAGTAAATTGTCATGGAGTGGTCGATGAGTCCGGAACAGCCTGTTTCCAACCAAGGTGAAAAACGCCGCTATCCGCGTATCGAAGCAATCAACAGCGTCATCTATGTTCTTTTCGACGAGAAGGGCAAGAAGAAGGCCACGGGAAGAGGGCAGACCCTCAATCTGAGTCAGACCGGAGTCCTGCTCAAAACCGCAGACCCCGTAGAAGGAGTCTATGTCGTTCTGGTCACAATAGACCTGGAAGGTGAAAAAATCAAAATCAAGGGACGGGTCAGGCATACACGAAAAGATGAATCCTCGAACCATTACCTGACAGGCATCGAATTCATGGGGCCGAAAGAAGAACAGGTCCAAGTGATCGTCTCATTCGTCAAGGCTTACCAGTACAGAAAGCTTCAGGCCAAGAAGAAAAAACACAGCAGCTGATCAAATCCCGCGGATCGACGCCGATATTGCGAAACCTGGAACCCGCGCCGAAGGCGTGGGACCGAGCACCGCGAATCGGAGTGAAGAAAAAGGGCCATTTGTGGATGGAAACTATCCGGCATCCAGCACCCTGCGCACGGTATTCGCCAAATCACGCTGCGTGAGCGGCTTCATCACAAAGGCTCGAATCCCCGTCTCCCGCAGGTCCTCATCGGATAGGAATTTGCTGTAACCGGAGCACAGGATAACGGGAATCCCCGGTCGGATCGCCATGACCTCCTCGGCCAGCCTGTCACCCCGCATCCCGGGCATGGTCATGTCCGTGACCACCAAATCAAACCGTTCCGGTTCCCTCCTGAAACACTCCAGGGCATCCACGGCGCTGGACCTGACTTCCACCTCATATCCATGGCGCTCGAGAATCCTCTGACCGAGTTTCATGACCATGGGTTCGTCGTCGACGAAAAGGATCCTCTCGCTGCCTTTTGGGTGCTCTGTATCTTCAGCCTTCACAGTCGCGGCCGGAGTTTCGTCGGAGGCGGGCAAATAAACTGTGAAAGAGATCCCCTTCCCCTCCTCGCTTTCCACCACAATTCCCCCCTGCCGGTCCTGGACGATCCCGTGAACAACCGCCAATCCGAGGCCGGTTCCCTCACCCACCTCCTTGGTGGTGAAGAAAGGCTCGAAAATCCGCCCCAGATTCTCTTGTGGGATACCTGGGCCTGTGTCGCGGACCTGGATCCGCACATAAGCGCCCACCGGGAGGCGGCCTGTCGAGGTGTGCATCGGTGCATCCAGTTCGGCCAGATCCAGTTTGAAGGACAATACCCCCCCCTCCGCCTCCATGACCTGGCTGGCGTTGGTGCAAAGATTCATGATGATCTGCTGGAGCTGGGAAGGGCCCGCAAGGACGGCAGGGAGTCTCTCCTGAATCTCCTCGTGGATCTCCACCAGGGTGGGGATGGAGGCCCGGAGCATCTTCAAGGACTCCCTGGCAACCGATCCCAGGTCGAAACTGGAAATCGCCTCATCTTTTCGGCGTGCGAAAAGAAGGACCTGGTTCACGAGATCCCTCGCCCTCAGACTCGCCTCGCGTGTTTCTTCCAGACTTACCTGCACAGGGCTCCATTCGGGCAGGTCGTGCATGGCCAGCTCGGTGTTTCCGAGGATGATGCTGAGGATGTTGTTGAAGTCGTGGGCGACACCGCCCGCCAGGGTCCCGATGGATTCCATTTTCTGGGCCTGCTGGAGCCTCGCCTGGAGCATCTCCTTCTCCTGAACGGCCCGCTTGTGCCGTACCTGCTCCCACCAGCCGTCCATCAACAGCGTGAGCTGCCGCATGTCCGTTTCTTCATAGGGCCTTTCCCTGTTGCCGACCGCGGCGACGGCAGCGATGCGATCGCCCTCGAACACGGGAACCGACATAAAGCTCGTCATGCTGATGTGTCCCTCGGGACAGCCCCGTTTGGCGGGATGGGGTGCGCCGTAGTTGTTGACGATGACGGGTCTTCGGTTCCGGATCGGCTCTCCCCACAATCCCGCCTGGGCGACAGCGAACTCGAGAGGCCCTTTGTGGAGGGCGCACTCGGCCATAACCGATGTGGACCACGCGTGGATCTGCATGACATCCTCTTCGCCGGTCAATAGCCCGAGATAGCCGATGGGGCTTTCGGTGAGCTCCAGCATGCCTTCGAGCACAGTGTCGGAGACGGCCTTCTCGGTCGCCCCCGGGGTGGAGATCCTTTGGATGATCTCCAAACGGGTCTTGCTCAGCCGATCCTCCCGTTCCGCTTCTTTTCGATCCGTGATGTTCCTGGTGAACACCACAAAACGCCCGCCCCCGACCGGCATGAAGCTTGCGCTCACTTCCACATCGATCAGGGTCCCGTCTTTTCTTCTGTGGCGGGTCTCAAACAGGCTGTAACCCGTTTCACACAAAATTTTCATGCGAAGCCCGGTCTCTTCCCGGGATTCGCTCGCTTCGATATCGCTGATCGTCAGCCGGGTCATCTCCTCCAAGGTGTAGCCGAGCTGGCCTGCCGCGGATTCATTCACCTCCAGCAGGCGCCCGTTCATGTCGATGATCCAGAATCCATCGATGGCGGTCTTCAGGAATTGCGCGTATTCCGTCTCTTTTTCCACGCGTTCGGTGACGTCCTGAACCATGCCTATGGAGCGGACGACCTCGCCGCGGGCGTTGCGCGTGTGCAGGCACTTCTCATAGACATGGCGCACTTCACCGGTATCCCGGCGGACGATTCGGTGTTCGATTTCATAGCCGGCCCTTCCTTCCACGAGGGAGTTGGAATAGGCACCCTCCACGGCGTCGTGGTCGTCCGGATGCACGGCTTCCAGGAATGCCTCGTAGGTGCCTGCGAAGTCTCGCGGATCCAACCCGAAGATGCGATAGGTCTCCTCGGACCAGGACAGTTGGTTGGCGGTCAGATCAAACTGCCAACTCCCGACCTTGGCGATCTGCTGGGACTGGGCGAGCAGGGTTTCATTGTTTCTCAGCGCTTCCTCGACTTTCTTTCGGGTCGTTATGTCAAGATGAGTCCCACAGGCTCGCAACGGCCGTCCCTCCGCATCCCTCTCGATGACCCGCCCCTTGTCAAGGATCCAGACCCAACCCCCTGACTTGTGCTTGATCCGGTATTCCGCTTCATAGAACTCTGTCTCGTCTTTAAGATGGGCGGTGAGCCTTTCCATGACTTCCGGTTTGTCGTCGGGGTGGATCAGTTCCTCCCACGTGGTCACGTGAGGGGTGAGCTCATCCAAAGCGTATCCCAGCATTTGAGCCCATCGTTCATCCAAGGTGACCCGGCCGGTCTGCACGGCCCAATCCCAGGCGCCCAGATCAGCGCCGCTTAACGCGAGCTGCAGGCGTTCCTCGCGGTCCCTCAATTCAGTCCGTGCGCGCAGGCGTTCCAGGTGCTGGCTCAAAATCCTCGAGACGGCTTCAACGAGGCTCTGTTCTTCAGGCAGGAAAGGCTCATCCTGACAATAATACACGGAAACACGGCCGGCGTTCTCACCGTCCACCTCGATGTGCGCCTGGAGCCCCCTTCCCCGGGCCTGCTCCGGTGAGCACGAGGTGTATCGCCTGTCATAAAGCTCAATGACCGGTACAGCGAAACCGGTAAACTGCATGCCTTGCGCGAGAAGATCGAGGATGTGAAGGCAGAGGTCGTCAATGGAGAGGTCTTCGTCCACCGAGTCGCGCACCCGTTGCAGGCAGGTGAGTTCCTTGTTCCTCTCCCTCAGTTCCGCTTCGGCCTGCTTACGCTCGGTGATGTCCTTGCCGACGCCGATAACCGCGCCCACACCCTTGTAGGTAATCGGCGTGATCGTGAGTTCGAGCGTCTTGAGGGTGTTGTTGATCCAGTATTCTGTTTCAACGGTCCCGCCTGCTTCCCAGAGCGACCTGTGAAGTTTCTCCTGGTGTTTCCTCTGCCCGGGTATGGCGAAATCCACCGCTCTCATCGCCAGCAGCTCTTCCCGGCTCTTTTCGACAAAATCGAGAAACGCCGCGTTTGCTTCGAGGTATCTGCCGTCCGTGTCGACGATAGCGATCGGGTTCCGATTCCGTTCGAAGATGGTCCGATACCGCTGCTCGCTTTCGCGAAGCTCCGCCTCTCCACGCCTGCGCTCGGTAATGTCCTGAACCGAACCGTGCAGGGCTATCACATTTCCGCCGGGATCCAATTCGGGAAAACCCCATGCGATGATATCCCGGATTTCCCCGTCCCGCCTGACCGCACGAAGCTCCAGCTCAAAGGGTCTAGCCTCCGAGAGAGCTTTTTCAACCGCCTTGCCAAGGCGATCCACATCTTCGGAATGGACCCACGCGGACTGCTCATCCCATCCTGGGGCGCCTTCCGCCGGATCCAGCCGAAAAATGTGAAACAACCCCTCGGACCAGGTCATCGTGTCCCTGACGATGTCCCATTCCCAACTCCCGATTCCGATGATGCGTTCGGTCCGGCTCAGCATCCTTTCGCGGCTTGCGCGAAAATCATCCTCCAACACCCTGTTGTTCCCCTTTCTGTGTTCCTTTTAATTCCCCCGCTTCTTCACGCGCTGGATTGCCAGCCGTGGTGATCCCCGTCGCTTCACAGGACTTCTACCCAGCCGAACGCCTTCCCCGGCGCCGATATTTTTTCATTATTCCTATCTCCTGCATTGTTTTTCCGGCTGCATTCAACCGTTGTGATAGACGCATTTATCGAAATGCTGTTTTGAGAGGGGCGAACCCTTGCGAAACCGGGAACCCGCGCCGAAGGCGTGGGGCTGAGCATCTTGAAGCGGTGCAAAGTAAAAATGCCCATTTAGGTTCTGGAAACTCGGTCGTGAAAAAAATTGTTTATTAATGGGCACTGAAAAAATTAGCGGCAATGATTGTCCGATGAAAACCACAAAAGTTCAAGCCAAAATATCGCAAGGCGCTGTTCCGCCTCTTGGCCCATTACGGTTCAATGTGGCCGCTTAATTTTAATAAGGGCACCGATGACTCGTGCAAAGCTGTCCAAATCACGAATATTCATTCTCTCTTGGGTGTTATCCGAAGTCGGCCTGGCACACACTTCAAAAAGGGCCGTACCTTTGCGGGAGTGGACGTCTATTCATTGCTTGAGCGTTTCTGCAGCCGATAGACACAAAGGATGAACGCTTGGAATCAACCTCATGGAACCGCCAAAAATCTGTGGGCACACGCATATTTTTATAATGCAATCAACGTGCTGATATCTATAGCTTTCTGCCAAATCATAAAAGTAAAGGCCCGAAACCCAAGATAGACATCCGCCCACAAATTCGGTATTTTAAAACATATCGTGATTTTTCATCACCTTAAATCAGATCCCATCCTTCTGGAGGGGTTATGATTGAGTTTACCCAAAAATTACCTGCCCGCGAATTTAAACATATAAAATACCAAGTCAAAATAGAGTAGCCTGTTTTACCATTAAATAAATATAGGCTATCAACCCTTCATTTAGCCGCAAAAATGGGAGTGACCAAATGAAAAGAAGACCTGATATAAATGAATTCATGACCATTAAATATATGGATTTATTTTATAACTGCTGTCTAAACTGGTTTACAACCATTTTATTCCTGATTTGTATTGGTTTTTTCTCATTTTTCATTGGTGGATGTGCTACTTCAAAAAAAGGCTCAGTTGGTGCAGCTGAAAATGCCGGAACTCATGATGAACACACACTGCCGGAAAAATATATGTCAGAGGGAATATCATATTATAAGAATGGAGGGTTTGAGAGTGCCATAGCAGACTGGCTAAAGGCTGCGCAACTTTTTGAAGAGGAAGAGAGATTCCAGAAACAGGCTGAAGCGCTTATTTTAATTTCTCAGGGGTATCAGGCAATAGGACATTATGAAGATGCATTGAAAAACCTTGAAAAATCTTTACAAATTGCTCATATATCCGATGAAATAAACCTTATTGCAAGTATTTTGAGTATAAAAGGGAATACATATCTTGCGTTAGGCGATACGCAAAAGGCCCACAGATATCTGACGGAGGCGCTCGGGTTATCGCGCGAAATGAAAAACGCTGAACTTGAGGCAACCATCCTTAACAATTTTGGAAATCTTCTCTCATACCAAGGCAGCTATGATGAAGCAAATCGTGCCTACGGGGAGAGCAACAAGATTGCGAGCAAGATTGGAAATCAAGAACTCGCGACAGCGGCACTTATTAATGCCGCTCTATCATCATTCAATAATAAGGAATATGAAAAGTCTGATTTATTATTAAAAAAAGCTCAGGATCAAATTATCATTATGCCGCCTTCTCATGATAAATGCTATGGATTGATTAACATCGGCTTGACTTACTATGATTTATCTTCTCATCTGAAAAAATCAAAGAACAGATTATTGACTGATGCTTATGGTATCCTCTATGAAGCGGCTTCTACCTCAAAGGAAATTGGGGATCTTCATTCTTTGTCGTATGCCTTGGGATACATCGGGACTTTTTATGAAAACCTTGGCCAGTACGAGGCATCCCTGGCACATACCCGACAAGCTGTTTTTGCAGCCCAGCAGACAAATTCGCCTGAATCTCTCTACCTGTGGCAATGGCAGACAGGTCGTTTGCTCAAGGCGCAAAATCAGTTGGATGAGGCTATCGATGCGTACAGAAATGCCGTGGATACAATTGAATCCACCCGGAGAGAGGTCACTGTGGTTTATGGAAGACAGCACACTTCATTTCGCCGTTCCGCGGGACCTCTATATTTTGAATTTGTGGACCTCCTCCTGCAGCGGGCGGCCATGACTGACGTGCGGGAACAATATGAGCCATACCTTTTTGAGGCACGTAGTATGGTTGAAATGGTAAAAATCGTAGAGCTTCGAGACTATTTTCGAGATGATTGCGTGGATAAGGCTCAGGCAAGGGTAACACGCCTCGATGAAGTATCAAAAACCGCCGTTGTCGTCTATCCGATCCTCCTTCCAGACAGGATAGAGTTGCTTGTAAGTCTGCCGGGTGGGCTCAAGAGATATTCAATACCTGTAAAAGCACGTCTGGTCGAGGCAGAGATCAGGCAGTTCCGAAAAAGGCTCGAGATGCCTTTTTCAGGCCAATATCAGTCCCATGCTAAAAAATTGTATGACTGGATTGTGAGACCACTTGAAGAGGATTTAAATCCTTTATCCATCGATACGCTGGTCTTTGTGCCTGACGGACCCTTGAGAACTATTCCGATGGCCGCGCTTCACGACGGAAAACAATTCCTTATCGAAAAATATGCCCTGGCCGTCACTCCAGGACTTGATCTCTCCGACCCGAGACCGATAGAAACCAAACAGCCCAAAGTTTTGTTAGCCGGCCTTTCTGAATCCTCTCAGGGATTTCCACCATTGCAATTCATCCCTGAGGAGTTGAAAGCCATACAGCATATTTATGGTGGAAAGGTGCTTCTTAACGAGGATTTTCTTCTTTCCAATCTGGAACAATCTTTGGAGAAAGAGTCTTTCAACATTGTTCATATAGCTACGCACGCAAAATTTGAAAGCGATGTTCACAAAACATTTCTTTTGACTTTTGACGACAAACTCACACTCGATCGCCTTGACCAGTGTGTGGGCTTTTTCCGGTTCCGTGACGAGCCACTGGAGTTGTTGACATTGAGTGCCTGCGAAACTGCTGCAGGCGACGACCGCGCCGCCCTTGGCCTCGCGGGCGTCGCTGTGAAGGCGGGCGCCAGGAGCGCACTGGCGACCTTGTGGTCCATCAATGACCAGGCTGCCGCGATGCTGGTATCGGAGTTCTACCGACAGCTGTCTGAACCAGCCGTGTCCAGGGCCGTCGCTCTCCAGCGGGCCCAGTTGAAGCTCCTTAAAGACGTTCGGTGTGAACATCCCAGTTATTGGTCGCCTTTTTTATTGATCAATAATTGGCTTTAGAACGGTTTCCATCTGTAAATGGCCATTTTCTGTAGAAAATCCTAAAACGATACAATAACAATCTGAGCGTGAATACCGTTATCCTGTAAATCACTGCGGGGATTTGGTACTTCCTTTAAAGGATGTCCCCAGTAAATTTCAAATTGTGGCTGCCAATTGAAAGGCTTTGTCAATGTGACGCCCCATCTAAGCCCGATTCCAATACTGGCGATGTAATCCTGTTCGGAAGAAGATGTACCGTCATTCCACGCTCTTCCATAATCGACAAAGGGGACCAACTGAACAAAGTCCGCCCATGATCTATCTTGAACGAGAGGGATTCGGCACTCGACGGATGCAATGAGACCGTTGTCCCTTACCATCTGGTTCTCCCGGTAGCCTCGAACCGTATATCTCCCACCTACGGCAATCTGTTCGATCGGCAGCAGCGGTTCATTGGTAAGCTGTATGTCAAGGCGAAATGAGGTTTCGACGCCGGATTCACCAAAACGCCCGGCCCACTGAAACTGGCCCAACCAGGAAAAGAAATCCGCGTCTGGTATTTCCTGGTCCGCGTTCATCGTAGCACCCAGCGCGTCCAATCCATAACTGAAACGGGACCTGCAGGCGAACACCTGGGACTGGGTGCGGTAGATCCACTCGGGCGCCGCGCGCAATGCGGTCACTCTAGACTCCCCGTTCTCGGCACCAGGAGAAAATGAAAACGGCTCCCCCAGCAAAAAAGTCTCATTGATGAGCCTTTCTCCCGTGAGAACAAGAGCCAATTCCTGATGCAGGTTTCTATAAAAGGGATGCCGCAACGTGAGGCCAAGGACTTCTAATTCACTCTCTATGTCCAACGGCTCAAAAGGTTCCTCGACGACCGTGAATTGACAGCTCTGGAAATGGAAGGTCGCCGTTGTGTCCCTCGACGTTACGGGCACGGAATAAAAGATATCGAAATCAGGAGAGACACCGTTTGAACGGCCATAGGCGAGACTCAATATGTCGCCGTTGCCTGTCAGGTTCTCGTGGAGAAAAAAGACCTCCCCCTCTTCAGCACCAACGGAGGGTGGCTCATAATTGTTGAACTTGAAGCCGAACTTATAAGGGGACCTTTCCTTGATTTCAACACCAAGCTCGCTTTCTCCTCGACGCAAACCAGGCCTTAGCTCAGCATTGATCTGCTCGATGCGAGGGTCTTGCTGCAACAGCTGCAGTCTTCTCTGGAGCGAAAAAATGTTAAGAGGGGGGGCGGTATCAAGCTCTATCCGATTCTTGATGTAATTGGGTCTGAACCGCCTTTTCTCCTCGATTTCAATCTTTGTCAGTTGGCCTTCGATTATTTGAATAGTCAAGATCCCATCGGTCACTTCTTGATTCGGCACGACCGCCCCGGAGTTAATGTAACCGTTTTTCACATAATAAAGCGTCAGTTCACGTCGGGCGTCCTCTAAATCCTCGGGACTCAACTCCCGATTCATAAATGGCCCGGTAACCTTGGCCAGTTCATCGTTTGAAAAGACGGTGCTGCCGGTCACCTTGATTTCCTTGATAAAAATTTTTTCCCCCGGGAGATGCCTTTTTGGGGTCTCGAGAGCCGGAGGGACATTTTTCAGGACCTCGTCGCGCGGAGGAAGGTACGGTTCCTTATCGAGAAGCGGCGGGGGGTGCCGGGGGCGACCACCGGCAGTATCCTGACCAGAGGCCTCCTCCACCACGGAAAAAACACACAAAAAAACAACAGGCCCCATGACCAAAGCCAGGGTCGCTATCTCTTTTCTACAGGCCTTCAGCCTAGCGAATAGTCTCTTCTTCTTTTTCATCACCTTCGGCCTTGGTTCCAGAAAAATAGATAGGACTCGGCAAGGGTCCACGGGGTTGGTAAATAGGTGCGCCGTCGCGCCCGCTTATGATAAAACTGCTGTATTCACCTCCCCTCAGCCGCGCCTCACAGGGTTCTCTCAGGAGCTCGGCCGCACTCAAGAAAGACTTGGGGAGCGGGGAGAGCAAGCCGCTGAGATTGATCACCGGCGCACTGATGTCCACGGTCCCATCGATCCCCAGAGCCGATGAAGCGCTCACCAGACTGCTGGGATCTGCTATAAAATTTTCAGCAACAATACGGATGTTGCCCCCTTTGCCTTCATAAGCATTAGCGATGATTTTACTATTTTTTAGAATAACATAATCAGGATCGATGGTGATATTGCCGCCTGTTGTTTGTGGTCCACCTTCAACGGAAGTAGTTATTTCACTCTCTATAAGATGGATCATATAGCCAGCATCAAGAACAATATTTCCTCCGTCAGCTATTTTTGACTCTGTTGTAACAAAACTATCTCTGCTAAGAAATTTTTCGCCGACACTCATACTGATATTGCCGGCATTGCCCGTTCCGGAGCTTTTAGCCGAGAGAAGTCCCCCTTCACTGAGCTCGACAAGTTCCGCCTGGATACCGATATCCCCACCGGCGCCCTCTCCATAGGCATCGGTGAGGAGTCCGCTGGCATATCCATCATCATCCACCCCGGAGATGGAGATGGAATCCCTTGCCAGCACATTGATATGACCTCCCTTGCCTGCGGCTCTGCTGGTACTGTCGATCTGGGCACCTCCTGTCAGGTCCATTGAACCGAGATTCAAGGAAATAGCGCCGCCGTCTCCATCCGCTCTTGTCTCAGCCCGTATTCTTCCCTGATCCATCTTCAAAACGGGGGTATACACCGTAACGTTTCCCGCGTCGCCGCTGTCGTAAGCACTGCTGAAAAGGCCGCTTACCGCCTCTCCTGCCTGGTCCAGTCCGGAGATATTAATGGAATCGTCGGCCCTGACCACCACGTTACCCCCCGCACCCGCTGCCCTGGTCGTGCTGTCGACTTGTCCACCGCCTGTGAGGGACAAGAAACCCACATGAATATTGATACTGCCCGCATTGCCGGTGGAAGCGGTCAGCGCTTGTATCAACCCATCATCAATGCTCAAATTCGGAGAAAGAATGTTCACCGTGCCGGCATCACCACTCCCGAACGTACTCACCGTAATGTTGCTCGACAGGCCTGGAATTCTTTGGCTGCGCCCGTGTATGGATATGGAATCAGAACCGGTTACTTGAATATTTCCACCTCGGCCGTTGCCGGAACCTAAGATAGACACAGACGCATCTATTTGAGATCCATTTGCCAGATCCAACCGCCCAACCTCCAATAAAATATCTCCCGCATTTCCATCACCAAAAGTTATTGCCTGTATTCTACCATCGTCTATTTCAAGACTTGGTGTATTTGTTATGGAAATACTGCCTCCATCGCCGATTCCAAATGTAGTGCTTGTAATGCCTGTTACAACATTCGGATCATCAGTTTGATTGGAAATGGACATTTTTTCTTTTGCGCTCACGGTAATTTTTCCACCTTTGCCGGAACCGCCCAGGAATGTGAGGGCGTCTGTATTGATCTGTCCGCCATCCAGCAGCATCAACTGGTCAGTTTCTACGAGAATGTTTCCGGCATCTCCATCATGGTAAGTTTGGGCTCGGATCAGTCCGCCATCCTTGAGCGTCAAAATGGGTGTATATAGGGAAATTGATCCTGCATTGTCGTAACCATCAGAGCTCGTATCGATAGAACTGAAGAAATCTGAGATTGTAATGGAGCCTGTTGATTTGACGATTATATTGCCTCCCTCACCAAGTATCGAGGTGGATGAGGTTATTTGACCTTCATTATTAATTTCAAGCCGTTGTACATTATCGATTAAAATATCCCCGGCATCACCTGAACTCCACTGCCCGGTATAACTGCTTATCCAGCCTCCATCAACAATCAGAACGGGGGAATCCACGAGGATATCGCCTGCATTTCCGTCAGGCCAAATCCACGCAGTGCCGAATGTGTCCGTTGAGAGCCGGGTCGTGTGATCCCCTGAAATTAGGATTGAATTCGCGGCCGTAACCCCCAGATCCCCTGCGTCGCCTGTCCAATATGTGGCACTACCTATCATGCTTCCACTGTCAATGATCTCCAGGTTCCGGACGCTCAATTCGATGTCGCCGGCATCTCCGATATCCTGAGTCTCTGTTAAAATTCTACTCTCTCCATCTATTCTGACATCTTGTGCTCCAATAAGAATATCAGCGCCATCACCAACCCAGGCAGAAGCCCCGATTCCGGCGCTGTTCGAAAGGTTCATACTTTCGGTCAACCCGATATCAATCAATCCTCCATCACTAAAACCAAATGTGGAGGAAAAGATGTTGGAGTTGTTTAATGAAAGATTGCCTCCTCGTATACACACATTGCCTGCCGGGTCTCCGCTCGTGCTGATGTACCCGCTATTTGAAATGTGAATGTCCCCACCGTCCGCGAAAGTGGCGGAATTCGAATCAGGGACAAACTCGCCGGCGGTTGCGGCGCTTACGATGTATATCCTACCGCCTGGGGCATACAAATAGCCGAACGGGCCTCCCGTAATCTCTATGTCGCCCCCCACCATGGACAGGCTTTCACCTGTCGGTACATCCAACATACTCTCCTGGATGGAAATACCGCCGGGATTGTTGTCGAGAAAACCGAAAGCCGAAGGGGGTGCCGTGGTAAGAGTGCTTGTTTTTGCAGGGTCGGCATAGAAGATATTCCCGTCCGATAACCGCAGATAGTCAGCCGAACTCGCGTGAAAAGAGCCGTTTATGTCAAGCCATGCATTCGGCCCGAAAAAAAAGCCTTCAGGATTAAGCAAATAGAGATTTGCATCGAGAATAGAACAACGCAGTAGACCGTTTATGTATGATTGCTCACCTGCCGTTACCCTGCCGATGACATTCTCGATACTATTCTGTCCGCTGAAAGTGGCGCTTTCCCCAGTCAGTACATTGAATTTACCGAAGCTGTGGAAGAGGTTGGAGCCATGCCTCGAACCCATGGACTCATCGATGAGATAGTTCGGCCCCGGCAGATTTCCGCTCGGTCCCATGGTCCCGTCGAGTGTGATTTCAGCATGGCATTGTGGAATCGAACCGATTAGGAGGAATCTAAAAAATATAGAAAAAACTAATAAAAAGAACTGAAAGATACGATATCGAAAAATTCCTGACATTTTCAGACTCCTTTCTTTCAAAAAGAGATGTCAGTTACAGAGACCTATAGAAGCTAAATGTAGCTTGATCTCGTCTATTTAAAAAATTACGATATCGTGAATCTGAAAGATTGTTTTTTATTTAAGCAGAAAAGCTAATTAATTTTACTAAAATTATTCTAATTTGGGTGATAAAATAATTGAAAGGTAGACATTATAAAGATTTTTTTTAGGCAGTAAAGTGTCTAAGTAACAATATTTCTTACACTTATGCGAACACCTGATCAATTTAAAAATTTAGCTTAAATATTATATTATCACATTTATCTTAATATTCTAAAGGCTATATTCACTGAATATCAAAAAATCCTCGATGGCCTGCCAAAAACCAGCTGTCCGGGCGCCGCTCCATTCACATCGAGTCTGAAAAACACGCGTGGCGATTCCGCAGGTCAGGCTTCGCGCGCCCTTTCGAGGCCTCTATCGGGCCCCAGCAGAATGAGGATGTCGTTTTCCTTTACAACGAACTGCCCTGTCGGAACGAAGTTCGGCTTCTCCTTGTTCATCTCCTTGACCGCTATAACCTGGACGCCGTAGCGATTGATAAGGTCCAACTCCCTCAATGCTTTTCCAACAAATGATTTCGGCGGGGCAAACTCGATGATGCCGTATTCCCCGAGAAAAGGCAGATAATCCAGCATGTTGGGGTTGTGAAGGCGCTCCGCGATGGATATAGCCAGGTCCCTTTCAGGGAAAAATATCTCAGTCGCCCCTAATTTTTTGAGAATGCGGCCGTGCTCCTGGCTGATTGCCTTGGCCATAACCCGCTCGATACCCAGGTCGATGAGGTTCAGGGTCGCGAGAATGGAATCGCTCAAGACTGAACCGATGGAGATGACTGCCGCATCCATCTGCTCCAGGTTCAGGGATTCCAGGGTCCTGCGGTCCGTGGCATCCGCCACCACCGCCCGGCTGACGCTGTCCTTAATGTCCTGGACAGCCAGGGGCCTCTTGTCGATGACCAGAACCTCACAGCCCTTTTCATAAAGCCGGGTTGCGAGGTACTTTCCAAAGTTGCCTACACCAATAACGGCGAATTGCTTCATAGCTCCCCTCATCCGATCATGATGTTTTCCTCTGCATAATAATAGGCGGGTTCCTTTCTTTGACTTAATGCCACGGCGACGGCCAAGGGACCAAGCCTGCCCACAAACATGACAAGCGTGAGAATGAGCTTGCCCGCCGCGCTCAGTCCAGGTGTGATCCCGGTGGACAGCCCCACGGTCCCGAAGGCGCTGATCACCTCGAAAAGCAGCTCAAGAAACAGACCGCGGCTGACAGTGTGCGACACGTCGCCTATCTCCGACATGAGCAGCATCATGGTTGCCGTGATCACCACGGCCATGCTGACCATAACGAGACTGACGGCCTTTTCTATGCTCTCCCTGGCTATTGAGCGGTAAAAAACACGCGGCCTCGAGCTTCCTTGAAGGCGCGAAATCCCCAACACGATCAGGCTTGCAAAGGTGCTTGTCTTGATGCCGCCACCGCACGATCCGGGTGAAGCGCCGATGAACATCAGGATCATTAAGATGAACAGGGTTTCATTGGCCATCCCACCAATGGAAAGGGTGTTGAAACCAGCCGTCCTGGCACTCACCGCCTGAAAAACCCCCGCTGCGAAACGCCCGGAAACAGACAATGGAGACAGTGTGTTGCGCCACTCCATGGTGGTGATCAAAAGGCTGCCGAAAACGATCAGGAAAAAGGAGGTGGTCAGGACGATCTTCGAGTGAAGGCTCAGGCGGGACAAGCCTCGGCGGCCTAATGGCATTTTTCTTTTGAGCTCCGCCAGGACAAGAAAACCGATTCCCCCGCTTATAATAAGAAAACAAAACACCGCATTGATGAGCCAGTCCTCTCGATAGGCTGTGAGACTGTCTAGAGAAAGACAGAATCCTGCGTTGCAAAAGGCACTGATGGAATGAAAAATCGCCGAATAAATAGACTCGACCATACCATAAGAGGAGGAGAATTTGATAAATAGCACTATGGCCCCAATGAGCTCGATGACCCCGGTGAACAAGACCACATGCCCTAGTATGGATTTGAGGCTTTTTTCCCCTCCCTGGGTGAAACTGTCAAAAACGAGCCTCTGATTCGCGAGCCCGGGCCGGCGTCCCACCATCAGGATGAGCAGGGTGGAAAGTGTCATAATGCCCAGCCCTCCCACCTGGATGAGGACCAGGACTGTGCATTGGCCGAAAAGGCTCAGCTTGGTCCCGGTGTCCACAACCACCAGTCCGGTCACACAGGCCGCCGAGGTGGCCGTGAAGAGGGCGTTAATAAATCCGAGTTCGGTTCCGTTTGTCGCCGAGGGGAGCATCAGAATGGCTGTTCCCGCCGCTATGAGGCAGGCAAACCCCATGACCGCGAGCCGCGCCGGCGAACGTAAGAGTGCCTGAAACGTCCTCCACCTAAACGGCTTGTTTTGTACTGCAAGATCGTTTATTCCCATTGTGATCTTTTTTACCGCAGATGCCTCCTGATAAATCACCGAACGTCCGATTCGCCATGGACAGATCAAGAGGCGAACTGAAGCGCCGCACAGGGGGTCTCGCGGAACGACTCTTAGATTGCGAAGCCGGGAACCCGCGCCGAAGGCGTGGGACTAGGCATCGCGCAGTGATCTCTTTCCATGTCCTGTTTCGTTGCCGGGGTGTCCATAAAGTGCTCAAACCAGGATGCAACAAAAACTCTACGTCTTCTTTATGAAAACCTCAACCTCCTTCAGGGGCATCCGGCCGGAGGTGAAACCAGAAGTCAGCCGAATTCCTCTTTGACCTGCCCTTGACAGCCAAAAGCGGAGTGTTTATTATTTTTTAAAAATATGCGCTAATAATATCAACAACATAGCATAGCCACTCGGTTCGATAGAAATTCTCTAAATGAGGTGAGGTCTTATGGAACAAAAAAGCCCTGTAAATTGTAAGCATTTTGTTAAGGACGCCGACGGCTTCTGGAAAGCTGTCCACATAACGGATATCCATTCTTCCTCGGGTGTTATTCGCATATCACCTGGCACAAACTTCAAAAAAGGCCGTACCCTGGCGGGAGTTGATGTCTTTTCACTGCTTGAGCATTTCTGCCCTAGATAGACATTATTCTGTATTTATTTTTACTTTATTTTATCTATTGTAGTCGAATAAACCAAATATGCATTTGTGTCTTGGGAGTCCCCGGTTTTAAAACGCCCCAGTTTTTTTCCAAAAGGCATGAATCATAAAAAAAAGGCCGCGAATTCCCATTTCCCCTTCAGGGGAAAAGAGCCTTCGTGGCCGTAAAACCGAATTGTTTTGTCCTTTAGCCCTGTCCCAGCTCTTCTAGAAGCTGATTCATCCATCCGTTGAGCTTGGCATCCGCAACTGAATAGTAGTGGGGGAGATAGGGCTTGATATCCAGAACAGGGCTCCCGTCCACCGCGTCCAACCCTGACACGCGAAGGGTTGTCCCGTTTCGTTCGAGCAGCCTGACGGCGATCAATCAAGAGAACGGGATTGGGCCGCGCGGGGCTGCACGTGGAAAACACGCCGACCAGGGGCATGTCCTTTCTTCCCATGGGGTGGACCCTTTTGAAGGATCGAGCTTCCTCATCGACAAGGTGGGCCCAGTAAAGGACCAGCAGATGGGAGAAGTCTTCGATCCCTTCCACGATGTCCGCGTATAGCGGGTCGATGAGTATGTCAGATACATGCTCATTTCGATGGGAGGAAGCGCCTGTGTTGCCTCCCCAATCCAAATCACCCGAACGGGCCACTAGACTCGGTTCAATAATGTCACTCCGAACGATTCCCACGGCCCTCAATACCATTTCGCTCATTTATTCCTCCCGTGCGCCCTTTTCCCCGGTCCGTTGACGAGCGGGCGCCCAGGCCCGGGAAGATGCCGGCATTGACGTCGATGTAATGGGCACCGGCTTTTACCTGTTTACGAGCTACCTCCTGAATCATTTCGACATCATGTGTTTCGATTGCGGTTGCAATGGATTTTCGGTAAGCATTGAGAAGTTTCAGGCGCTTGTGTAGCACGTCCAGCGCCCGGTCTATGAGAAACCCGAGTTGCTCGCGACCAAGCCCAACGAGGTGTACTCCTGGGATATCACCAAGCTCAAGGGGCCTGCGAAGTGGACCTATTTTTATCTATACGTGATCCTGGATATCTTCAGCCGTTACGTGGTCGGGTGGATGGTAGCGCATCGGGAGAGAGCCGCGTTGGCGAAGCGGCTGATCGAAAGCACCTGCGCCAAGCAGGGCATCGTCTCTGGCCCGCTCACCATCCATGCCGATCGCGGCTCCTCCATGAAGTCCAAATGTGTAGCCCAGATGCTGGCAGACATGGGCGTGACCAAAACCCACAGCCGGCCTCGTGTGAGCAACGACAATCCCTATTCGGAATCACAGTTCAAGACCCTGAAGTACTGCCCTCAGTTCCCGGAACGCTTCGGGTCGATCCAGGCCGCCAGAGCCTTTTGTCAAAACTTTTTCACTTGGTACAACCAGGAGCATAGACATGCAGGAGTTCTTTTTTCCCGATTGAGTCTTGAATGTCAAGAGGTACCCTGATGCGGAAACACCAAGAGGAATTCTGCCGTACAAGGTATGCTGGATTCACGGCTTGCCACCCCCAATGTGGATACAGGTTGTGTATAGGGATGGTGCCGAGAGTTTTCCATAAAAAAAACCGTTGAAAAATCAGCGGGTTACACTCAATATGGTGCCGAAGGGGGGATTGCTAAGGGAGATCTAAGTTGTTGATTTTATTGACCTCGACCTTTCAAAAAACGCGGCGAATCCGAAATTATCCGCACCCTATACGCAACCAAAAACCGTCATTTACGAGATGCTCGTTTTCTGGTTAAATATTGTCCCTTCTTTACGCGGGAAAAGGCTGGGGTGGAGAACCGACCTTTTCCCGCGGTTCAGATTGAAGTGGAGTTCTAATATTTCCTGCCTACCCTACCCAGTAGACATCCCTAAGGACGCCCATTGTAAAAACGGTCTTAGAGGCTGAGCTTTATGAAAACCCTATTAAGCCTCACGGCCCTGAAACACTGACCAATGAATAGTTGGGGTTCCTTAAGCCTGGCTACTCTTATGCTAACGATCGGTATCATTAACTTTCCATTTTCAAGAGCATAGAAATCATTTATCGTATTTTGGGTCAGTAATTTCCGGTTAGGAGTTTGCATATGAATTGACGAAAAAAAATACAAAATTCTGCGCTTTTCATGCATTTTTTGCTTGACATTTACCAATGAAGGTGTGGCGAAATTTTTTCCTAAATGATA
>Ga0272443_10001937_pt1 | contig 27968 bp, 23 predicted proteins | sample SSMAcet12_FD_193581 | JGI IMG/M metagenome (GOLD analysis project Ga0272443, IMG submission 193581) | Marine sediment archaeal communities from Little Sippewissett salt marsh, Falmouth, MA, United States - SSM-Acet-12 | ecosystem: Environmental > Aquatic > Marine > Wetlands > Sediment ... | reverse complement strand
GCGGGCGCATCGGCAATACAGACATTGCCTTGTGCACCTCCAGGTAAAGTACCGGTCAGTGTCGGTTCCTCTGTGTCCCCTCCCGTGTACACCACCACCGCATTGGCGGCAAAATTATTGCACTCATCCTCTACCGTATAGGTGTACGTTGCCGTCCAGCTGCAGTCATCGCCCAATACCTCAGAGTCGATCAGTGTTGCTGTTACTGTCCCGCAGTTGTCCGTGTACTGTGAGGCGATCGTTGCTTCTGTTGGGGCTGTGGGTGCATCAGCGATACAGACATTGCCTTGTGCGCCTCCAGGTAAAACACCGGTCAGTGTAGGTTCCTCTGTGTCGCCGCCCGTGTATACCACCACCGCATTGGAGGCAAAATTATTGCACTCATCCTCTACCGTATAGGTGTACGTTGCCGTCCAGCTGCAGTCATCTCCCAATACCTCAGAGTCGATCAGCGTTGCTGTTACCGTCCCGCAGTTGTCCGTGTACTGTGAGGCGATTGTTGCTTCTGTTGGGGCCGCGGGCGCATCGGCAATACAGACATTGCCTACTGCTCCACCTGGAAGGGTCCCTGTAAGAGTCGGGGCTTCGGTGTCGGCTTCTAAAGAATTTACAGAAGTAAATAGAACAGGATCAAGCTGATTATCGTACTCTGTTTGAAGCCAATCAGCAGAACGTGCTATTTTTTGGATTCTGACTTCATCAATGATCCCATCAAATGACCTGGTACCTCCTAAAGCAGTTGCTGGTTGGTTTCCGATGGCAACGTCCACCGAAGGATTCTGGTCGATGTTACCACCCACTGAATGGGCTTGGCTTATCGCAAATTGTCCATCCTTAAAAAGAGACATAGTCGGATCATCATACACCGCACTAACGTAGGCCCAGTTATTAGCAAATAACTGAGAAAGCGGCACGTTTCCTGGTAAAGTGTTGGTATTACCACTCGCCTTCAGTCGGAATCTTAAAAAATAATCCGGACCATCGTCTATGGTACTGAGCATCCACCAGTGATCCTGATCACCTGAACCGATGGCTTTTGAAACGATTCTGGCATCACGCTGAATAAATGATTCTGGCCTTATCCAGGCGGAAATTGTCAGCTCATCTCCCGGAATATCAAAACTTCCTATTTCAATCTTATCACTGTGAGGAGGAGGCTCATACTCAAAGTCTTTTGCCCCTTCAATCTGCCCATCAACATTATCAGTCCCTATATTGGTTCCATCATAACCATTGTTCGATGCATCTGTAAAATCATTATCCTGCAGGTGATACACAGCTACATAAGCATTGGGATCCCATGTACTTGGAGTGGAGGGATCAGTCAGAACACTGGAATTGCCAAAATATAAATAGAAGATATAGTCTGATGCATCGCTGAAAGAAGGAACCTGCACCCAGGCAACGTAGTGTCCTGAAACCGGATCATAATATTCATTCTCATGGTTAAGAGATGTACTATGATCCTGTGAAAAAATAATATCAAATCCATTTTCATTTTGAACCAATCCGCCATTTGAGACTGATATCAGGTCCGAATCTGATAGGTCAATCAGTACCGGGAAATTCGCATGTGGCCCGCCAGTGACATTCGATGAAGGTATGGTAATCTGTTTACGATAGCAGTACCCGCTAAGCCACTGTCCGTCTAGGTCAGGCAACAGTAAGACACTGAATATTAAGGATATAAGGATTGTTCTGCTTAGTATTGAAAGCGATCGGGATGAAGCTGGAGATATTGAATTGCCATCCGAACGCCGGTAAATCAATCCGCAAACCCTCCCCAGCCCGGATTTTCGCAGGTCAGTTTTAAGGTCAGTATTTCTGTTTCCAGTGCGGACAGGAATCACCTGATAAAAAAAATTATTCCAGGCACCCCTAAGGGACCCGGATGGGTGCAAAGCAAGACAATGTTTTCTACAGACTCAAATATGCGCAATTTCGTTGCTTATACGCAATTATATACGCGCAAGTTTCCCGAATTTAGAAAAATTCAAAAGTAGATTCTAATTGCTAGCCATGAAAAAATGAGTGCAGCACTTCGAGCGAACGGATCTCTCCCATCCCGTCCACATGCATTTTGTAAAAGCGGATCAGCCCTTCAAGCACGCTCTTCCGCTGCCGGCTGTTCAATCCGATGTCTGACGGGTTCTGGTAGTTGCGGCTCATGTAGAGGCTCCACCGCTTACTTTCGCCTTCATCCAGCTGGATGTCCGGATGGCTCATGCCGGACCGGAAAGATCCGCTTGCCAGGTCGAAATACTTGTCCGTTTCACTGAAATTATTTTGTGGATAAAATCCCAGGTGCCTGGTCAGCTGGAACATGAAAATGATGTGGAAATCGGGCGAGGGTTTCTGCAGGGCGTCCAGGTAACGGATGGTACTGATCAGGAAGTGGGCAAGCATGGGGTTCTGTTCCTCTTCCTTCAGCACCCGGTACAATACTTCGGCAATAAAGATAGCCTGGGTGCTCTTGGTAATGTCATAGGGAATGGAATTGAGCGGGGTCGCGCGGCTGACTTCCCTGACCATCTGGATCTCCCTGCCTTCTTTGTGATATACTTCGAAATCGAGGATGAAAAGGGGCTGAAAGAGATTTGAGCGGTTCTGTTTCCTGGATTTCCGTACACCTTTGATCATGTAGGACTGTCTGCCGGACTGTTCGGTGTAGCAATGGACGATCAGGCTCGATTCCCCGTAGCGGGTGGTATGCAGCACAATCCCTCTTGTTTTGCGGATCATCTCATTTCACGATTCAATTCGAAAGGGTCGAAAGAATGGCCCTAATGGATGAACAGAACCTTAGTGACATGGGACAGGGTACCTTCCCCGCCGGAAAGGAAGATCATATAGACCCCGGTGGCCACGCGGTCGCCCCTGAAATTCTTCCCGTCCCAGACGGCCTGTCCCCCCAGCGATTCCGTTTCATACACCAGGTTGCCGCCCATATCGGTGATCTTGACATTGGTCTTTTCCACCAGGCCCTTGATGGCCACCAGGCCTTCGTAGGTTTCCCTCACCGGATTGGGATAAACGACCACGTTGTCATACTGTGAACTGCCGGTCAGCGCCTCTCCCCTGTAAGAAATGATCCCCTGGTCGGTTCCGAAGAACACCTCTCCGGAGATGCCGTCCACACAGATGTCCGTGATGTTGTCGGAAAGTAGGGGACTGTTGCTGGCATTGAACTGTTTTATCTGTTCCGTCCCGTCGGGTGAGACCAGGTACACACCCCCGCCGCCGGTCCCCAGCCACTTCCGGTTGGCACCGTCCACCTCGATGGCGGTGACCAGCTGGGATCCCAGCAGGGGATCCACGTAATCTGTCCCGTCATTACGGGAGACCCAGATTTTCTGGGCATGCACCGAACCTTCGGTGAATAGTCTGTAGGGGCTGTAGATCACCAGGATCCCCTGGTTCGTTCCCAGCCACAGGTTCCCGTTTCTGTCCTCCGCAAAGGAGTGTACATCATTGGTGATCACCTTGCCGAATTCATCCACCACGCTGATCTTTTCATACACATCGTCGGAGGTGTCATCAATGGTCCCGTTGTCGTCCATGGCAAACAATCCGTTCCCGCGGGGGACGATCACCCATTTGTGGCCGGACTGCGTTACCAGGATCCTGCCCAGGGCGCTGAAGTCCGAAAGCAGGTTATCCAGCCTGAAGCTTTTCCAGGTACCATCGGTTTTTAACACCGACAATGGTTCCGAAACCCCGGTGTTGGTCATCCACAGGTTCCCCATGGGATCATGGACAATGCCCCCGATCCTGATGAAGTCGCCTCCGGGAAATATGCTCTGCAGCGTGCTGTTGGACTCCCCGAACTGGTTTACCTTCTGTCCGTCGCGGTACTCCAGCAGTCCGTACCCCCAGGAGCCGGCAAAGACATGGGTCGGATCCAGGGGATCCACGGAGAGGGTGATCAGGTCCCTGTGGGTGCGTGTGGTGTCATAATCCCACTGTTCATCCCTGAAGGTTTCAAGGACAGCCAGGAGGAACTGGTTGTTCCACGCTCCCGTGATGCCCCCCTGCACCGCATACAGCATGTTCCCCGAGGAGGCCATGTCGTAAACGCTGGAGGTATACGGACCGTTGGGCACGATGGACCACTTTTCACCTCCCTGGTCCGTCACCAGTCCCTCTCCGTTGTCGGCCACCCAGAGCGTTCCGGAACCATCCACCGAGGCGGACCGTGGATTGCCCGTATAGAGTTTCCGCACCACCAGGAGATCATCGCTGATCACATTCACATGAAAATGGTCCACCAGGGTGACCACATCTCCGTGATTCATGATTTTTCTGCACCGGTCGCTGGTAAAATAGGGATATGGATCCCAGGTACTCCCGGTCCGATAATAGACCCTGTCCTGCTCACCGGCCGGATCCTCCCAGGAGGCGAACAGCGTCCCCCGGTAGTGGGCAATGCTGTTGTATTTACCCTGTGGGTCGGGCAGATCCGTCAGTGTTTCCCAGGCGTTGAAGTCAAACAGGAACGGATCTGCAAGCAATCCTCTCCGGATCCCCCGGTCTGTGGCCGCATAGAGGTACGTCCCGTCAGACGTCACCTGGTTCACGCCCAGCGCCTCCCCGTCGTCCCCGATATAGTAGGTCTCCTTGATCTCGTTTCGTTCAAGGTTCAGCAGAACGATCCCGAAGCCGGTGGAGATATAAACCATGTTCTCCATGAAATACAGATCATTGATGGATTTGTCCCCGGGGATCTGCTTCTTCATGATATCGGGAATGTTGAGGATCTCCTGCTCCCTGATCACATCAATATTGGCGTTTTTGTAAGCGATCACCAGCGTGCCCGTCGCCTCGCTCCAGCGCATGGCGATCACACCATTATCCGACAGTCCGTCGATCTTGGACAATTTTTCGATGGAGTTGTCCTCCAGGTTGTAGTAGAAAAATCCGCCTGTGGATGAGCAATAGATCCTGTCTCCGGCAGCTTCCACCAGCGTGCAGTAGGCATATGGAAGGTGGGTGCGCCATTCACCCATTTTTATCTGGCCTTTGACGGGAGGCCACAATGCCAGGCCGATCAGCATTATCCAGAAACCTGCGCCGCGCTTCATATTCATTCAGGAGGATTTCTATTAGTACGGAAATTCCACCTGCATATTACATATTCTTCAGGAATTCCGCCAGTTTTCGTGCCGCAATCGCCCGGTGGCTGATCTCGTTTTTCATGGAGAGATCCATCTGTGCAAAAGTCCCCTCATATCCATCAGGTTTGAATATCGGGTCATATCCAAAACCCGATGTCCCTGACGGCTCCAGAGTAATATCACCTTCAACTGTTCCTTCAAACAGGTGTTCTTTTTCATTTATTATGAGAGCGATAATCGTTCTGAACCTCGCTTTTCTGTATTCCATTCCCTCCATTTCCATCAGCAGCTTTTTCATGTTTCCGACCGATGGTTCCATTTCCGGAAACACAGGATCGCCCACCTGTGCATACCTTGCCGATATGACACCCGGAGCTCCCTTCATGATATCCACTTCCAGCCCCGTATCATCCGCAAAACAATTCATTCCGCAGCGTTCATACACATACCGGGCTTTCTGAAGGGCATTTCCCTCCAGGGTATCCTGGTCCTCCGGAAGCGGATCCGTGACCCCCTTTTCCTTGAGCCCGTAAAGTTGAAATGATTCTCCAAGTAATGCCCTTATCTCTTTCAGCTTATGTGAATTATTCGTGGCAAATATCAATTCCATACGGTTATCGTTCTTACATAATAAAACAAAGGCCATCCACGGGGGACAGCCTTCGAAATTATGAAAAAAGGATGAATTATGCGCCTCCTGTTGCACGGAAACCTCCCGAAATCCTGGCGGGCCTGGGATTCAGGCACATGACAGGGAGGCTCTCGGGGTTAGCAAGGAGGTACTGTTCGGGGGCTCCCAGGATATAGTCGATCCACCGGATATCGCGGGTGGCCATGACCAGGATCAGATCGGCCTTGTGTTCTTTGGCAAAACTGATGATCTCCTTCTTAAAACTCTCCTTCCCCGTGGAGGTCATGATCTGGTACGCCACGTCATGCCCCTTCAGAAAAGTCTCAATGTACCTGATATTGGAAAGGATCTTCCTTCTGAAGCCTCTGTCCCTTACCTTGGATTTCAGGATGATGAATTTGGATCCGAAATTCCTTGAAAGGTAATAGATCCAGTTGGCCTTCTCCTTGTTCTCCTGCTTGAAATCGATGGGCAGCAGGATGGTGTCAAATCCTTCCCTGACAGGTTTGTCCTGGACGATGAGGAACGGGATCCTTGACGAGACCACCACCTTCAGCGCTTTGCTTCCGAAAAGTTTCTGGGCGCCCACCCTTCCGTGGGTTCCCATGATGATCATCTCTGCTTTCATCTCCGATGCCACTTCTCCGATGGCATGGAAAATGCTTCCGGTCACAATTTCAAAATGCGGTGCTTTGCCGTATTCCTTTCTCATTTTCACCGCTGATTCTCCGATCTTTTTTTTCTTCGGCTCGATATCTTTTTTGTCACCGACCACATGCAGGAGGAGGATCTCCCTGTTCAGGATCTTTGAGATATATACAGCGTGCTGAAAAGCGTTCTCAGCCACCTGTGAGAAATCCCACGGTACGATTATTGGCCTTTCTAACTTTTCCATAAATAACCTGTCGTTTAGTTATCAATGAAGGGTTCAGATATTTTTATATTTTTGATAGAACCTGACAGCAGGTGATCGCTCCGATTCACAAGTTATGAATTTATTTCTCAAGTCATACAGGAACTATTTTATTTTTTTTCTCATCATAACCTGTGGATCCGGCTTAAATAAAGGGTTCACGAAGGGGAGGCAGGTGTACCTGACCCCCTGGATCCAGGAAATCAAACTTCCCGCCCGGTTCGCTGACATTCCCCCCAGGTCCTTCTTCCCCGATGAGCTGGGACACATCTTCCTTGGAAAAGACAACGGTCTCACGGTCATCGACGGGGAAAGGTCATTCCACATTTCCATGGACGGGCCGGTTTACGTGACCGGAAAAAAAGGTTCCGACACCCTGTTCTATACGTGTAAAAATGATCTTGGTTACATCACGGGCGACCGCAGGGGCGGATTGCGGATCAAATCGCTGAAGCATCGCATTCCTGCCGGTTCCCGAAGTTTTGCTCCGGAGCAGCTGGTCCTGTTCGAAAACAGCTATTTTATCAACACCGATCGCGGGATCTATTACCTGGGACCGGATACCCTGCAGCATTTTCTTTTCCCGGCTCCCGTTCGCAGAATGCACCGCGTGGAAGGGCAACTGTACCTGAGTGTGGAAGGACGGGGAATTTCCCGGTGGAACGGATCATCTTTTGAGGAGTATGTCACCCTTAACCAGCCCGGGAATGCGTACCTCTGGCTGCTGGGCACGGAAGGAAACGGATTGCTGGCTGTGAACGCGGACGGAACGCTTCGTCATCTCGGACCGGATCAGAAAGCCCCGCCCACACCGGACCATCTCCCTTTCCTGGAGGGGATCAACTTCCTGGAAGAGATCAACGACCGGCTCGTGCTGGTTTCCACCAGGGAACACGGCATCGGGATATTCAACCACCGGGGCCATATGATCACCCTTTTCGAAAACAAAGGGGGCCTTCCCGAACAGGATATCCGCCAGATATACGCTGACGGGGACAATGAGATCTGGATCCTCGCTTCCCGTTCCCTCCACAAGATCACCTTTCCCTCTCCCGCCGCCTCCCTGCAGTTGAACACGGCCGAAACAGGCATCATCCATGCTGCTGTCATGACAGACAGGGGATTTGCCCTGGGCACCAGCCGGGGCGTGTTCCTGATGGAGCAGGATCCGGGTAACGGTCACCTGTGGCATATGCAGGACCTCCATCCGGGGAACGGAGAATCCGTCCATCTGCTGGCATCATGCGGCAACCTGCTGTTTGCCGGGGGTGCAAGGAACCTGACCTGCATCGGGGACGGCCATGCGGAACGCCTGGATCAGGGCGCCTTCACCGGGCTCATCTCCATGGACGAAGAGGCTGTCGTCGCCGCCGGTGACAGGGGAATCGCGCTTTACAGGTTTCGGGAGAACGAATGGGATATCCGGCGGCTCGACACTTCGCTGATTTCCGCCCATTCTTTTGTCCGGTTCGATGACAGGATCTTCTTTCTCTGCGCGGAAAAAGTATACATGCTATCGGACGATCCGGGAAGTATCGTATCCGTTCCCGTTCAGCCGGAGGAGATGCCCTTCCGGCTGATCGCACTGGAGGGAAAACTTTATCTGCAGGGGAGCAGCCGGGTGTACGCCTACGACGGGGAAAGACGGGTTTTTAAACCGGCCCCGGAAGATCCGGCGGCCGGGATCCTTTCCGCGGCAGATATGCTTTTCCCCATCGGCCCCTGCCAGTACTGGGTGGTGAAGAATGAAAGCAGGTATCGCTCCCGTGTGCTGAATCTCAGCAACATCAGAGAATCATCAGAGATGGAGATGATATTTCCCATTCTTCAGCAACTCGGGGAGATCGTTGGCCTCCATATGAAGGACAGCGTTGTTTATCTCACGGGGAGAGACAGGATCACGCTTTTTGACCTCCGGGAGATCGGACACCATCAGGAAGAGGTATCCGTAAGGATCGACAGGATCAGGAGCGATGATACCGGTCTGGTGGACATGGAATTTACAGGATCCTCAGCAGGAAAACAGGTTCCGGGAGACATGGTGCTTTCGCACAGCAGCAATGATCTGGAAATCCACCTGGCCGGACTGGAGCACCAGAGTTTTCCCGATCCCTTTTTCAGGTACAGGCTCCATCCGGGCCAGGAACAATGGAGCGCGTGGAGCGGCAGGAGGGATATTTCACTGAGGAATTTGCATCACGGACAATACAGGTTCCTGGCGCAATCGAAGGATCTCTTCGGGAACATTTCCGAGCCGGTGACACTTCAATTCACGGTAAGGGCCCCGTTTTACCAGTCCTGGTATGCATATGTGATCTATGTGTTACTGTTCCTTTTCGGTTTGTTCCTTCTTCGCAAATGGAGGCTGCTGAGCTACCAGCGGGCCGCCCCGGGAGTCTCGGCACCTGTCTATTCCAGGCCGGGAGAGACGGGTTCCGAAAAGGAGGGACCGGTCCTTGCTGAAACCGGCCGGCTTCCTGACACGGTCCCGGAACAGCAGTCAAAAGGCAGGGGCAGGTGGGATAAGTATGACAGGGCCACCGTTTTGTTTTCTGATATACAGGGTTTTACGAGGATCGCGGAGGAAATGAACCCGGAATTGCTCATTGACGAGCTGGATAAGTTCTTTTTCCATTTCGACTCGGTGGTGGATAAATACAACATCGAAAAGATCAAGACCATCGGTGATGCTTATATGGCCGCGGGAGGGATCCCCGAGAAGAACAGCACCAACCCGGTGGAAGTGGTCCTTGCCGCCCTGGAAATGCAGGCCTATATGCAGCAGCTGAAATCCACCCGGGCCAGGATCTGGGATCTCCGCATCGGGATCCACACCGGACCGGTGATTGCCGGGGTGATCGGCCACAAAAAGGTATCCTATGATATCTGGGGGGATACGGTCAATACCGCTTCCCGTATGGAATCCAGCGGCATACCCGGAAAGGTGAATATTTCCGGGATCACCTACGAACTGGTGAAGGACTACTTCATCTGTGAATACCGCGGGAAACTCCCGGTGAAATACAAGGGAAACATCGATATGTACTTTGTGACGGGTCTCCGGCCCGAGCTGTCGGTCGACCTGAAGGGGATCCCCAACAAAAGATTTTATGTCAAGCTTCAGCTTCTCAGGCTGGGGGACCTGGAGGAGCGGGTGTTTGATCAGATCCTGGCGGAATTTCCGGAAACACTCCATTTCCACACACCGGAACATGCCCGCAGGGTATATGACCAGTCCTTCCTCCTCTGCCGCTCAGAGGAGCTGGACCAGGAAGAGCGCTTGCTGGTCAGGACCGCGGCACTCATGCTGTTCACCGGCCTCACGCAATCATACACCAATTTTGAGAACCGCTCTTCCGTCATCAGCAGGGAAATCCTTCCCGGCTACAAATACTCAGAAACCCAGATCGACCAGGTCTGCAACCTGATCCTCTCCACGAAGATGCCCTTTGATCCGCATAACAAGCTGGAGATGATTTTGATAGATGCCAGAATGGAATATGTGGGCCGGCCCGATTACAGGAAGCTGATCGACGACCTCTACCGGGAAGCAACCGAATCGGGCAGACAGGTCACATGGGAGGAATTCAGGCAGGAACAACTGGAGATGCTATCAGGCTTCCGCTTTTTCACCCTGGCCGGACAGCGGCTCAGGGAGATCCCCGCGGCAGAGCAGATCGCCTTGATGGAAAGAGAAGGGTGAACCTAAAACATCCTTATAAAACATCTGTGCATAATTGGCGCTCATCGGGGTAATCATTACTTTTGACTACTTGTTCAACGAATATTCAATGCTATGGACCTTGACTGGAAAAACCTCGGGTTTGCTGTAAGGAAAACCGATTACCATGTCAGATGTGTATACCGTGACGGGAAATGGGGTGATCTGGAAGTCTCCCCGGATGATCATATATCCATCCACATCGGGGCCACCTGTCTGCATTACGGGCAGGAATCGTTCGAGGGACTGAAGGCCTATCGCGGAGCGGACGACCGCATCAGGCTTTTCCGTCCGTGGGACAACGCCCGGCGGATGATCAACTCGGCCCGGGGCATCCTGCTCGCCGAAGTTCCCGAAGAGCTGTTCCTGGAGGCCGTGGAGAAAGTGGTGCTGCTTAACCGGGATTACATTCCCCCCTACGGCACCGGAGCCACCCTGTACGTCCGGCCGTTGCTCATCGGAACGGGGCCCGAGGTGGGGGTGCGTCCCGCGAAGGAATATACATTTCTGGTCTTCGTGATGCCTGTCGGGCCCTATTTCAAGGAAGGCTTCAAGCCCGTGAGCATGGTGATCTGCAGGAAACATGACAGGGCGGCTCCCCTGGGGACCGGTCACCTGAAGGTGGGCGGCAATTATGCAGCCAGCATGAGCTCGGTGGCATCGGCACACGAGAAGGGATTTGCGACGGCCATGTACCTGGATGCCAAGGAAAAGAAATACATTGATGAATGCGGACCGGCCAACTTCTTCGGGATCAAAGACAACACCTATATTACCCCGGACTCTCATTCCATCCTTCCCTCCATCACCAACAACAGTCTCCAGGTGCTGGCCGAAAGCTTCGGAATGAAGGTGGAAAAACGCCCCGTCCCGGTGGAGGAGCTTGCACAGTTCGAGGAGGCCGGTGCATGCGGTACCGCCGCGGTAATCAGTCCCATCGGGAAGGTGGTGGATGAGGAGTCGGACAGGATCTATCGCTTTGGCGACGGTATAAACCCCGGTCCCGTGACAACCCGTCTGTATGAAACCCTGACAGGGATCCAGAACGGCGATCTCGAAGATACATTTGGTTGGGTCAAAATCCTGCAATAATTCCTATCTTTGCCCCATCCATTTCCAGATGAGATGTCAAAGAAGGAAACAAGGACATACACCCGCAGGATCCGCAGTTCATACATCACCTCGATCATCAGCATCTCGCTTGTCCTCCTGCTGCTGGGCATCGTCGGTCTTTTGCTGATCAACGGCCGGAACATCCGCAGGCAGGTCATGGAGAACATCGGTTTCAATGTGATCCTGAAAGACAATGTGAAGGAGGCGGATATCTACCAGTTGCAGAAGATCCTGGACGCCAGGCCCTATATCCTGTCCACCGACTACATCACCAAAGAGGATGCCGCCCTCGAGACCGAACAGATGCTCGGGGAGGATTTCGTCCGTTTCCTGGGATACAATCCGCTTCCCCCTTCCATCAGGGTCAGGCTGCACGCGCCCTATGCCAATCCCGACTCGGTGGCAAATATCGAAAAGGACCTGATGCAGTACGACTCCATCGAAGAGGTCTACTATAAAAAATCGCTCCTGTATGCCGTCAATGAGAACATCAGGCAGATCTCGCTGGTGATCCTCGGATTCTCCGTGCTGCTGACCCTGATCTCGGTCACCCTGATCAACAATACGATCCGTTTGTCCATATACTCCAAGAGATTTATAATCAACACCATGCAGCTTGTAGGTGCCACCCGGGGTTTCATCCGGCGGCCCTTCCTGTTCAGGAGTGCCGCCACCGGACTCACCGGAAGCCTGGTGGCCCTTGCCCTTCTGTTCGGGCTGATATACCTGCTCCAGAACGAATTTGAGGGAATGTTCTCCCTGCGGGATTATGACCTGCTCGCCCTCTTATCCCTGGCCGTGATCCTGACGGGTGTGCTGATCAGCTGGATCTCCACCTTTTTTGCAGTGAATAAGTATTTGAATATCAAAACAGACAAATTATATTATTAATCGCCCGCCATGAGCAAGAAGAAAGATGAGAAAGCGGATTTCGCTTTGAGAAAGGAAAATTATCTCCTGCTGGTGATCGGATTTGTGATCATCGTGATCGGGTTCATTCTGATGATCGGAGGCAAATCAGAGGATCCCACCGTATTCAACGAGGAGGAGATATTCAGTTTCCGCCGCATCACCCTGGCCCCGATCATTGTTCTTGCAGGTTTCATTTTCGAAATCTGGGCCATCATGAAAAAACCCCGGAAGGGCAACGAACAATAATCTCCTGCCGAACTTCACATGACCTGGATTGAAGCACTGATCCTTGGCATTGTCCAGGGGCTCACCGAATTTTTGCCTGTCAGCAGCAGCGGTCACCTCGAACTGGGGAAAGTCCTCCTCAACACGGAGGTGAAAGAGGATCTGACCTTTACCGTGCTGGTGCATTTTGCCACCGTGCTCAGCACCATTACCGTCTTTTTCGGTGAGGTCAGGGAGCTGGCAAAAGGCGCATTTGCATTCCGCTGGAATGAACCCACCCGGTACCTGGTGAAAATACTCCTCTCCATGATCCCGGTCTTGATCGTTGGCATATTTTTCAAGGAGGAGGTTGAATCTTTGTTTTCGGGAAACCTGCTGCTGGTGGGAATCGCCCTGCTGGTCACCGCCCTGTTGCTGTTATCCACCCAGCTGGTCAGACCCGGCGTGAAAAAGATCCCCTATGCAGACGCTCTGATCATGGGCATCGCGCAGGCCATCGCCGTGATTCCGGGGATCTCCAGGTCAGGGGCCACCATTTCGACGGGACTGCTCCTGAAAAACGAGCGCGGCGAAGTGGCCAAATTTTCGTTCCTGATGGTCCTGCTGCCCATCATCGGGGCGGCCGGATTGGATCTGCTGACCATGGATGCCTCTGCCGGATCGGCTGCCGTTCCTGTTATTTCGCTGATCACCGGTTTTCTGGCTGCCTACCTGTCAGGATTTCTGGCCTGTCGCTGGATGATCTCCCTGGTGAAGAAAGGGAATCTGCACTGGTTTGCGCTCTATTGCGGGATCATCGGCATTTTGGCGATCATATTTGCCTGATTGAATGGAAGATCATCTTGCTGAAACATATCTTGAAGGAGCCGTCCTGCTCATCGATAAGCCGCTGGAATGGACCTCCTTTGATGTGGTGAACAAGATCCGGCAATCGCTGAAGCACCACCTGGGGATCAAAAAGATCAAGGTGGGACATGCCGGAACACTGGATCCGCTGGCCACCGGGCTGGTGATCGTCTGCACAGGGAAGGCCACCAGGCAGATCAGCCGGTTCCAGGAACTTGAAAAGGAATATGAGGCAGCGATGAGGCTGGGGGCCACCACCCCTTCCTTTGACCTTGAAACAGAAACTGATGCCCTGTATCCCTGGGAGCACGTCACCCTTCCCATGGTGGAGCAGGTACTGGAACGCTTCACAGGTGCCATGGAACAGCTTCCGCCTGTCTTTTCAGCCAAAAGCGTGGCAGGGAAAAGAGCGTATGAGATGGCCAGAAAAGGGAAAGCCGTGGAACTGAAAAAACAGCCGGTGCAGATTCACCTCCTGGAGCTCCTTTCTTATCACCCGCCCGTGTTGTCAATCAAAGTGATATGCAGCAAAGGCACCTATATCCGCGCCCTTGCCAGAGATCTGGGTGCCGCACTGGGATCGGGAGCGCATCTCACCCGGCTCCGGAGAACCCGGATCGGACCCTATCACGTGAACGAGGCCATTTCTTTGGAGAACTTTTCAAAAAAATTAAAACTTTTGTAACAAAATTGTGTTCTTTACGTATAACGATGCTCGATTTGGGCAAAAACCCCAATACACTCAATGAAGTTATCCCAGTACAAATTTAATCTGCCACAGGAACTCGTTGCCAAATTTCCTGCCCAGAATCGCGATGAATCAAGGCTCATGGTACTGCATCGCGATACCCGGGAGATTGAGCACAAGACCTTCAAGGAAATCATCGACTATTTCAAGGACAAGGATGTGATGGTGTTTAACGACACCAAGGTATTCCCGGCCCGCCTGTATGGCAACAAGGAAAAAACAGGTGCCGAGATTGAAGTGTTCCTTCTGAGGGAGCTGAACCGGGAGCAGAGGCTCTGGGATGTGCTGGTGGATCCGGCCAGGAAGATCAGGATCGGGAACAAACTTTACTTCGGGGAAAATGATGTGCTGGTGGCCGAGGTGATCGACAATACCACCTCCCGGGGAAGGACCCTCAGGTTCCTGTACGACGGTGATTACGACGATTTCAAAAAAACGCTGTTTGAGCTGGGTGAAACCCCCCTGCCCAAATTCATTGACCGGAAGGTGGAACCGGAGGACAGGGAACGATACCAGACCGTATATGCAAAGCACGAAGGTGCCGTGGCGGCTCCCACCGCAGGGATGCATTTCAGCCGCGAACTGCTCAAAAGATTGGAAATAAAGGGGATAGAGTTTGCCTACATCACACTGCATGTGGGTCTCGGGAATTTCAGGACGGTGGATGTGGAGGACCTGACCAAGCATAAGATGGACTCCGAAAGAATCCGGATCTCCGAGGATGCAGTCAGGATCGTAAATGCGGCGAAGGCAAGAAAGAGCATCGTATGCGCGGTGGGCACCACGGTGATGCGCACCCTTGAAAGTTCGGTTTCCACGGACGGATTCCTCAAGGAGTATGACGGCTGGACGAACAAGTTCATCTTCCCGCCCTATGAATTCAGCGTTCCCAACCACATGGTCTCCAACTTTCACCTTCCCTATTCCACCTTGCTGATGATGGTCTCCGCCTTTGCCGGATACGAATATTTAATGGACGCTTACAAGGTGGCCATCAAAGAAGGCTACCGATTCGGGACATACGGAGATGCCATGCTGATCCTTTAACCGCCGGTTCATGCCTCTTCTGAATTCCATTATTTCCTGGGTGAACGTGAAACGGCTTCACCAGATTGAGCTTTTCAGGCAATACCCTTTCAATGTGCAGCAGGAGGTTTTTTTCAGGCTGGTGGAACAGGCTGCAAGGACCACCTGGGGGATCCAGTACGGATATGATTCCATCAACACCATTGAAGATTACCAGCAGCGGGTTCCCATCAGCACCTACGAAGACATTATCCCCTATGTGAACCGCCTGCGCGACGGAGAACAGAACCTGCTATGGCCCACGGAGATCAAATGGTTCGCAAAATCATCGGGCACCACGGCTGACAAGAGCAAGTTCATCCCGGTCAGCTACGAGGCCCTGGAGGATTGCCATTTCCGCGGCGGGAAGGATGTAATCGCGTTCTACACGAAAGAGCGGCCGGATAACGGGATCCTCAGGGGAAAGGCACTCACGCTGGGAGGTAGTTCACAGATCAACAAGTTCAGCAACCAATCCTTTTACGGGGACCTGTCGGCCGTGCTCATCGAAAACCTCCCCTTCTGGGCCAACTTCATCAGAACCCCGTCGGCCGAGGTCGCCCTCATCCCCGATTTTGAGGAGAAGCTGGATAAAATCGTGAAGCATACCTTCAACGAGAATGTCACCAGCATCGCCGGGGTCCCTTCCTGGAACCTGGTCCTTCTTCAGGCGGTGCTTGATTATACGGGCAAAACGGATATCCTCCAGGTGTGGCCGAACCTGGAGCTGTTCACCCACGGCGGCATCAGCTTCAAGCCATACCGGGAACAATTCAAAAAGCTGATCCCCTCACCGCACATGAGTTACCTGGAAACATACAATGCGTCGGAAGGGTTTTTCGGCATCCAGGATGAACTGGACCGCGATGACATGCTGCTGATGCTGGACCTGGGGGTGTTTTACGAATTCATCCCCATGGATCATTTTCATGAACCGAACCCGCCCGTGCGCACCGTCAGGGATGTGCAGGTGGGCATCAATTATGCGATCGTGATCACCACCAACGCAGGGCTTTGGAGGTACATGATCGGCGATACCATTGTATTCACTTCCCTCAATCCGCATAAATTCAAGATTACCGGCCGGACCAAATATTATATCAATGCCTTCGGGGAGGAAGTGATCCTGGATAACGCTGAGAAGGCGCTGCTGGAAGCCTGCCGCGAAACGGGGGCGGTCATCAAGGAATACACGGCCGGTCCCCTGTATATGAGCGGCTCATCCAAGGGAGCGCATGAGTGGATCATCGAATTTCAGACACCTCCCGGAGATATGGAAAAGTTCGGGGAAGTGCTGGATAACACCCTCTGCTCGGTCAATTCCGACTACGAGGCAAAAAGGCACAAGGGGATCACCCTGGAAAGTCCCAAAATCGTTCCGGTGGAGCAGGGAACTTTTTACAGGTGGATGCAGCACAGGGGCAAACTGGGCGGGCAGAATAAAATCCCCAGGCTTTCAAACGACCGCAGGTATTTAGATGAGCTGAAAGAATTATTAACCCGATAAAAGTTATTATCTTAGTCATATCGACTAAATCATCAAACGCTCATGCATGTAGCAGTTGCCGGAAACATCGGTTCAGGGAAAACAACACTCGCCAGTCTTCTGGCCAAGCACTACGCCTGGGAAGCCCAGTATGAAGATGTGGAGGATAATCCGTATCTCAACGATTTTTACCAGGATATGCAGCGGTGGAGTTTCAACCTCCAGATCTATTTCCTGAACAGCCGTTTCAGCCAGATCATCAAGATCAAGCAATCGGGAAAGAATGTGATCCAGGACCGGACCATTTATGAGGATGCCTACATCTTTGCACCCAACCTGCACAGCATGGGACTGATGAGTACCCGTGATTTTGAAAATTATTTTGCGCTGTTCAACCTGATGAGCTCGCTGATCGAACCACCTGAGCTGTTGATCTACCTGCGGGCGACCATCCCCACCCTGGTGGAACAGATCCAGGCCAGGGGCCGCAAGTACGAAAACAATATCCGGCTGGATTACCTGAAACACCTGAACGAGCGGTACGAGGCATGGGTGGAGACCTACAACCTGGGCAAGCTGCTGATCGTTGATGTGGATCACTACAACTTCAGGGACAACCCCGAACATCTCAGCTCGGTGATCGACAAGATCAACGCCAACATCCACGGGCTTTTCTGAACCCGGATCAGGGAGTTGCCGCTTCCTTCGGAACGAAAACCACATCCACCACATTGGGATTCCTGTAGAAATCCTCCATGACCTTCTGCACGTCAACCGGGGTCAGGGACCTCAGGATCTCTTCATAATTGGCCGGATCGTCGAAATTGATCCCGTGAATGTAGTAATCGGAAAGGGTGTTCAGGTAATAGGCATTGTGCTCCTTATTCTGTTCCCTTGTTTTCAGCAGATTTTCCACGGTTTTTGACAGATCCTCCCCGCGGGGACCTTCCTCTGCCAGGGTGATGAGTTCATCATAGACCTTCTCCTTCAGATCGGAAGCCCTGTCGGGATCACAGTCGAACCTGATCTGCATCCTGGCTTTTTCAACAGGCCACCTGCCCAGACTGGTCCGGATGCTCACTCCGTAAGTGCCCCCCTCCTCTTCCCGGATCGTTTCCACGTACCTCAGGTCCAGGATCCCTTCGATGACCCGCATCACCATGATGTGATAGGGATCATACGCCATCTCATTGTGCAGCACAATGTTCACATTTGCTTTCGGGGTTTCCAGGAGCATGGGGATCTCCTTTTTCACGACCCCCTCCGGTTCATTGATCATCCTGTCTATCCAGGTCTCTTCCCGTTCCGCATCGGGAATGGCACCGATATATTTCTGCGACAGCATCTTCACCTCTTCCCGGTCCATGTTTCCCACAATGATGAAAATGAAATCACCCGCGTCGGCAAACCGGTCACGGTACACCTCCTCGATCATGTCCAGCCGGACATCCTCCAGGAATTCCTCATTAAGTACCCTGGTGCGGGGATGGTAATCGGAGAGGATCAGGCTCAGCGAATCTCCCATGATCTTCTGCGGATTGTTCCCCATGTTCCGGACCAGTGCACCGTACCTGGCCATGATCGCCTGGTGGGCCTCCTGGTCGAACCGGGGATGGGTGAAATAGAGATAGATCAGCTGCATGAGTGTTTCCATGTCCCCGGGACTGGCCGTGCCGTTCAGGCCTTCGTTCAGGCTGTTCAGGCTCAGCTGCACGGAAACGTTCTTGCCCGTCAGCATTTTCTGCAGTCCCATGGCATCAAACTCCCCGAGACCATAGAAATCCATAAGGCTGGTGAGCATATCCGCCGACGGTACATACTCATCTCCGTAGAGTGAAGTTCCTCCCTCGCTGTAGGCATGCAGCTGCACCTGGTCCTTCTCGTAATCCGCGTGCCTGAAAACCACCCGCGCCCCATTTTCAAGTGTCCACTCAACCGCATTGAAAACCGGGAGCTCCTTTGTCTCAAGAACACCCACGGGCGCAAGTTCCCCGGAGATCAGGGATTCGGCCAGTGCCTCGTCCACGTAAGGTTCCACATCCGCCATGGCAACCTCTTCGATGATCCTGCAGGAAGCCTCCTCGGTCAGGTGCTCCACATCTTCCCCTTCCGGTCCCTGTACCACCAGCACCCTGTTTTTATCCCCGATCCACCGGGTCACGCGTGCATCAAAATCTGCCGGGGTGATGGTGGGCAGCAGCAGCTGGACCAGCTGGTACTCATCTTCCACCGAAACGAAGGCATCCCCCTCCAGGAAATGGCTGACGTACTCATCCACATACTCATCGTTGGAGATCTTGTCCCGTTCCTTGTAATATTTCTCCCAGCGGATGAGGATGTTGGATTTGGCGCGTTCAAGCTCTCCCGGGGTGAACCCGTGCCTTTTTACCCGCTCCAGCTCGGTCAGCAGCGCACTGAATCCCTTTTCCTCCTCATTGTGCCTGGGGATGGCGATCACGCTCAGGGCCTCATAACCCCTTTCAAAATCCCCGTAACTGATGACCCCCACTACGAAAGGGGGATCCCCTTTCTGCAGCAGTTCATCGATCCGCTGGGACATCATGTTGTTAAAGAGGGTCTGGATATAATCCTCACGCAGGTCCATGACCGTCCTGACCCCTGCATCGGGATCCCGGTGGCGGATCATGTAACGGATCACCGTCTGGTCGGCCTCCCTGTCCGTGACCAGTCCGTATACAGGCGCTTCATGATCGGGGATCTCGAAAAAGGGCCTTTCGGGGGGATCCTCCACCGGCGGGATCTTCGAAAAGCGCTCCCTGACTTTTTGCTCCATTTCTTCCGCATCGAAATCCCCCACGATGGCGATTGCCTGCAGATCGGTCCTGTACCACTTGTGATAAAAATCCCTGAGGGCATCGTACTCAAAATTCTCGATCACATCCAGGGATCCGATCACATCCCTTTCCGCAAATTTGGAGTTGGGGTAGAGGTAGGGAAGCGACGCGGTGAACATCCTCCACTGGGCATTCCTCCTGGTCCGCCACTCTTCTTTGATCACTCCCCGCTCCAGATCGATCTCTTCCTCGGTCAGGAGCAGGTAGTTGGACCAGTCGTGCAGGATGAGCAGGCAGGTGTCCAGGATGCCGGGTTTGTTTACCGGGACATCGGTCAGGTTATAAACCGTTTGGTTCTGACTGGTATACGCATTGATGTTTTCCCCGAAGGCCACCCCGTGCCTTTCCAGAAAATTGATGATCCCCTTTTCCGGGAAATGTTTGGTCCCGTTGAACGCCATGTGCTCCAGAAAATGGGCCAGTCCGTCCTGGTGGTCCTCTTCGAGCAGGGCACCCACATTCTGAATGATGTAAAATGATGCGCGCTCTTTGGGTTCCTGGTTGGCCCGGATGTAATAGGTCAGTCCGTTGTCCAGCTGTCCGTATCGGACCTTCTCATCCAGGGGAAGGGACTGCCCGGGATCTGTCTGTGCCTGTGAAACAAGTGCCGACGCGGCCATCCAAACAACGAAAGTCAGTATGATCCTGTTCATTTGTATGATATGTTAATGATTTGTAATTAAGCTCATTGAATCCCGCAGTGACGGGCGAAATCCATGGGTGCCAAAAATGAAATTGAATTTATACATTATTAAACAATGAGCACGTGTATTTGATGTTAATTTTTTATAATTTGTCCTCCGTCATTTCATTTCAACCAAAACAGACAATCGCAATCATGCATTTTTCCCGAAGAAATTTCCTGAGGCTTTCCGGGATCGGACTGATGGCCTCGCAGGTCCCCGGAGCCATTGCCGGGGGATCGCACCCGGAACCGAAGGAGACAGGCAAAAAGTTTCCCTTTGAACTGGGCATCGCCTCTTACACCTTCAGAGAATTCAGCCTTGAAGAGACCATCGGGATGACCCGCAGGCTGGGGATCGGCCACATTGCCCTGAAGAGCATGCACATGCCACTGGAATCCTCCCCGGATGAGATCGCACAGGCGGCCGATCTTGTGAGAAGTGCCGGCATCAATCTTTACGGGGCAGGTGTCATTTACATGAGCTCGGAGGAGGAGGTACAACGGGCCTTCGATTATGCAAAGCAGGCGGGACTGAAAATCATCATCGGCGTCCCCGAGCATGACCTGCTGGATTTGTGCAACCGGAAAGTACAGGAATACGATATCAGGCTGGCCATTCACAACCACGGGCCGGGCGATCAAAGGTACCCCAGTCCCGAAAGTGCCTTCACGAGGATCTCGGATCTTGATCCGCGAATGGGGCTTTGCATGGATATCGGTCACATGGTTCGTATCGGGCTGGATCCCGTCGTGGAAACATCCAGGTTTTTCGACCGGGTGCATGATGTGCATATCAAGGATGTGGATCAGGCGGCATCATCCGGGACTACCGTGGAGATGGGCAGGGGGGTCATTGACATCCCTGGTTTCCTGAAGTTGCTGATAAAAAAGAAATACACGGGCGTGGCAAGCTTTGAATTTGAAAAGGACGGCCACGATCCGCTTCCCGGACTGGCTGAATCGGTGGGGTATGTCAGGGGTGTTCTGAATTGTATCGGTTAAGAAAAAAACAGGGTCAATTGTCGTTTTTTTTACCCGTTGTATGGCATTATATTCTATTTTTATATACTTTTGAACCGCTTTTATAAAGTTAATTATAATTATCTACTAATTAGTCACTTACGTAAATGCCGTTTGCGGGTAAATACAAAGGTCTGCTTCCGATCCCGGGAGGTCTTCTCCGGTACTGGCTGAACCTGTACTCGGTCCACCTGCTGTATTTCCTTTTTTACCTGAGAATCAAGATCAGGGTCTGAACACCCATTTCCATTTTTTCCACCGGGACAAGGAACCCTGGTGGTTTATCAATTTTGTTTCATCACCAAAAAAATGGAAAATCATGCAAGACATACTGACAATCGAACAAAAAAAGATCCTGCCTGTAGGAACAGGCGGTTTTTACACAGGGAACAGGGTTCCCGCACATTATTTTGAAACCTCGGGTACCGGTGAAAGCGACATCGCCATCCATGCAGGTTCGTATCACCTGGCACTCAAAGCTGCACAGATCGAGATGTGCAACATCATGACCTACTCATCCATCCTGCCTGAGATTGCCACCAGGATCGACCGTCCCGATCAGATCACCCATGGTGCCGTTCTGGAGTCCATCATGTCCGTCTGCAATGCGGGCAAGGGGGAGCAGGCCACCGCCGGGATCATTTATGCCTGGCTGTACGACCGCAGCAACGGATCGAGATACGGAGGCCTGGTTTGCGAGCACGAAGGCAACTACGATTTGCGGGAGCTGGAAAGAAGGCTCAAAGCCAGTCTGGAGGAGCTTTACGAGCACGGGTATTCGGACAGGTACGAACTGGGCGATCCCCGGATCCTTTCCGAGTCCTTTATTCCCAGGAAAACCCACGGCACGGCGCTCACCGCCCTCTGCTTCACCTCCTATTATCATCCAGTGATACAAAGCTGAGGAATGATCAATTTCGGTGACATTGCAGGAACGTACGGGAACCCGTCGGATTCGGGGATCGTGCTGGTCCCCGTTCCCTATGACGGCACCAGCACCTGGATCAAGGGAGCTGACAGGGGACCGGCTGCGATCATGGAAGCTTCGGCCAACATGGAATTGTATGACATCGAAACCGACAGCGAAGTTTACAGGCGCGGGATCCACACCGACGAGCCGGTCACCGAATGTAAGGATCCCGAAACAATGGTGAAGGCCGTGCAGGAACGGGTGGAAGAATGGCTGGAGCGGGACAAATTCGTGGTGACCATCGGGGGCGAGCATTCTGTTTCCCTGGGAGCCGTGAGGGCACACCACCAGAAATATCCCGGGATGTGCGTGCTTCAGCTGGATGCCCACGCGGATCTCCGGGAGGAATACCTGGGAAGCCCATTCAACCATGCATGTGTCATGGCAAGGGTTCGCGAGATTTGTCCGGTTACCCAGGCGGGCATCCGGAGCATGGATATTTCTGAGAAGGAGCACCTGGACCCGGGAAGGGTCTTATTCCAGGAGCAGATCATCCGCGACCCGGACTGGATGGACCGGGTGATGGATACGCTGAACCGGCAGGTGTACCTGACCCTGGATCTGGACGTGCTGGATCCCTCCGTCATGCCCTCCACAGGAACTCCCGAACCGGGGGGAATGGACTGGTACAGCCTCCTGGTATTGTTGCGGAGGGTAATGACAGAAAAAGAGGTTGTCGGATTTGACGTGGTGGAGCTTTGTCCCACAGAAACCAACAGGGCTCCCGATTTTCTGGCGGCAAAACTGATCTATAAAATGTTAAGTTACCGTTATCATTGATTTTCTGCGATCATGGCAAATAAGAAAGATTTACTGGCTGAAAAAATTCAACACATCGACATCAAATCATTTGATTCCACCCCTGTCATCGATGGCATGAAGGAGATGTCTTTCACGTCGAGGGACACCGCCCGGGCTGCGGAGATCCTGCACCGGATGGTCAAAGATCCGGAATGCACCGTGATCCTCACCCTGGCAGGCAGCACCGGCGCCGGTGGCTGTCTGCAAATATACACGGACATGATCCGCAGCGGGATGGTGGATGCCGTGGTGGCCACAGGGGCTTCGGTGGTGGATATGGATTTTTTCGAAGCCCTGGGATTCCACCATTACAAAGGCTCCCCCCATGTTGATGACGGCATGCTGAGGGATTTGTACATCGACCGCATCTATGACACGTACATTGATGAAGAGCAACTGCAGGAGTGCGACATGACCATCCGCAAAATTGCCGACGGAATGAAGCCCGGGGTTTATTCCAGCAGGGAATTCATCCGCGAAATGGGCAGGTACCTTTCGGGAAGGGAGAAGACCAAAGACTCGCTGGTTCTGGCGGCCTATGAAACGGGCGTTCCCGTCTTCTGCCCGGCATTCAGCGACAGCAGTGCAGGCTTCGGCCTGGTCAAACACCAGTGGGAACATCCGGAAGCCCATGTGTCCATCGACTCGGTGAAGGATTTCAGGGAACTGACCATGATCAAGATGCAGGCGCCGGTGAGCGGCCTGTTCATGATCGGCGGAGGGGTTCCCAAGAATTTTGCGCAGGACACGGTGGTCTGCGCGGAGATCCTGGGCAGGGAGGTCCCCATGCACAAATACGCGGTCCAGATCACCGTGGCCGATGTGCGCGACGGGGCCTGTTCAAGCAGCACCCTGAAAGAAGCTTCCTCCTGGGGAAAAGTGGATACGACCTTCGAGCAGATGGTCTATGCCGAAGCCACCGCGGTGCTTCCGCTCATTGTCAGTTATGTGTATCACAGGGATGACTGGCAGCAGCGCAGGCCCCGCAGGTGGGCATCAATATTCTAAACAGACACATCATGGAAAGTCCTGTTTTCGATTTTATCATTCTGCCGATCCTGATCCTGCTTGCAAGGATCGTGGATGTATCCATGGATACCATCCGGGTGATCCTGATCGCAAAGGGATACCGGAATTATGCTCCGGCGGTCGGCTTCTTCCAGTCGCTGGTATGGGTGATCACAATCTCCAGGGTGATGGTGAACCTGGAGAACTGGATGACCTATGTGGGATATGCAGGCGGTTTTGCCCTGGGTACCTACTTCGGGATGCGTATCGAATCACGGCTGGCACTGGGGCATGAGTTGATCAGGGTGATCACCAGGACCAACCCGGTCGAGCTGATCAAAAACCTCCGCGAATCAGGCTATCCGGTTACTTCCGTCACAGGCCAGGGAAGGGAGGGAGAAGTCGGGATCCTGTATATCATCATGCAAAGAAAGGCAATGCAAGAGGTGGTAAGCATTATCAAAAAATTCAATCCCAAGGCTTTTTATACCATTGAGGACATGCGGTTCGTGAGCAACGGCTCCTACATGCCCCGGTCGCGGAAGCTGTTGCGGCGAAGGGCACAGACCCGGTAGCATGAAAGAATAAAAAATTTTCATACCTTTCCTCTGACAAACCCCAAAAACCTGAAATAATGAAAAGACTGATCATTCCCTTTGCCGGGATTGCATTGATGCTGCTTTTTAATTCCGCTTCCTGCACCCGGGAACCCTCCGCTGATTTTTCATTTACCACACCCACCGAAGTGGGCGAACTGATCCAGTTCACAAATCTGTCGACAAATGCCTCGACCTACAGCTGGGATTTCGGGGACGGCGAAACTTCCTTAGAGGAATCCCCGGTCCACCAGTTCGAGAAACCCGATACATACACCGTGTTCCTCACGGCCGAAGGGAAGGGTGGAACAGCCTCCACCACCAAGGCCGTCACCGTCACCGGGATCACCTATTCCTTTCAGAACAGCACCAGCTATACCCTGTATGAATTTTGTTCATACCACTGGACCGGTGAGGAGATCGTGGACTTCATCGAGCACGGAACCCTGTCCACCGGCGCAGAAACAGAGGTGGTCATCACGGATAAGACCAATGTGGATTTCGCATTCAGGTTTTCCGCAGGAGGCGATGTGTACATCTCCGCAGAAACGTACAACCTGACGATAAATCAGCATAACGATCTGATTATCAACGATCAGACGAGTATTTACGGCGGATCACATAAGAAATCGGCGGAAATGACGGACGGACGGCTGGAACTGAAAAGGGTGAAGGCAGAAAGTCAATTGCTCCCCAGGTAGGATTCGAACCTACGACCTACGGATTAACAGTCCGCCGCTCTAACCAGCTGAGCTACTGAGGAATTTTTGTCCCTGAGAACGGGCCTGAAGGTTCCCTTTTCAGGCGAGCCAAAAATAGCTTCTTTTCATCAATTAAACAATACTATCCGCAAAAAACCTTTCTGCCGGTTTTACGTATCAAATTCAGGGTATCGAAATAGTTATATATTTACATGAAATTTTAAAAAATGGCGAAAGTTCTTGGAATGGGGAATGCCCTGGTGGACATCATTACAATGATCAACAGTGATTCCATTCTTGACAGCTTCGGACTGGTCAAAGGCAGCATGACCCTGGTGGACCGGGACACATCCAATTTCATTCATGCAGAGACGGCCGGGATGCCGAAAACAAAGGCTTCCGGAGGATCTGCCGCCAACACCATCCACGGTCTTGCCCACCTGGGGATTGAAACGGGATTTGTGGGCAAAGTCGGCGTCGACGACATGGGAAAGTTCTTTAAGAAGGACATGCAGGTGAACCGTATCAAACCCATCCTCTTTCGCTCCATGAATGAAACGGGCAGGGCCATGGCACTGGTCTCCTCCGATTCGGAAAGAACCTTCGCCACTTACCTGGGGGCGGCCATTGACCTTTCCACGGACGATATCAGCCGTGATATTTTTGAAGGATATGATTATTTCTATGTGGAGGGCTACCTGGTGCAGAACAGGGAAATGCTGGAAAAGGCCCTCCGGCTGGCATCCGAGGCACAGATGAAGATTTTCCTGGATCTGGCCAGTTTCAATGTGGTGGCCAAAAACCAGGATTTTTTCAATGCGATGATCCATCAGTACGTGGATGTGCTCTTCGCCAATGAAGAAGAGATCACCGCGCTGACAGAGACCACTCCGGAGGCGGCCGCCATGGAATTCCAGCAGGATACCGAGGTGGTGGTGATCAAGCTGGGGGCCGAGGGATCATTCTGTGTATCCGGCGGAGAGATGGTCAGGATCGGCGTGCGGCCATCCAAACCGCTGGACACGACAGGAGCGGGGGATCTTTATGCATCAGGCTTCATCTACGGCCGGATCAGGGGACAGTCCCTGGAGACCTGCGGAAAAATGGGCGCGATCCTGGCCGGGAGGATCATCGAACAGGAAGGAGCCAAAATGGACGAGTCCCACTGGGAAACCCTTCGCAGGGAGATCAGGTCGATGGAAAATTAACCGGCGGCCTTCAACCGGATCATATATCCGCCGAACTTCCTTATGTTGATCACCCGGTCATCCCCGAAAATCAGGTACTGGCCCCTGATCCCCTTCAGGATTCCAGATACAACCGGATCCTTATCAAAGTCGAGACTCTTCACCTTTACCGGGTATCCGGTCACCGGGTAACTGAATTCAAAGATCTGCTGTGACGGGGTGACATAACTCCGGAGATCAGCCGGCAGACGGCCGGCCAGCGTTTCTTTTCGGGCCGCCAGGTCCACATCGGGGAACACTTCCCCGGAAAGCATTTTCCTCCAGTTGGTCTTGTCCAGGATGTGGGCTTTCATGGCCACCTCCAGCAGTCCCGCCGTGTACCTGTTGGGAGTCCTGGCCAGTTCAACGGCGCGGATGGCTCCCTGGTCGATCCACCGGGTGGGGATCTGGGTATGCCTGGTCACTCCCACTTTCAGACCGCTCGTAACAGCCAGGTACACCACATGCTCGATCAGGCAATGCTCCCTCGCGTAATCCATGTCCCTGGCGATCCCCTCATGCGCCCTGCAAAGCTCCGGCTTCAGCACACATTCCTCGGTTTCCGGAGCGGACACAAAACAGGGGTAACAGTACCCCTGGGCGAAGGATTTCCTGGTCTCCCTGCCACACCTGATGCAGTGGATCTTCCCCAGGTATTCCATCACCAGCTCGCGGCCGATCAGTCCGTTCATATCAATCCTGTGCTCCCCCAGTACCAGCGTGTAACGGACCACCTCCCGGAGGGCACTCTCCATCTTTCGCAGGTTTCCGGTCATTTCCATAAGCCGAAAGATACGAAATCATTTTTTTAAAATTTTTATTACTATGTATTGCATGGTATTAATATATTTTTATATCTTTGCAGTATAGATTAGCTTGCATAAACATATATTATGAAATTTCCAGTACTATATGTGCTTATTTTTGCGGGCTTTTGTATTTCGGAGGCGGACGGACAAAAGCCTGTGATCGATCTGCTTCCGGCAGATCACAGTCAGATTGGGTCCCAGGTGGTGAATGATACCAGCTTCATTTGTGACTCCCTTTTTCATATGACTGTGCCTGCCCTTTCAGAAATGGATCGTGAGCCCGAGAAGGAAAAAGTTCAGGCAGAGAGATCAGCTTCAACCCAGGTCCGGTTCCTGCCGGGATGGTTCACCGGGATGATCATCCTAATCCGATGTTTTGCCATTAAATAATATTCAGAAAAATTAACATAAAAAGATTCATATGAAGATCGAAAATTCCAAAGCGCAGATGAGGAAAGGTATCCTGGAATATTGTATCTTACTCATTCTGGATAAGAAAGACCTTTATACCACGGACATCATC
>Ga0272443_10001936_pt1 | contig 28017 bp, 30 predicted proteins | sample SSMAcet12_FD_193581 | JGI IMG/M metagenome (GOLD analysis project Ga0272443, IMG submission 193581) | Marine sediment archaeal communities from Little Sippewissett salt marsh, Falmouth, MA, United States - SSM-Acet-12 | ecosystem: Environmental > Aquatic > Marine > Wetlands > Sediment ... | reverse complement strand
CACCTGGAAGATGACGAGGACGATCATGATGAATGGGATGGATATGACCACTAAATTAACTTCTCTGAGTGATGCTATTCGACAACATGTGCACGATGGGGACCTGGTATATGCTTCCGGGTTCACCCATCTGATCCCTTTTGCCGCCGGGCATGAGATCATCCGGCAGGGCATTAAGGATCTGGTTCTGGCCCGGGCCACGCCGGACCTGCTCTATGACCAGATGGTCGCTGCCGGGTGCGCCCGCAAGGTTGTTTTCTCCTATATGGGCAACCCGGGCGTGGGGTCGCTCCGCCGGGTGCGAGCAGCGCTGGAGGCCGGTGAATTGGAATGGGAGGAATATTCCCATTTCAGTATGATCAGCCGCCTGCAGGCTGGTGCCAGCGGGCTGCCCTTTATGCCGATGAAGCAGACCGGCGCAACCGATTTGGAATCGCAGAATCCCAACTTTCGGCGGGTGGCCGATCCCTACACCGGCGAGGAAGTGGTGGTTGTGCCGCCGCTGATCCCTGATGTGGCGATCGTGCATGTGCAGCGGGCGGATGTGAACGGGAATGCCCATGTCTGGGGCATCCTCGGCGAGCAGCGCCTGGCGGCCTTCGCGGCCAAAAAGGTGATCCTGACGGTGGAAGAGCTGGTGGATGAGGATGTGATCCGCTCTGACCCCAACCGGACTTTGATCCCCGGCCTGGTGGTGGATGCGGTCTGCCATGTGCCTTTCTGCGCCCATCCCTCCTACACGCAGGGTTACCATGACCGTGATAACGACTTTTATCTGGCCTGGGATGAGATCAGCAAGACTGATGAAGGCGTGCAGGCCTATCTGGCCGAGTGGGTCTATGGCCTGCCCGACCGGGCGGCCTATTGGGAGAAATTGGGCCCCGAAGTCCATCAGCGTTTGCAGGCCGGCCAACGGCTTTCCGAACCGATCAACTACGGCGACTATTGAGATTGAGGCAATTTCATGGTGGAAATACTTTATAACCCGAAAGAATTAATGGTGGTGAATGCAGCCCGACTCCTGCGGGATTATGATGTGGTCTTCGTAGGCGTGGGGATCCCCAACCTGGCCTGCAACCTGGCCCGGCGGACGCATGCCCCCAATTTGCAGATGATCTATGAAGCCGGGGTGATCGGTGCGCAGCCCTCGCGGCTGCCGTTGTCGATCGGTGATCCTTCGCTGGTCAGCGGTTCAACCTCGGTTTGCAGTATGTATGATGTTTTCACGCTCTACCTCCAGCGGGGGAATGTGGATGTGGGGTTCCTGGGCGGCGCGCAGATTGACCAGTTTTGCAATATCAACGCAACCGTGATCGGCGATTACCAGCACCCCAAGGTACGACTGCCCGGTTCGGGCGGATCAATGGAGATCGCGGGCTGGGCCAATCGCTGCTATATTATCACCCCGCATCAGAAGCGGCGCTTCCCGGCAAAGGTCGATTTTCGCACCTCAATTGGCTTTCTCGAGGGTGGTGCCGCCCGTCAGAAGACCGGCGTGCGCGGCGGTGGGCCGGAAGCTGTGGTGACCAATCTGGGCGTGATGCGCCCCGACGAGAATGGTGAACTGGTGCTGACGGCGATGCATCCCGGCGTGACCTATGAACAGGTGGCCGAGAACACCGGCTGGCCGCTGAAGATGGCCGCGGACTGTGCCGTGACGGAACCGCCCAACGCCGAGGAACTGCGCATTTTACGTGAGGACCTCGATCCGCAGCGAATCTATATTTAGATCGGCGCATCAGGTGAAATCCAAGTAAAAAACGGGATGATGTCATGAAAAAAGAAATTCAGATTTTATCTACTTTTGACCTGACCAAGGAACAGCAGGAGCGGCTCCTCAAGGTGTCTGACAGGGTGAAGCTGACTGTGATCCCTGCCAGCGACCCGGCTGATATCCCTGATGAGCGCTGGGCGGAAGCCGATGTGCTCTATACCTGGGATGTACTGCCGGAGCCGGAAAAGGCGCCTATGCTCAAGTGGGTGCAGTTAGGCAGCGCAGGGGTGGACCCCTTTCTGGAACTGCCTTTGCTGACCAGGGATGATCTATTGCTGACCTCAATGAGCGGTGCAATCGTCAGCCAGATTGCGGAATATGTGGTGATGGCGTTGCTGGCATTGGGGCACCAATTACCGAAAATGGCACGGGACCAATCCGAACACCTTTGGCCCGGTCAGAAGGAAAAATGGGCGGCCTATCTCCCACTTGAATTGCGTCACAGCACGGTGGGTATCCTGGGCTATGGCAGCATTGGCCGCCAGGTGGCACGGCTGTTACAGCCTTTTGGCGCTGAGGTGTTGGCCGCCAAGCGGGATGTGATGCACCCGGAAGATCTGGGTTATGTGCCCGAGGGAATGGGCGACCCGCATGGCGATTTCTTTAACCGGCTCTACCCAATGGAAGCGCTGCACAGTCTGCTTTCGGCCTGCGATTTTGTAGTGGTGGCTCTTCCGCTGACGGATGAAACTCAGCATATCATTGATGCTGCGGCTTTTGAGGCCATGAGGAAAACCGCTTATCTGGTGAACGTCGGCCGTGGTGCGTTGATTGATGAGGACGCCTTGGTTGAAGCGCTGAAAGCAGGAAAGATCGCCGGCGCGGCATTGGATGTCTTTGAAGAAGAACCGCTGCCGGAAGATAGTCCCTTGTGGGACCTGGAGAATGTGATCATCAGCCCGCATGTCTCCGGCCTGAGCAGGCATCTGCAGGACGATACCCTGACTCTGTTTGTGGAGAATGTGAACCGTTATCTGGCGGGTTTGCCGCTGCATAGCCAGGTGGATCTGCAAAAGGGGTATTGATTTTTCTGGTATAAGAGTTTTGATAGATAGGGTGCGCTCGTGTGTTGAGCGCACTTTTTTGTTGCGCCTCCAGTCTGTAGGTCATGTGCCGCGCAGCGCACGTGACAAAATGCCCTGTAAGGGATATTATTGCAGTCTGCAGGTCACATGCCGCATAACGCATGTGACAGAAGAAGCCAGCCTTGACAGGGGATTATAAATCTGCTAATATATCGGTATACGATATATCGTTAATAGATATAACGATACCTGATATAAAAAGGGTACTGAATATGATGACAATCAAACAAATTTCAAAGCACCTCCCGCTCTCAGAAGCCACTTTCTTTATTATGCTGGCTCTGGTCACACCAAAACATGGCTATGGTGTGATGCAGATGGTGGAGGGGATCAGCAAGGGGGCTGTAACTATCGGGCCGGGAACGCTTTACGGCGCTTTCGCCAATCTGGAAAAGGAAAAATTGATCGAGATGGTCCGGGAGGAAGGGCGGCGAAAAGAATATCAGTTGACGCAGGACGGGCGGAGCTTGCTTGAAGCTCAGCTTGAACGACTTAGAATGATGGTTGACCTTGGGGACGAGGCCATCAACAGCGATAAGGATAGGGCATGATGTCAGACTTACATATTGAACACCGGTGGTTTTGGGCCTGGCAGGACGAACAGGAAGAAAAATGGCTGGAAGAAATGTCGGAACGGGGATTCCATCTTGTGAAGCCTGGTTTCTTTGGACGATACGAGTTTCGAAAGGGAGCGCCCAATCGCTATGTTTATCGGCTGGATTTTTTGACCAACAGCCAGCAAAAAAAGGACTATCTCCAGCTATTTGCGGATGCTGGATGGGAATACGTTGGTGAATTTGGAAGCTGGCAATACTTCCGCAGGCCCGCTGGAGAGCAGGAGAATGGGGAGATTTTTACGGATGTGACGAGTAAGATCGCAAAATACCAGAGGGTAATGTTCTTTCTGTTGATCTTAACCCCGGTCTATCTCATGCCGATCCAGTTTAAGGGCATATTAGAGGGGCGCTACCATTGGGTGATGCTCGCTTTCTATTTTGTATGGTTTATGGCTCTCTGTATGGAAATATTTGCGATGATCAAATTGATCCAGAGAATTAATCAATTGAAGAATACCCTCAAGCAGTAAAGGGTTGGGGACCCGAAGCATGTGATCTTGATTATTTGTGAGGTGCGTTCAGGTGTTGAGCGCACCTTTTCTGATTTGTGAGAAGAGAATTGTATTTGTTGAAATAAGCATACGAGAATCGTTTTATTACCCCTACCCGCCTTCGGCACCCTTCCCCCGAGGAGTGAAATGACGAAGCCCCCGAGACAAAGTGGAGGGGGTTAGGAAGGGCAGGGATGGGGTGATATTTGTTGAGCAGTATTGAATGTAGGTCGCGTGCCGCGCAGCGCACGTGACAAAAAGGGGCTTATCCGGGGATATATAGAACAAGCTGTAAATAAAAACAAATGTTCCAATTTTGACCCCTGCATGGTAAAATCAGCGCATGGACCTCTTTGACCATGCCCTTGAAGAACGGATGCAGCATGAAGCTCCCCTGGCGGACCGGATGCGGCCGCAAACCCTGGATGAGATTGTGGGTCAGGACCACATCATTGGGGAAGGCCGCCTGCTGCGCCGGGCGATCCAGGCGGACCGACTCTTTTCATCCATCATCCTCTACGGCCCTCCGGGCACCGGCAAGACCACCCTGGCACGGGTTATCTCCAACCTGACCAAGGCGCATTTTGAGAGCCTCTCCGCCGTGTTGGCGGGCGTGGCTGACTTGCGCAAGGTGATCGCCGAGGCGACGGAGCGCCGCCGGCTTTATCAGCGGCGGACGATTCTCTTTATTGATGAAGTGCATCGCTGGAACAAGGCCCAGCAGGATGCACTGCTTCCCCATGTAGAAAGCGGACTGGTGACCCTGATCGGGGCCACCACCCAGAACCCCTATTTTGAAGTCATCAAGGCTTTGGTCTCCCGCTCCCGGATCTTTGAGATGAACTCGCTGACCGAGGAAGATATCCGGGAGATATTACAGCGCGCCCTGGGGGACCCCGAACGCGGCTATGGTAAATTGACCGTTGAACTGGCGCCCGAGGCGATAGCCCATCTGGCCCGGATGGCTGGCGGTGATGCCCGCAACGCGCTCAATGCGCTGGAGCTGGCAGTGGAGACCACCCCGCCCGGTAAGGACAGTGTGATTCGAATTGGGTTGGATGTGGCCCAGGAATCGATCCAGAAACGGGCTGTGCTCTATGACAAGACCGATGACGCCCATTACGACACCGTCTCGGCTTTCATCAAATCCGTGCGCGGCTCTGACCCCGACGCCGCGGTTTACTGGCTGGCGAAGATGCTCCATGCGGGTGAGGATCCGCGGTTCATCCTCCGACGATTGATCATTCTGGCCGGTGAGGATATTGGCCTGGCGGACCCGCAGGGACTGGTGGTTGCCAACGCGGCCGCGCAGGCCTTTGAATTTATCGGCCTGCCAGAAGGAATCTTCCCGATTGTGGAGGCGACGCTTTACCTGGCGACTGCGCCAAAATCCAATTCCGCTTTTGCCTATCATGCAGCCCTGGCGGAAATTGAAGAGAATGGTGTGGGTCCTGTCCCCACTCACCTGATGGATTCCAGCCGTGACGCCAAGGGGTTGGGGCATGGCGTGGGCTATGATTACCCGCACGATCATGAAGGTCACTGGGCGCCCCAGCAGTACCTGCCGACTGCCTTGTTGGGTACTCATTTTTTCCGCCCTTCCGATCAGGGCTACGAGGCCCAGGTGCAGGAGCGGGTGCGGCGCTGGCGGGAGGCGCAGGACAAGGTCTTATCGGAAAGCAAGCAGGGTAAGAAGGCAGCCTGATGGCAACGTTTTTATTGATCCGGCACGGGGATAATGACAGGATTGGCAAGAGCCTGGCGGGAAGACTCCCGGGTGTACATTTAAACGAAAAAGGTCAGGCCCAGGCACAGGCCCTGGCAGACAGACTGGCTGGGATGAAGCTCACTGCGGTTTATGCCAGCCCACTGGAACGGGCGCGCGAAACCGCTGAACCCCTGGCGAAGGTGCATGGACTGCCTGTTCAAATCCTGCCGGAACTGCTGGAAATTGATTTTGGCGGATGGGAAGGGGAAAGCCTGCCTCAACTAAAGAAAAATCCCCTGTGGAAGGTTGTGCACGACGCTCCGGGATCTTTCAGGTTTCCGGGAGGGGAGAGCTTTGTTGAGGCTCAGGCCCGGGCAGCGGCAGGCTTATTGGCGCTCAGCGAGCAGTATGGGGAGAAAGACCTGATCGTCTGCGCATCTCACAGTGATATTATTCGCCTGACAGTGGCCTATTTCCTAAAGCTGCCGCTGGATCATTTTCAGCGGCTCAGAATCAGCCCTGCCTCCGTCACGGTGCTGCATTTGAACGATGGGGAAGGCTTTTTTGGGCCGATTAATTACCGGTTTGACTTCAGTTCCACCCTGCATTTCTGAAATCCCAATTACCGACTCGCAAGAATGATCAGAGCTTATAATCGTTGCCTGCCCACCTTGGGTCTGGGCTATAATTACATTTATTCCCGATCGATAAAGGAGATCCATGGACCTGCATCAGATTAAACCCGGTTCTAAAGTCAAATTAGATGATCTGCCAACCCGCGCGGATCATGACATTTTAAAAGCGGACGGCAAAGCCCAACTGGCGGTCCTGGCCACTCAACTGGCAGATCTGCAGGAACTCCTTTACGCTGAACATAAGCAGAAAGTCCTGATCGTTTTGCAGGGGATGGATACCAGCGGCAAGGACAGCACCATCCGGCATGTGTTTGGCGATGTCAACCCGCAGGGCACGAAGGTTCATAGCTTTAAAGTGCCCACCCAGCAGGAATTGGATCACGATTACCTTTGGCGCGTACACAAGAACACTCCCGGAAAAGGCGAAATTGCCATTTTCAACCGCTCCCATTATGAGGATGTGTTGGTCGTCCGGGTTCATGGACTCATGCCGAAATCGGTGTGGAAAAAGCGTTATGACCAGATCAATGCCTTTGAAAAGCTGTTGGTGGAGGAAGGGACCACGATCCTGAAGTTCTGTCTGCATATCAGCAAGGAAGAACAGGCGGAACGTTTCCTGGCCCGACTCGATCGTCCCACCAAGCACTGGAAGTTCAACCCCGGTGACCTGGAGGAACGCGAATATTGGGATGATTATATGGAAGCCTATCAGGATATGATCAACCGCACCAGCACGGATTGGGCACCCTGGACCGTTGTGCCTTCGGATCAGAAATGGTATCGCAACCTGGTGGTTGCCGCGGCTATCGTCGGTCAGTTGGAAGACCTTGAGATGAACTTCCCCAAGGAAGTGCCTGATATCGAAAAATACAGGAGCATTCTGGAGGAGATGGTCGCCAAGGAATCCTGATGAGTTCAACCCGCCCGAACCAATATCTCCGGTTTGTCCTCGCCGGTAGTATAAATGAGGACTTTATTCTCCCAATCTCAGGATTCCCCCAAAACTCAGTTTTGGGGGGCAACCTTGTCTATGCCGCGGCAGGGCTGGCCCTGTGGGGTGGCAGAGCGGGGATGGTTGCCAGGGTGGGTGAGGATTTCCCGCTTCAGTGGCTGGATCGTTTTCGCCAACTCGACTTTGATTTGAAAGGAATCCGGGTGGTGGAAGGCGGGATGGACATCCGCCGCTTCATTGCGCATCAGGATGAGGCCACTACCTTTGAAGATAACCCGATGCAGCATTATGTGGATCGGGGTTATTCTTTTCCCCAGCGCTTATTGGGTTATAAAACACGGCCCCTGACGCCCCCGGACCCGGCCATACCCCAAAAACAATCAATACAAATCTCTGATATTCCCGAACAATATCTCGAGGCCAGCGGGGTGCATATCTGTGCGATTGACCACCTCTCTCATATCATCCTGCCCTCGGTTTTTCGGCAGGGACGGGCCACAACGATCACCCTTTCGCCCTCACCCAGCTATATGAAGCCCACCTTCTGGGGGGAGCTTCCCGGGCTGCTGTCGGAGATCACGGCTCTGATCGTGCATGAGAAGGAAGTCCGCACGCTTTTCCAGGGACGCGGATCGGAGCTTTGGGAAATGACGGAGGCCCTCGGCGCGATGGGCCCCGAGTTTGTCGTGGTCCAGACGGCCCGCTCCGGCTATTATCTCTATGACCATGTCAGCCGTAAACGCTGGGTGATTCCCCAATATCCCTCCAGGGTTGTGGACCCCACAGGCGGCGGCGATGCTTTTGCCGGAGGCTTTTTGATCGGTTATCGCGAGGATTATGACCCCCTGGAGGCTGCTCTGAAAGGGGCGATTGCAGCTTCTCTGACGGTGGAGGGCACCGGCGTTTTCTATGCCCTGGATGCGATGCCCGGATTACGAGAGGCGCGGCTGGATTCCCTGAAGGGCCTGGTTCGCGAAATTTAGTCTTCCCGATTTGAAAACTTATAGATTACCCAAATTTCATGAAAATCGATGGATTAATTAACAGGCCTTCCCCTTGAGGAGAAGGTGACACGAGGTGCCGGATGAGGGAAAATTTCTGATCAGGACTTAAATTGTTTCCCAGGGCGGCCACAAGGGCCGCCCCTACAACACCTGAAATGAGATCCGTAGGGGCGCTCCTTGTGGGCGCCCTTTGTAATAGTGATATTCTGGCATTCGTCTAAAAACCGGGAAACTAACCTACTCTACATGTTGTCGTGATTTTGTCATATGTGCTCCACAGCCAGCTTTTCTGGAGCAGAGTGGAACACCCGAAGTGAAACAAAGGGCGCGGGGGAAGCCTTAACGACAATTGCGGAAGTTACCTTTTTGGGAGAAATAAAGAAAAAGTTGTTGGGTTAAAGATATTCCTTGAGCAGATCCTGCACCAGGCCAGGGTTGGCCTGGCCGCTCATGCGACGCATGACCTGACCAAAGAACCACTGCCGCAGGGCTGCTTTGCCTTCCCGATAGGCCTGAACCTCATCGGGATGGTCTGCCAACACCTCGCGCACGACCGCAGCAATCGCCTCCCGATCGGAGACCTGGGACAACCCTTCTTCCTCAATGATGGCCAGGGCTTCCCGCCCGGAGCTGACCATCTTACCCAGAACGGTCTTGGCCGTGGCGTTGTTGACCCTGCCCGCCTGCAGCAGATCGAGCAAACCTGCCAGTGCGGCCGGGGAGACCGGTAGAGCAGTGAGTTCTGCGCCGTTGGCATTCATGATTCCGAAGAGTTCACCGGAAACCCAATTGGCCGCCAGCGCGGCATCCGGTCGCTGCATGGCATTGAGGGCCTCCTCATAAAATTCCGCCACCAGACGGTCGGTTGTGAGAATTTCAGCCTGATAGGCATCCAGCCCCAGCTCGCTCATAAATCGGGTGAATTTGCGGTCCGGGCGTTCCGGCAGGGCACCGCGGGCGGACTCGATTTCTGCTGCGCTGATCACCAGCGGAGGCAGGTCCGGCTCGGGGAAGTAGCGGTAGTCGTGGGCCTCTTCTTTACTGCGCTGTGAGACGGTCACCTCAGCGGCTTCATCCCAGCCCAGAGTCTCCTGATCTACCTTGCCGCCTGCATCCAGCAGCGCGGTCTGGCGGTCCAGTTCATAGGCGACCGCGGCGGTCATCGTGCGGAAGCTGTTGAGGTTCTTGATCTCAACCCGTGTCCCCAGAACATCGCTGCCCTCGGGGCGGACGGAGACATTTGCTTCAAAGCGGATCACGCCTTTTTCAAGGTCGCCCGAGTTGACCTCGAGATATTGCAGCACCATCCGCAGGGCGCGGGTATAGGCCAGCACCTGCTCAATCGAGTGCATGTCCGGTTCGGAGACGATCTCCAGCAGCGGAATACCGGCGCGGTTGAGGTCCACCAGGGAACAGGCTTCATCCGCGGTGTGGACATGGGTCAGCTTGCCGGTGTCCTCTTCCAGGTGCACCCGGCGGATGCGGATATCCAGCCAGCCGGCTTCCGTGCGCACGGGCAGCAGGCCGTGTTCGGCCAGGGGGTACTCGTATTGGGAGATTTGGTAGCCCTTCGGCAGGTCGGGGTAGAAGTAGTTTTTACGGGCAAACTGGCTGACGGGATTGATCTCGCAATCCAGGGCCAGCGCGACACGTAGCCCAAAGGCGACTGCCTGGTCATTGACCACGGGCAGCGAGCCGGGCATTCCCGCGCAAACGGGGCAGACCGCGGTATTGGGTTCTGCCCGGGTGGAATCCAACACCGGGCAGGCACAGAACATTTTTGATTGCGTTTGCAGTTCGGCGTGGACTTCCAGGCCGATATCTGTGATATATCCAGATTTCATCTCAACCCTTTATTCAATTTTCCGGCGACCCTGGCAAACTGAAAGGTGAGGATGCTTGCGGTGGTCTTGCTATTGACGAGAACCTCTTCGGATCAGAGCCGTTTGAGGAACCGGCCGATCTTATCCAGGGCGATCTCAAGTTTTTCATAACTGGTGGCATAGGAACAGCGTACAAAGCCGATCCCGGAATCGCCAAAGGAGGAGCCCGGAACGACGGCCACTTTTTCTTCCAGCAGGAGCTTCTCGGCGAAGGTTACATCATCCAGGCCCGTGTTGTGGACACTGGGAAAGACATAAAACGCGCCATGGGGCTCATAAGTGGGCAGGCCGAGGCTGTTCAGTCCTTCATAGACCAGTTTCCGGCGCCGGTCATATTCCGCCAGCATCTCCTTGACATACGGTTCACCCGATTTGAGGGCTTCCAGTGCACCATATTGGGAAACGGTTGGTGCGGACATCACGGAATATTGGTGGACCCGAACCAGACCGTTGATCATGCTGGCCGGCCCGGCCGCATAACCAATCCGCCAGCCGGTCATGGCGTAATCTTTGGAGAAGCCGCCCAGCAGTACGGTCCGTTCCTGCATCCCCGGGAAAGCCGGGAAGCAGATATGCTCCTGGCCGTAAACCAGGCGGTCATAGATCTCATCGGAGATCACGACCAGGTCGTGTGCTTCTGCAATTTTGGCGATGGCTTCCAGATTTTCGCGCTTAGCGACCGCCCCGGTGGGGTTGTTGGGATAGCCCAACAGGATGGCTTTGGTTTTGGGCGTGATCGCTTTTTCGATCACGGCCGGGTTGGGCTGGAAGTCATCCTCCATGGTAGTGTAGACCTCGACCGGTTTGCCGCCCGCCAGGGTCACTTCCGCCTGGTAGGAGACAAAGCACGGGGTGGGGATGATCACTTCATCCCCGGGGTCCAGCAGGGCAGTGAAGGTGAGATAGAGCGCCTCAGAGACGCCCACCGTTATGATAATCTCGTTGACCGGGTCATAACGCACGCCATAGCGTTCCTCGAGATTTTGGGCAACGGCCTCACGCAGCGGCATGATGCCCAGGTTGGAGGTGTAATGGGTCTCGCCCTTTTGCAGGGCCTGCACCCCGGCATCAATAATCGGCTGAGGCGTGGTGAAGTCAGGCTCACCGATTCCGAGGGAGATCACATCCTCCATAGTGGCGGCAATATCAAAAAATTTCCGGATACCGGAAGCTTTCATGGTGGCCACGGTCTTTGAGAGATAACTTTTTGGCATTCACGCTCCTTGATGGTTTAAAATGGTCCAGTTCCTAATTCTACACTGGCAAACGCCCTTTGGTGTGGATTTGCCAGGTTTCAGCCTCTAAAAAATATGTTAGTTCAAACAAGTGCTCACCGGGCGAACAGCTTACCAGAAAGAACAGACGGTCCGGCTGGCGCTGCCTGTCGATGATTTCAACGACCTGATAGGCTTCACCTTGCCAGTAAACCCGGCGAGGGGTCTCCGGCTGGCTTGCCCCTGCATAGCACTCAACCCTGTCCATGGCCGCTTCGCCTCAGCTCATTGTACCGCGCAGCTGTTATCACCCATGTTGGCCCGGCCGGTTTGGCCTTTGAGCGAGACATTATGGCCGATCAGTGAATCCTCCAGCCGGCAGGATTTGAGATTAGAGCCGGGGCCGATGATGCTTTCACGCACCAGACAGCTTTGGAGAATCACATTCTCGCCAACCGAGACATCCGGCCCGATCACCGATTGTTGGACCTGGGCTGTGGGATGGATGAATACTGGCGGAATGATAACCGTATTTTCTGCGGGGGTCAATTTGCTGCTGTTATCAAAGCCGTGTTCCAGCAGGTAACGGTTGGTTTCAAGCAATGATTCGGGTGTGCCGGAATCCAGCCAGACATCCACTTTCTCCACCCGCATCTTCAGGCCGCGCCGGAGCAGGATATTGATAGCGTCGGCCAGGTAGAATTCGCCCTTGAGGAAAAGCTGCTGTTCAATTTGTTCCTCAACGGCCGAAAGAATGGCGGCGGCATCTTTGAAGTAATAGCAACCGACCACAGCCAGATTATTGGACATATCTTCCGGCTTTTCGATCAGTTCTGAGATCCAGCCTTCTTCGTCCAACAGCGTCACGCCAAAACGGCGCGGGTCGGGGACGGGCTTGACCCAGACCACGCCATCGGCGGTTTCATCGGCCAGGCAGGAGAAGTCGTTTTCGATGATCGTGTCGGAAAAGACGATCAGCAGGGGGCCGTTGAGATGCTCTTTGGCCTGCCAGAGCGCGTCCGATTGACCGCGCATGACGGTGTCGATGGGGAATTGGACTTTCCAATCCGGGTAATGTTGGGCCATATGCTCCCGGATCTGGGGTTCAACCTGGGCATTGACGGAAAAAATGAATTCCGATGATTCAACATCGGGAACGGTCTTGAACATTTCAAGCACGAAATCGATCACGGTTTTCCCGGCCAGGCTGACCAGGGGCTTGGGACGGCTCCAGGTGAGCGGCCGCAGACGGCTGCCGAATCCCCCCATTGGGATCAGGATTTTGATGGGTTTCTCCAAAGCTGCACCTCCTGAAAAAGTGATGACCGGTGAGGACTGGTCATCCTGTTGATTGATGCCATTGCGTGCGGTCGGGGCTATCTGACCGCCCAGGAATTGTCGCCAATGTTGAACCGGCCGGACTGCCCTGTGACATTTGCATGGTGTCCGATCAGAGAGCCTTCCAGCAGGGAAGCGGTGATATGCGTTCCGGAGCCGATAATTGAATCCCGGATGGTGCTGTCATTGACCACCGCACCCTCACCGAGGGAGACATGTGGTCCGATCACAGAGGTGTTGATCCGGGCTGTGGGGTGGATGTTTACCGGTGGAATGATCACCGTGTCTTCCAAATTGGTCACGGAAGCGGCGTTATCCTGTCCGTGCTCCAGCAGGTAGCGGTTGGTTTCCAGCAGGGCTTCGGACGTCCCGGCATCCAGCCAGACATCGACCATTTCCGTGCGCATTTTCAGGCCGCGTTCCAGCATGATGTTGATGGCGTCCGCCAGGAAAAATTCGTTTTTCAGTGAGATATTGCGCTTGATCTGCTCTTCAATGGCCGAGATCAGGTTCTCGGCTTCTTCGAAGTAATAACAGCCCACTACGGCCAGGTTGTTTTTGATTTCCTGGGGTTTCTCAATCAGGCGGAGTACCTGATGGTTTTGGTCCACTTCGGCCACACCAAAGCGGCGCGGGTCCGGAACGGGTTTGACGAAGGCTACACTCTGGGATTCGTTGCCGATGAATGAAAAGTCGTTGCCAATCAGGGTGTCTGAAAAGGCCATCAGCATCGGGCCATGGAGATATTCGCGGGCCTGCCAAAAGGCATCGGACTGGCCCTTCATTTCCGGCTGCACAGCAAAATCCACATGAAAATCGGGGTAGTGGCGGGCGACGTGCTCCCGGATCTGCTCGCCCATGGTGGGACCGAGGATGAAAACAAACTCTGATTGCTCAAAATCGGGTACGGACCGGAACATATTCAAAAGCTGGTCCAGCACCGTCCCTCCTGCCAGGGAAACCAGCGGCTTGGGCTTGCTCCAGGTGAGCGGTCGCAGACGGCTGCCGAAACCGGCCATCGGGATCACGATTTTCAGGGGTTTGGTCATAGGAGGAACTCCTTGGTGAGATGCAAATAATTATGCCTGATTGGTCACTTCCGGCCAGCGCTCGTGCCACTGGGTGGCGAGCTGGTAGGCATGGCCCACCTGGAAGAGCAGGTCTTCGCAGAAGTGCGGTCCCATGAGCTGCATGCCGACCGGCATGCCCTTGGAATCCGGTCCGACGGGGAAGGCCAGCCCCGGCACCCCGGCCAGGTTGGCCGGCAGGGTGAAGACATCTTCCAGATACATCGCCAGGGGGTCATCGGTGTGCTGGCCGAACTTGAAGGCCGTGGTGGGCGCGACCGGCGCAGCGATCACATCTACTTCTTCAAAGGCCAGATCGAAATCGCGTTTGATCAGCGTGCGGACTTTTTGGGCTTTGCCGTAGTAAGCATCATAATAGCCGGCCGAGAGCGCATAAGTCCCGAGCATGATCCGGCGCTTGACTTCCGGGCCGAACAGGCGGCCGCGGGTCTCGGTGAACATGTGCCAGAGATCTTCGCCCTCGCCCAAACGCGGGCCAAATCGGATGCCATCGTAGCGCGCCAGATTGGCAGAGGCCTCGGCCGGGGCGATCAGATAATAGACCGGCAGAGCATATTCCGTGTGGGGCAGATGGATCGGGACGGCCGTTGCACCCTGTGCTTCCATCTGGGCGATGGCAGAGCGGACGCGTTTTTCCACCTCGGGCTGGATGCCCTCGATGAAGTATTCTTCGGGAACGCCGATCCGCAGTCCCTTGAGGGAGTCGGTTTCAGGCAGGGTATAGTCCGGGACGGGGAGCTGGACGCTGGTGGCATCCAGCGGATCGAACCCGGCCATGTATTGAAAGAGGGTGGCGACATCGGCCACGTTGCGGGCGATCATGCCCACCGTGTCCAGCGAGGAACCATAGGCCACCAAGCCGTAGCGCGAAGTGCGGCCATAGGTGGGTTTGATGCCGGTGGTGCCGCAAAAGGAACAGGGTTGGCGGACGCTGCCGCCGGTGTCCGTGCCGAAAGCAGCCGGGGTCATCCGGGCAGCCACTGCGGCGGCCGAACCACCACTGGAACCGCCGGGTACCCGGGAGATGTCCCAGGGGTTGCGGCTGGTGCCGTAGGCGGAATTCTCCGTGGAAGAGCCCATGGCGAATTCGTCGGTATTGGTCTTGCCCAGAGGTACCACGCCCGCATCCACCAGGCGCTGAACGGCGGTGGCGGTGAAGGGCGGGATGAAGTTTTCGAGGATTTTTGAGCCGCAGGTGGTGCGCACTCCTTTCAGGCAGAGCACATCCTTGACGGCCAGGGGGAGGCCGGTCAGCGGAGGGAGGTCTGCGGGCCGGGAGGCTCGCAGGTCATCTGCGGCCTGGGCGGCGGCCAGCGCACTATCGGGTGTGAGGGTCAGGAAAGCGTGAATTTCAGGGTCCAGGGAGTCAATCCGCTGCAGCAGGGCGCGGGTCAATTCCACGCTGGAAAAATCCCCTGCACGCAGCCCCGCCAGGCTGTCACGGACGGTCAGTTGGGTCAGGTCGGTCATTCCTGGCCTCCGAAAACCGGCGGGACCTTGAATTGTTTATCCTGGGTATCAGCGGCGTTTCTGAGGACTTCCTCCTGGGATAGCCCTGGGCGGGATTGGTCCTCACGCAGCCGGAGCTGCATATCCAGCACACTGGCAGTGGGCGGGATCTGGTCGGTGGCGAGTTCATCCAGCCGGGCGGCGTAATCGAGAATGTCCGATAATTGCTCAGCGTAGCGCTGCTTCTCGTCCTCGGTCAGTTCCAGCCGGGCCAGAGCGGCAATGTGTTCGACTTCTTCAATGGTCAGCTTCATGATGCCTTATTATAATATGGATGCGTCCGGGGAAACGTGAATGGGGAATGGAGAATGGATTTATCCATTGGGTAAATAGAAACAACGGCTTCAAACGAAGCCGTTGTTAGTCAATTTCACTTGGGGAAATTGAATTTAAGCGGGTTTGCTCTTGGCTGCTTTTAGGCCAAGTTGGCGCCTGACCAGCATCGCCAGTGAGAGCAATGTCATCAAGTTCGTTGACAGCAACATTATCGTATAGCTTGGGTTCACGCCCAGCCCGTTGAGGTCCACATAGTCCATGATCGCGGAGACGGTGAGCGGGGAGAGGATCAGGATCGTCAGGCCCAGCCCGACAAGCAGGATAACGAGGTCATTTGAGACAGCTTTTTTCTGGATCAGGATGGTCGTAACGATCAATGCCACAGAGATCACCAGAAGGGCGATGATGACCGCATAATGCGGGATGAAGAGTTTGGGCCAGCTTGGCGGGCTTGTCTGGATGATGGTTCGCTGGAACGATTCCTGATTCAGGTTAGAGTAGTATGAGGTGGTGGTGTATATCAGGAAACCACTGAGAAGGACCGTTGCTAATTTATTCTTTCTCCAGACGAAAGCGCCTGCTAACACGATCAGCCAGATCGCGTTGATGAGACCTGCCGGGAATGCGACCCAACCCGCAGCGCTCTCAATGGTCCTTTGCGCTGTGATATAAACAAGTCCACATACCAGCAGGGTGAGCGCTATGATGGCGAGGGTCTTCCAGCGTTTACCCTGTGACCGGATTGTTTGGGTGGAGGAATCCGCATAGCGCAGGGTTGACTCGACCACGGCGTTCACTTCTGGCGCGGGCGAGGCGGCCCTTTCACCATTCAGCAGTTCGCTGGTGGTCACTCCCAGAATGGCAGAGAGCTGGGAAAGCAAGGAGATGTCGGGATAGCTCAATCCTCGCTCCCATTTGGAGACGGCCTTATCCGTGACACCCAGTTGTTCCGCCAGTTCTTTTTGGGTCAGCCCTTTTTCTTTCCGTAAGGTCGCGATGAATTGAGCCATGTTTGAAAGGTTGTTGTTAATTTCCATATTGTTTAAGCCCTCCTTGAGGCTGAGTCCATCTTACCTTGTTTTGTTAAGCAGCGAAACCGACCGCTGGTAGAGTGGGCGACGTTCAACCAGCAGTCGGGAGGATAAAAATGACCTGTGGCCCCACCTTGAGAGCGAGGTCACAGGCTTGGATTGGCTAAAAAACCGCTATTACGGGCACCTTGCCGCCAAAGAGCCGTTCTTCCACCACGGCCGAATCATGTTCAGCCAGGAGTGTAATTCCCTGAACCAGGCATTCCTGAGCCAGGGTCGTGGGCGGCCTGCCCAGGCTTTCCAGCATTCTCACGGCATCATCATCGGCCGCGATCCGGTTAATGGAGAGAGCGTCGCAATCCGTGCAGCGATGCACCAACATCAACTCGCCTTGCAGCCCAAAGGCGTATTTATCCCGGCTCCGTTTGACCGTCAGCCCGACGGGGGCCATCACGCCTTTGCAGGCGCAGAGCCGGTCGCCCGGGGTGAAGAGGTCCACATGGCGGGAGTGAAGGCAGTAGGGGCAGTGGTTGCGATTGACCACGCCGGAGACTGCTGTCCGTGCGCTGACATAGCGACCGCAGTGTTTACAGGTGAAATCCGCGTTGAAATCATCAAAATAAGTCCGCATCATCCACCTCACAGGTCCACTTTCAACCGCAGGTAGCTCTTATAGCGATGGGGGCTGATCGCACCATCCATTACGGCCTGGCGAATTGCGCAGCCCGGTTCTTCCTCGTGACGGCAGCTATGGCCAAAGCGACACTGGCCCAGCAGCGGCTGCATCTCGGGAAAACATCCGGCCACGTCCTCGGGGGTCAGCCCATAAAGGCCGAACTCCCGAACGCCGGGGGTATCGATGATCGCGCCGCCCGCCGCCAGGGGGAACATTTCCAGATGAGTGGTGGTGTGGCGTCCCTTACCGGTGGTCTGGTTCACGGTTTGCACTCGCAGCCCCAGGCCGGGCTCGATGGCGTTCAGCAGGGAGGTCTTCCCCACGCCGGATTTACCCACCAGGACAGAGGTTTTTTCCGCTAGGATCTCCCGCAATTCCTCCAGGCCGAGGTACTCCTGCGAGCTGGTCAGAGTCACGGGATAGCCGATCCGACGGTAGCGTTCAACAGCTTCCAGCAGGTCTGCTTCGGCCGGTGTGTTTTGGATGAGGTCCATCTTTGTGATCGCAATTCGCGAAGGCAGCCTATGATATTCCGCGGCCACCAGATAGCGATCCAGCATCTGCCAGTGCGGCTCGGGGTTGGCCGCCGCAAAGACCGGGACCACCTGATCCAGGTTGGCGGCAATCACCTGTTCGAAGGCGTGTGCGCCGGGCATCGGCTTGGCGGATTGACGGGTTAGTTTGTTTTGGCGCGGCAGGACCTCCAGGATCAGCCCGGTCTCGTCGCCGGCCATCTGGTAACGGACCCGGTCGCCAATGGCCACGGGATCCATGTGCTTTTCGCGGGTGTTTGTGACCCGCTTTTTGCGCCCACCCTTGCCGCCGCTGTATTCAAAATTTTTCCAGAGCTTCGCCGAAAGCGAGCAGAGGATGATGCGGCCGTTGGTATGGACATGATATTGATTTAGGTTTTTCTTATAAACGACACCGTAATCAGTTGTGTCGGTAGTTTGGGTTTGCATCGGTAGCGTTCCTTATGCTTATCAGCAATATTGCTGTCTGTGGTTAGAGTTGTACTGAACCCTGAAATCAGGGTCTGAATGTTTGAGATACGAACTTGGGCTTGCATCAAGCCTTCCTTTCATTGTTGATCAGGGTTGATCAGGTTGATTAAATTGAACACCGGCCACGGAACAATCCCGTGACCGGTGGGGGCAGACTGCACTCAAGTTGATCTTGTGGGGCAGGCGCGGGGTGATCCCCGGCTTATGCCCGGTGCAGCCTGAGCGTGAGTTGATTAAATTTAAATCAAAAGGCCACGGGGTATGAACACACCCGTGACCGGAAAAGGAGCTAGCGGTTCAGAAGCCGTCTAGCGTGTCCCAGAGGCGCGTTCATACAGTTTAGGGTTTGCAATTACAAGGACTTTAGCCATATAACGTGCCTCTACCTTTCTAAAGACTAGTGAATTAACAACTTAGATTGTAATGAAAAATTCCGTCCTGTCAAGTGGCTGGTTGGTGGAAATCAGTCTGGTCGGATGGGCATGGAACCTCAGGCCTGTTCTTCATCTCGCAGACTCTCCCGCAGGGTTTGAGCCAGGGCGCTAAAAGCCGGGGCAGCGCGCAGATCGGAAGTGCGCGGGCGGGGGAGATCAATGGTCAAATTGAGTTTGATCATCCCCGGGCGGGGGGAAAGCACCAGCACCCGGTCCGACAGGTAAATAGCCTCGGAGATGGAATGGGTGACCATCAGCACGGTCTTGCGGCGGGCTTGCCAGATATGCAGCAGTTCGTCGCCCATCCGTTCCCGAGTGAGATCATCCAGCGACCCAAAGGGCTCATCCAGCAGAAGGGTATCCGGGTCTTGCATCAGGGAGCGGGCAATCGCCACCCGCTGGGCCATCCCGCCGGAGAGATCGCGGGGATAGGCCTGCTCGAAGCCTTCCAGCCCGACGAGTTGGATCAGTTCTCGGGCGCGCCGCTCGATCTGGTCGGCGGGGATGCCCTGCAGTTCCAGCGGCAGGCCGACATTCTCAATGACTCTGCGCCAGGGCATCAGGTTAGCCTGCTGGAAGACCAGGCCGACTTTCGGCTGATGTTGATGAACCTCAAATGTCCCATGGGTGGGCGGGATCAGCCCCGCCAGCACCCGCAACAGAGTACTCTTTCCGCTGCCTGAGGGTCCGATCAGCGAGACGAATTCGTTGGGCGCCAGCGAAAAGCTGAGGTCGTGCAGCGCACGCACCACCCCGCTGGCATCACTGAAGGTGACACCCAGATTACGGACGGTGAGCGCCGCCTCAGGGGAGGAGGTCATTGGTGAAGGCCTTGTCCAGGTCCTGGGTCTCGGTCAGTAACCCCATATCCAGTAAAACCGCCTGCATATTGACCCAGCCGGCCGGTTCACTGTAGCCCAGGGTTTCCGTTTCCCAGAGCATCATGGATTGATTCAGAATTTCAAAATGAAGCTCGCGGTCAAGATCCGTCAGATCTTCCACGTAGGACTTACTGATCTCATAGGCCTCATCGGGGTCCGCCAGGGTATCGGCGATGCCTTTGAGTAAGGCTTCAATGAAGGCCTTTAGTTGTTCGGGATGTTCGTTGAGCATGGTTTCGTTGGTGACCAGGCCATTGGCGACCAGTTGGAGATAATCGGCAACCCGGATTACATCCGCGTCATAACCCTGCTGTTGCAACAGGATGGGTTCATTGGCTAAATAGATCACTGCCGAATCGACCTGCTCGGTCACCAGGTATTCCACCTGGTTGTAACCGATGGACTGCAGGTTCACTTCTTCCTCGGTCAGGTCCGCCGCGCTCAGCAGGGCGCGTAGGCCGATATAGCTGGCGCCATAAAGACCGGGCACGCCAATGGATTTCCCGGACAGGTTTTCCGGCACAAGGATCTCAGAATCGGCCAGTGAGACAATTCCTACAGGAAATTGCTGGTACCAGGCGGCTACATAAGTCACAGGCAGCCCCTGGGCGCGGGCCAGCAGGACCTGTTCACCGCTGGCGATGGCGAAGAGCTGTTCACCGGCTCCGACCAACGCTACCGCGTCGGATTCGTTGCCGTATTCGATGGATACGTCAAAACCAGCCTCAAGGAAATACCCTTTTTCCGCCGCGACATAGATTGGAGCGAACTGGATGTTGGGGATATAGCCGAGAGTCAACGGTGTGGCGATAATCTCGGGGGGTTCGGTGGGGGCTTCCTGCTGGCAGGCTGTCAGGGCGAAGGCGCTCAGCAGGGCGAGTAGGATAATGATGAAGACATTTCTTTTCATAAGTTTCGTTAGCATTTTCTCTCCATATTTTTGGGATGTAATTTTACTCCTGGCGCCAGGATTGCCAGGCGAGGACCCGTCTTTCGATCCAAAGGACGATACCGTAGAGCGCCATTGCCATCACGATCAGGGCGATTACGGCCACGAAGACCAGCGCCGTGTCATATTGCCCGCGGCCGACATTGATCAGAAAGCCCAGCCCTCGATCCGCACCGACCAGTTCGCCCACCACCGCGCCGATTACGGACAGGGTGGCGCCTACCCGCAGGCCGCCCAGAAAGATCGGCAGAGCGGCCGGCACTTCCAACTTCCAGAGCATTTGCCCCCGGGTGGCGTTCAGTGAGCGCATCAGATCGCGCAGGTCCTGCGGCACTTCCCGCAAGCCGACGACGGTGTTGATCAGCACGGGAAAGAAAACGATCAGGGCACAGATCAGAATTTTGGAAAAGATCCCCGGGCCAAACCAGATCACCAGCAGCGGCGCAATGGCGACCATCGGGATGCTTTGGCTTGCCACCAGATAGGGCTCAACCAGCTTCTCGAGGGTGGGGGATTTTGCCAGCAGATAGCCGAGGAGGGTGGCAAACAGGCTGCCTATCAGCAGGCCGGATAGCACTTCAATGAAGGTGATGAGGGCGTGACGGCCAAGCTGACCGCTTGTCAGGGAGACGAGGAATCGTTCCCAGACCAAACCGGGACCGGGCAAAATGAAAGCCGGCAGGTCCAGCAGACGGGCCAGTAAAGCCCAGAGGACAATGCCACCCGCCAGTGAAAGGGCCAGAAACGCGTTTCTCTTCCACGGGTTTTGTTTGGGTTGTTGGGGTTGGATTTCAGCCTTTGCAGCCATATAAAAAAAAGCCCTGAGTTGTTGGATCGGGGCATGCGGCGAATATCAATAAGATACCGGCACCTTCTTCCATTCGGACTTTTACCGCCGGCACCGGGTTCTCACCGGTTCATGCATGCCAGGCATGCTCGTGGGCTGTCCCTTTTGAGGATTACCACCGGTCGGGAATTGGGCCATCCGGCCCGCACCCTGCCCCGAAGGTGTTTACTTTTGATAAAGTTAGTATATCTTTTGAGCGAGGGCCTGTCAACGCGGTGAAAAAGTGGACGGGGGAGAGCAGAATAAAAGTTTTAGGGTGGGCTTGAATTCAGGGGAATTGTTTATAGGTTGTTAATTGGGATAGATAAAATAAATTTGTTGTGAAATAGGGTGTGTTGATGGAAATTAAGGGAAGACTACAAAAATAAAGACCCCTTTCTTGTTCTTTCCTATACCCCACTTCGCTTTACTACGGGGGTTCCGCTTTGCTCCAGGGGAAAGAAACCTGCGAAGCAGGAGATAGGGGTAGGTTTTCTTATATCACTCACGATGCACAGAGTTCAGGAAAAAGATAAAATACATAAAAGCATTTCAACTGTCATCGTGGGGTAAAAAGTGGATAGAGATGAATACATTTCCAGAGAAGCAAGAGATAGATTGATTGAGACTGCCAGAGAGATGCGGCAGTATCCAACAGAGGCTGAGGCTGAGGATGTGTTGTGGGAGGTGTTGCGAAGAAAACAATTAGATGGGTTCAGATTCCGCCGGCAGCATGTCATTCATATTTTTATCGTTGATTTTTATTGTCCAAAGGCAAAGTTGGTTGTTGAGGTTGATGGGGAAATTCACCTGAGTCAAACTGAGTATGACAAATATTGGGAAGATGTATTGGTTCAATGGGATTATTCGGTTCTGAGATTCACAAATGAACAGGTTTTAGGTGGGATTAATGATGTGTTGATGGAAATTAAGGGAAGACTAGAAAAATAAAGACCCCTTTCTTGTTCTTTCCCCTTTCAAGGGGAAAGAAACCTGCGAAGCAGGAGATAGGGGTTGAAAAAGTCGTTCCCTGCAACTATCTTTTCGCAGGGGCAAAGGATAGTATATATAGAGGCCTTAAACATTGATCCAATTGGAAAAATACAAAAGTTGAGATTTTATGGATGATTTCATCGGACCAGACCAAATCGATCCGAAACAAAGCTCCGATCAGCAAGCCATTGAGCGATTAAAAGCCGGCGATATTGACGGATTGGCAGCCCTCGTTCAGCGTTACCAGGTGAGGGCGGTACAAACGGCTCTGTTCATCACCTGTGACCGGCAACTGGCAGAGGATGTCGTGCAGGATGCATTCCTTCAGGTCAATCGAAAAATCCACCAGTTTGATGAGAGTCGCCCTTTTAGCCCATGGTTTTTGCGAATTGTGATGAACGCGGCGAAAAAAGCCGTCAGAAAACAGAGACGCTATCTGCCCCTTGAGGCACCTGAGGACGGGAATGCCGTTGCGGAATGGCTGATTGACCCGTCAAAGGGACCGGAAAGCCTGAGTGAAACGGCGGAAACCCGTGAACAGGTCTGGCAGGCGATCAGGCGTCTGACGCCCGACCAGCGGGAAGCGGTGGTGATGCGCTATTTTGTGGGGAGCAGGGAAAGGGAAATGGTCCAGGAATTGGGCCGTCCCTCATCAACGATCAAATGGTGGCTCCATGCGGCCAAAAAGCGGCTTCGAAAGCTGCTTGGGCCGGCGCACAGGAGTCACTTGGAAAAGGAGGAAATTAGTCATGAGTGAGAAACAAGTACAACAAATAATGCGGTCATTGGCCGATGAGAAAGCACCGGAAGAAACCATCAACCTTTGGCCCGCGATAAAATGCTGGGTTGAGTCTTCAGGGAGGAAGCCTCGGCAAAGCGGTCGCTCTCGATTCAGGCTGGCCGGGGCTGCCCTGGTTATGGCGCTTTTATTGGCAGGGGCTGTATTCCTAATTACGCCTCAGGGTCAGGCCTGGGCGCAAAACGCTTTCCAGTTCTTCAACGAGACGGAGGGCAATCGAATACCGCTTGAAGATTTCGAGGCCACGCGTTCAGCACTTTCCTCAGGCTCTGCCTCGCAGAGCACCCCGACTGCGGAAAATAGTGAACCGACTGAGCAGGTTTCGCAGATTCTGGATAACCTGACATTTGATGAAGTGCAGGCGCTGGTGGATTATGAGATCGTTCAGCCCACCTGGTTGCCGGACAAGTATGAATTTGGGAGGGCTTTGTATGACCAGGAGCAGAACATTGTCACCATCATGTATTATTATGGCGGCAATCCCCATGCTGCCTTAGGACTGAGTATGGAGCCTGTCTCTGATAATGGCGGCTGTTCACTCTGCCTGGTTGTGGGTTCCTCGGCGCATGTTGAGGAAGTTTCCATAAACGGTGTTTATGGTGAATATGTGGTGGGTGTCTGGATTCTTGAAGACGGTGAAGCTATCTGGAAGAATTTTTCATATTACAGACAGATGAAGAACCTGATCTGGCAAGCCGACGGCATGACCTATAATTTGACCTCTTATGAAAATACTCATCTGTTGAAGCAGGACCTGGTGGCCATCGCTGAAAGCATCCCAACCGGGGAATAGAAGTTCTGGAAACCCATATAGATCAAAGGACTGGCGAGAGCCGGTCCTTTTTTGTGGGGAATAGGTCCGCAGTAAATTGCTTTGAGGAAGTAACAGTCGTTATAATTAGGCATAGTGAACTTATCCAACATGCGATAATTGGAGCCTTATGCCCGTCAATTTGATTCATATCCAGAAGAGCCTTCCCGAATTTGCGAGCCAGGCCAAGGCCCATTCTGAGGCGGAGAAAATTTACCTGCACGAGTTGGAACGCGTTTTGGCTGCCAATGCAGGCCGCTTGGACGAGATCAAGAGGATCGTGGCACGCGAGATGGATACCAACAGCCGTCTGCGGTGCGCCGTGCCGGTGAATGAGGATTTGAACGCGGCGATCCCCGTTGGCGAGTTGCCGGAGCAGGTGGCTTTGCTGGCGGCGGATGGTTCGCAGATCAATCCCTCCCGCCACGCCAGGGTGCCCTTTTGTGTGATCAATATCGGCGCGGTGGAAATGGTGCGCGGCTCAGGGCAGATGCCCCGAGTTTATCAGGAAAGCCATTTGTTGGATTATGACCGCACAACGCTGCCTGATACCGGCCTGATTAGTGAAGGTAGTGTGGCACTGAAACGGGACCTTGCTGAGCGGCAAAAACTGGCGGAATGGTCGACCGATTTGCCTCACCCGGCAATCGCCATGATTGATGGCCCTCTCGAGCTCTACCGGGACGTTCAGCAAACCACGGAGTTTGATCGAATAGCCGGTGAATTTCGGGCGGTTCTGGATAAATTTCAAAAGGAAAATGTATTTCTTTTGGGATATGTGGATAAACCGGGCAGTGATTTACTGGTGAGCCTGTTGGAATTAATCGGCAGGAGCGCTAAGACACTCTCGCCGGATTTCCCAACGACCCGACCGGTCAGGGTGGTGGATACGGCCCTTTTTGAAAATGTCCTCATGAATCCCGGTGAGCGGTCTGCGATGTTCAGTGTGGAATCTCAAAGAAGTGGCGATTTAGGCTCTGATCAACAGGTCCACTTTTTCTTTATGAATGTAGGCACGGATGAATTTCAACATCTCGCAAGGGTGGAGATCCCGGCCTGGGTTGCAGCGGAAAAGGAAAATATCGCGCTCGTCCAGGCCGCGCTGCTGGATCAGACCCGGATGTTGGGCTCCAAGCCCTATCCTTATCTACTCCACCGCTCTCATGAGGTGGCGATGGTTTCAATGGATGAACACCGGCGGGTGGAAGAAATGATCATCAGTGAATTTATGCGGGAGCATCTCCCGATTGGCAGCCCATCACAAAAACAGGCGGTCAAGGATCTTATGCATGATGGAGGAAAATAGATGGCGGACCATATAGAAATTGGTCGATTATTACGCTCTGAGACCATTGGCTTTGTATTTGGATGTAAATTGGACCAGATTGACAGCCCCAGTTTCGGATCAATGGTGCGGGTGAAGATGGATGACCATTACCAGATTTATGGCCTGATCTATGACATTCGGATTCAGGACGATGGACTTGTTCGGCAGTTGATCACCTCCGATGTGCTGGCAGATGAAGCCTGGCTGGATACCCGGGGCAACCGCACCGTCCCGGTGGAGATTGGCGTGCTGGCGTTGGGCTATGAGCAGGACGGGCAGATCACCCACCTGCTGCCGCCCCGGCCGCCTCTCAGCCTGGATGAAATTTTCCTCTGCACCCCTGATGAGATCACCGCTTTCACCGGCGCGGGCCGGATGGGTTACCTGCGGCATATCCTGCGGGACCAGAATAAACCGGTGGCGGAGCTGCTGGCCGCCCACCTGAAAAACGCCCGCGAAGTTCAGGAAGCGGCGGGACATTCTAAGTGGTTTGAAGCCGCAGTTGAGGAGCTGATCACCCTGATGAAGGACGATTACCCTACATTGATGACCGTGCTGGGCGTGGTGGATGAATTGGAACAAAGTGATGGAACTGGAGGGAATAATGCCTGAGTATAAATGGAAGCCAATTGAAGATTTACCTGAAAATTTGTACTCCTATTCAGATAGTAACTTACGCAAGTTGGAGGAGGAATGGAAGGAGTTAAAATCTACAATTAGTGATGATATTCAAAAAAGTATACTTGATGAAATAAAAAGGCAATGGGCCATTGAAACTGGAAAGGTAGAAGGCTTATATACTTTATCCAAAGGGATTACCGAGACTTTTATTAAGGATGGTATCCAGGCCGACATAATTCGAGAAGAATCCACGAATCGAGGACCAAAATTAGTTGGCGCTATGATATTAGATCAAGAGGAAGTGCTTGAAGGTTTATTTGATGTAGTAGCCCACCGAAAAGAGCTAACCCTTTCTTATATAAAATCAATGCACCAGGTATTTACGCGTCATCAGGACCTTACCGAAGCTGTGACTTCTGAAGGAAAAATAATTAATATTCCTTTACTTAAAGGTGATTGGAAAAGAGAATCAAATAGCCCACTACAAAATGATAAAACCATACATGAGTATTGCCCTCCGCTTCAAGTTCAAAATGAAATGGAAAAATTATTTGGATTATATCTGAGGCATAAAGAGTTAAACCTTGCTCCAGAGGTTAGGGCAGCCTTTTTACACCACCGTTTTACACAAATTCATCCATTTCAAGATGGCAATGGAAGAATCGCGAGAGCGCTAGCCTCATTAATTTTTATTTGTGAGGGGGATTTCCCACTTGTTGTGAATGATGATGAGCGATCAGAATATTTTTCAATTTTGGAATATGCAGATTTTAATAATATTCGCCCACTAATTGATTTTATGGTTAATAAACAAAAAGATTTACTCTATTCGGTTATTAAGAGAGCTAAAGAAGAAGAATTTAAGAAAAATTTAAGTTTATTTGAGACAAGAGTTGATACGTATATTGATGATTTTTCAACATTAAAAGAACAAGTAAATTCATCAAATGCGATTCTAAATATGTGGAAAGATTCATTATATGAGATAGTGGGTTCTTATGAAGAAAAACTTAAGGAAAAGGGCCTTCTTCAAGATTCGGTAATATCACATGTTAGTGCAGGATCAAGACAAGTTAGTACTTCTTCAACAAGTTCGAATTTAGGATCCTCTCCGCAGATTATTGGCGCAATAAAGATTTTTAGTTCCCAAATACGATTTCCAAATCAAAAACAAGGTATTGCTATTGAATTCAATGTATCCAATGTGGGTCGCGAGGAAATCTTATTACACGCAACTATGATTCGTAATGCTAACCATGTTGTAGATCCACTGGAAGTATCCTCGAATGAGGATTACAGATTAGCTGATCTTACATTTAGAGAATGGTTCATATCATCATTTAATAGTTTTGTTCAAGAATGGTTGAATGTATAAGAAATTTGAAATATGTCCATAATAAATTACATTGGTTAAAGTGTAGGAGTAGATATGAATCAACTTGGCATCATCACCGGCGGCGGGCTGAAAGAAAACCTCAAGGCCCGGCTGACCATACCCGCCAGCGAAGTGCAGGAAGGTGCATTTGTGGTTGTGGATGACCCGCAGGATGACTGGGCATTTTACGGCCTGATCACCGACCTGCAGCTTTGGGCCACGGACCCGCGTTATGCCAATGAGGACCTGGGCGGACGGCTTTCTCCCCGCTTGACAAAATTACTGCGCGAGCAGGTTCTCTATACCAATGCCGAGATCATGAACACCCTGATGATGGAACGCGGCCCCGACCCAGAGACGAAATTGGAAGCCTATCTGGCGTGGTTTGCTGAAGTGATGGACGAGAAAGTGCGCCCTCAACCCGCCAAGACCATCCCGCGGCACCATGCCCCGGTGCGGCTGGCGCGGGCGGAGGATATCGCCCTGATCTTTGGGGAAGAGGGTAAGAAGTCCTTCTTCAGGATAGGCGATACGCTTGAACAGGGACACCCGGTCTGTGTGAATCTGGATAAACTCGTCCAGCGCTCCGCAGGCATCTTTGGCGCAACCGGCACCGGCAAGTCCTTCCTGACCCGGGTGATCCTGGCCGGATTGATCGAACATGACAAGACCGCCACGCTGATTTTTGACATGCATAATTAATATGGCCCCGATGA
>Ga0272443_10001935_pt1 | contig 28021 bp, 41 predicted proteins | sample SSMAcet12_FD_193581 | JGI IMG/M metagenome (GOLD analysis project Ga0272443, IMG submission 193581) | Marine sediment archaeal communities from Little Sippewissett salt marsh, Falmouth, MA, United States - SSM-Acet-12 | ecosystem: Environmental > Aquatic > Marine > Wetlands > Sediment ... | reverse complement strand
ATTCTTGAATTGGCAATATAATTTTTTTAATTGTTTTAAATCCCCAAAGGTTCAAATTCATAAATTAGCCCAACATTTAGGTTTTGAAAAATTTCTTCAAAAAATTGTACTAAAAAGAAAAAAAAATTATCAAATTAAAGCCCATAAAATAAATAAGGTTTTATTAAAAGAAAAATTAATCAAAAAACCTTTGTCTATTTGGACTATGAGGCATTTAGTAGAAAGGCACTCGAGAAAGGGGATAAATTATAAAATAATTCTTCCTCAAGAGAAAACAATTAGTTTCGAAACTTATTTCCATCTAAATTCCATTAGTTTGGATAACGAAAATTCTAAGATTATTCAAAAATATGAAAATTTAATGAAAAAAATATTTCCTAATGATGGTTTAGGTTTTTTTATCATAAAACAAAAAAGAGAAGAAGAATAAATCCCAAAATTATTTTTTCTTAAATCTTTGTTGAATAGTTTTTATTATCATTAAATCATTTTTATCCAAACAACCAGTAATAAAAACAAAAAGAACATAAGTCAAAAGAAAAAAAATTCCAAAAAGAATTGCAGAAGCCAAAGTTATTGGGAAAAGTTGTCTTAAGAAAATTAAAATTAACATGGGGACTATAGTTGCTAAAACAATTTTTAACATTTTTCTCCTTAATGGAAAAATAGAAGTGTAATGTTTTGCTTGGAACATTAAAATTAAATTATACGCAATCATAGAAATCATTGTTGCTAATGCAGCCCCATTTACCCCCAAGGAATTTTCTATCCCAAAAATAGATTGTTTTGGGATTAACCAAAAATTCAGTAAAAAGTTTAAAATACTTGATATAATAATTGCCCACAACAAGGTTCTTGATTTTCCTACCATTAAAATAAGATTATGGGAGACTAAAAAGATAGAAGTGATGATCCCCCCAATAGCTAAAAATCTTAATGCATTTGCTGCTAAAAAGAATTCTTCTCCAAAAAAGAGATTGATAATGGCTCCTGGAAAAAGCAACATAAGAATTAAAACCGGAAAATTAATAGTAAGAATCCATTTTCCTATTTGTTTACTAGTCTCTTTGATAATTTCAAAATTCTTATTAGCATATTCTTTTACCATTAAAGGGAAAAAAAGGTTCAAAAAAAGAGGAGAAGTAATAATGAAAAGGGTTGCTATTGGAACTGCAGCATTATAGATTCCTACTTCAAAAACCCCTTTAAAATACCCTATTAAAAATGAATCTATCCAATAAAAAATTCCCCCCATCAAAGACATAAAAATTATTGGCCAAGAATAAGAAAATAATTTTTTGCTAATCTTTTTTTTAATTTGTTTTTCTAAATAATATTTTCCAAAAATCTCAGGAAGTTTGTATTTGCAATATAAAAAAGCCACGAGAAATGTGGCTGCAATTCCTAGAATATAAGAAAAAACAACAGCATTGCTACTTAACCCCAAGATTATAAATAATCCAAGTAGAAAGAATTTGACCATGCTTTGAAAAATGTTCCAGATAATTGAATATTGATTTATTTTTTCATAAGCCCTAATTATCCCTGCAAGGATTTCTAAAAAGATTAATACAGGAATCACAAAACTGAATATTTTTAGAAAAAATGCAAGTTCATTATTATTAAAAATTTGTAGGGCGATAAAATCAGACAAAAAGAATAATAAAAATGCAGAAATTATACTTGAAATAATAAGGACCTTAGATGCTTTTTTAAATAAATATTTTATTTTATCTTTTTGTTTTTCCCCTCGATAAAGAGCTATCTGCCTTAAAAGACCTTGAGAAAGACCTAATAAAGAAATTGCTAGAATAAATCCTTCTATCATTAAAACCAAGGAAAAGACTCCATAGACTTCTGGTCCAAAGTGTCTTCCAACAACAACCCTATAAAGTATTGTGAGAATTTTTGAGAGAATAACCCCAATAAAAACAACTAAAGAAGACTTTGCTATTAATTTTAGATTTTTATTGACTTTTTCTTGTTCTATAGATTTCTCCATCTTTTTGATTATCTACTGGCGTTTAAAAATTATACTAAGGAAACATCTTTTGATAAGTGAAAAATATATAATAGAGATACATAAATGTTTAAAAGAAAAAGAGTCTCCATCAATTATGGATTTAAAAGAGAATAGAATAATTGTAACTGGGGGAGCTGGATTTCTTGGAAGCTTTATTGTGGAAAAATTGATTACTTTAGAGGGGGTGCCCAAAGAAAATATTTTTATTCCTCGGAGCCAAAATTATGACTTAAGAAAGATAGAAGACATCAAGAGGATGTTTAATGATTTTCCGGCAGATGTAGTAATTCATCTTGCTGCAAAAGTGGGGGGGATTGGATATAACCAAGAAAATCCTGCAACATTATTTTATGATAATTTAATGATGGGAGCACAACTAATTGAACAAGCCAGAATTTATGGAATAAAAAAATTTGTAGCAATTGGAACCATCTGTGCATATCCAAAATTTACTCCAGTTCCATTTCAAGAAAAAGATTTGTGGCAAGGATATCCTGAAGAAACAAATGCCCCATATGGATTAGCAAAAAAGATGATGTTGGTCCAATCTCAAGCATATAGAAAACAATATGGATTTAATTCTATTTTCATCTTACCTGTAAATCTCTATGGCCCTAGAGATAATTTTGATCCTCAAAGTTCACATGTAATTCCTGCATTAATTAAAAAAATAAGTGAATCCAAAAAACAAAACACTAGTCTTGAAGTATGGGGGACTGGAAATGCCTCTAGAGAATTTTTATATGTTGAGGATGCTGCAGAAGGAATCATCTTAGCTACAAAAAATTATGATGGTGAAGAACCAGTAAATTTGGGGGCAGGCCAAGAAATTACTATTAAAAATTTAGTTTTAGAGATGTGTAAAATAGTTGATTTTCAAGGAGAAGTTATTTGGGATACAAGCAAGCCTGATGGCCAGCCCAGAAGATGTTTAGATGTGTCTAAAGCAGAAGAATACTTTGGATTTAAGGCGAAAACCCCTTTTGGAGAAGGTTTAGCCAAGACTTTTATATGGTATAAATATAATTTGGATGGTTAAATATATAAGACTTTAAAAAGAAGAAATAAGGTTTGTTTTTATGAAAGAATACTTTTTTGAAAGTCAAATTGCTAAAGATCATCCAAGAGATCCTTTTGCTGTTCCTTTTGATTTATTTAAACAAATAAATGAACATATGGTAATTCCTACTCATGATGTTATGATAAAATATCTAGGAGGAATTTTATTGGTGCAAAGGGAAAATGTGCCTGCTAAAGGAGATCTTTTTCCTATCGGAGGAAAATTGATTAAGGGGGTGCCTACACTTGACTCTTTAAGAATGAGGACGAAACAAGAATGTGGGCTTGAATTAGAAAATATCGAACAGGTTGGGACTGCGAGACACTTCTGGGATGAAGATCCTTTTGGGCATGGAAAAGGGGTAGACACCATTAGTGAAATGTTTTATGCAGAAGGAAAAGGAGAAATCAAGTTAGATAGCTTACATAGCACTCCAACATTAGTTGTTTCCAAAACTTTTCTTTATAGGAATCCTAATACAAGATTTGAAAATCCAGAATTTAACTATGAAGTAAATCTCCCAAAATTTAGAGAAACTTTAAACCCTTGGGTCAAAGATTTTTTTGAATTAATTATGGAAAAAAATCTTTAGAACTAATGACTATCTTTTTCTTCTTTTACTTCCATTGCTTCTTGTTTTAAATCATGTTTCACCATTCTTGAAACTAATTCTTGGAATTTTACTTTAGGTTGCCAGCCTAATTCTTCTCTAGCTTTGGTTGGCTCTCCTAAAAGAAAATCTACTTCTGCAGGCCTAAAGTATTTTGGGTCTATTTCAATTATTGTTTGTCCTGTATTTTTGTCTATGGCTCTTTCATTTAATCCTTCTCCTTCCCATACAAGATCAAATCCTAGCATTTTAGAAGCAAGCTCTACAAACTCTCTTACACTATGAGTTTCCCCCGTGGCAATAACATAATCCTCTGCTTTTGCTTGTTGTAACATTAACCACATGGCTTCTATATAATCTTCTGCATGACCCCAATCTCTTTTCGCGTCTAAATTTCCTAAATATAATCTGTGATCTATCCCTAATTTAATCCTTGCTAATCCCCTTGTAATCTTTCTTGTTACAAAAGTTTTTCCTCTTCTTTCAGATTCATGATTAAAAAGAATTCCATTACAAGCATATAATCCGTATCCCTCCCTATAATTTTTAGTGATCCAAAATGCAAAAACCTTTGAACAACCATAAGGGCTTCTTGGATGAAAAGGAGTACTTTCTGTTTGAGGAGTTTCTTTTACTTTTCCAAACATTTCAGAAGAAGAGGCTTGATAATATTTCGCGTTTGGGCAAAAATTTTTAACTGCTTCTAAAATTCTTAAAGCGCTTAAGGCAGTAGATTCTGCAGTATATTCTGGAATATCAAAACTAACTCTCACATGGCTTTGGGCTCCAAGATGATAAATTTCATCTGGCATTACTTTTCTCATTATATCGTTTACAGATCCACTATCAGTTAAATCTCCGTAAATTAAATGAAGTCTTTTATTTTGTTCATGTGGATCTTGGTAAATATGGTCTAATCTTCCTGTATTAAAAGAGCTACTTCTCCTAATAATTCCATAAACATTATATCCCTTTTTTAATAAGAATTCTGCTAAATAACTTCCATCTTGGCCAGTGATTCCAGTAATTAATGCTTTTTTAGAAACCTGGATTTTCTTCTCTTCAAACTCTTGCTCCATAAAATATTTTGTTGGTTTTGTTTTAAAAGGATTTGTTAGGTATAATATATATAATAAGTATCCAAATATTTATTATACATAATCCTTAAAAACAAAGTCGAAGTCAAAGGATAATGGAGGATCTTAGATCTATTCTTGATAAAATCAAAAAAAAGAGAATTTTGGTTGTGGGGGATATTTTTTTAGATAAATTTACCTTGGGAAGGATTGAAAGAGTTAATCCTGAACAACCCTCGGCTCCCTTGGTGAAAGTAAGTCGTGAAGCTTATACTTTGGGGGGAGCAGCAAATGTTGCTAATAATATTGTTTCTTTGGGAAGCGATTGTATTCTTCAAGGAGTCTTAGGAAAAGACTTTTCAGGAAGAAAAATTCATCAACTATGTAAAAAAAATAAAATTGATTTAAAGAAAACATATTACAAACAACCGACAATCACAAAACAGAGAATTATGGCCCATGGACAACAGATAACAAGAATTGATTGGGGGGAATTATTTCTTAAAAAAATTGATGAAAAAATAGAAAGAAAGATTTTAAGTTCTATAAAAGAAGATATAAAAAAATGCGATTTGGTAGTTTTATCTGATTATGATAAAATTCTCTTTCGTAAAAATTTATCTAGAGAAATAATCAAAATTGCTACAGAATTTAAAAAACCAGTTTTAGTTGATCCAAAACCCCAAAACATAGATTTTTTTAAAGGATGCACTGCGATTAGCCCTAATAAAAAGGAAGCAGAAGAAATTAGTGGAATAAGATACTCAAAAAATAAAAAAATTCTTTTGGAGATGGGGAAGAAAATAACTGAAAAAACTAATTCTAAATTTGTTATTATTACTTGTGGGGGGGGAGGTATTTTTTGTTATGATTTGGAAAAGGAAGATTGTTTGTTTATAGAAACCAAAGCCAGAAAAGTTGCGGACGTCGTTGGGGCAGGAGATACATTTATGGCAGCCCTTTCAGTAGGAATGGCTTGTGGATTGGGAATTTTTAATTCTGCTAAATTTGCTAACTATGCTGCAGGAAATGTTGTTGAAAAAGTGGGTACCGCCACAACCACTCTTAAGGAAGTAAAAGATAAAATTCTTAAAGACTAAGTTATGAATCTAAAATTTTTTGAGATTTCATCTTATTTAAATTATAAATTACTGAAAGTTTAGTTAAGGGAATTTTTTCCCATTCTTGATTGCATAAATCTAAAAGTAAATGAAAGGCTGCCCCCACAAAGATAAAAAAGAAATATTTATGTAAGAAAATACCAAAAACAAATAAAATGATTAAAGATTCTATTCCATGAAAAACCCAGGCTCCAATATATGTTTTTTCTTGTTGCTTTCTAGAAAGTTTATTAAATTTTTTTGAAAGTCTAACCCCTTCTTTATATGCTTTTTTTAAACTAAAAGCTTTTTTTCTATAAACATATTCAAAATAATGATCTGCATCTATAAAAACAGATGCGGCTATAACTAAAAAAAATTCTATTAGCCCTACTTGGGGGAAAATAAAAAATAAAATTAATGCGAAAACAACTCCAAGAAAAAAATGGTTTTCTACATGCATTTTTAATTTTCAATCTTTTTTACTATTTCTGTGAATGCTGGCCTTGTAATTAAAACACCCACAGTAATTCCAATAATTGTTGTGATTGCAAATCCTTTTAATAATCCTGCACCAGCCCAGAGTAGAGGAAATAATGCTACAACTGCGGTGAAATATGCCCCAAGAATAATTGCAAATGCCCGTTTCATTCTTTGTTTAATACTTAGAAATCTACTTTGTTTTGCTTCATCTAAAATAATAATTTGCTGATCTATCCCAGTTCCCATAGTCGCTAAAATTCCTGCAATACTTGGAAGATCAAGATTCCAATCAATTAAGGAAGCGATTCCAAGAATAATTACTATTTCTGAAATGCTTGTAAATAATAATGCTAAAGAAGATTTAAAATTTTTATATCTAATAAAAATAATTATTGCTACTGCGACAAGAGCTGCTATTCCTGCTAAAAAGATTGATTTAATAAATTCTTTACCTAAAATTGGAGAAATTGTGTCTAATTTTACTATTTCTAATTTATACGGCAAGCTTCCTGTAATTAAAATTGTTTGAAGTTTATGCATTGATTGTTCTGCATCATTGTAAGCTTCTTGTCTTGTTGGTCCTGAACCTGAACCGGAAATTGCAATTTGGGTTGTTACTCTTCCCTTAAGTCCTTCACTAATTAGGAGACTATCTACAAGGGTGTCGTCTAAATATAAATCAAGTTTTTGAGAAAGATAATTTCCTTGGGCAGTTGTATTTACTTCCATATTTGAGGTAATATTTGCATGTTTATTTGCTGCATGTTCACTCAAATAAATAGAAAACCTAAAATTACAAAAAGCTCCACTTTCTGCATCAAAACATTCGTGAATTCCTGCGCAAGTTGCGTCATTTCTACAAACAGAGGAAACATCTCTTTCTCCACCGATAAAAACAGTTTCATTTCCTATTTTAGCTTCGAATTTTCCTTGTTTAGAAATTAATTCTTGTAAGTCTTTTGGAGATGTTCCGGCAATCTCAATTAATACAAAATTATTTCCACTTAAATCTGAAACAGGAAGCACATTCATATCTGCAATTCCATATACATTTAATCTATTATTAATTACATCTACTAAATCCGTAATTTCTTGTGAAGATAATTCTTTGTCCTGGGCTTGAATCAATGCTCTTGATCCCCCTGCAAGATCTAAACCAGTTTTAAGATTTGTAAAAGGGATTTCTGCTACAGTTATTTCTGGGGCATGGCCAGAAAAAAGAATAGTTTCTCCAGCATCAGTTACAATTGTTGTTTTAACATTTTCTCCTGAATCAAATTTTCCTATCAGAGCATTTGAAAAATCTTGCACATTGGTTATTTTTTCTTCATTTATGTATGTAATTATTTGGCCTTGACGTAATCCTTGTTCAAAGGCTGTAGAATTTGATTCCACACTTGTTATTAATACTCCTTTTTCAAAACTTGGAATTCCAAAAATGGAAATTAGAGATAAAACTAGTACAATTAACAAAAGCCAAATTTTCCAACCTAATTTAATTTTCATTTTTCTCCTTCCTGATTATGTGCCATTTAAGTATTGAAGTGTTGGTAATCCATGTATTAAGCAAATCAAAACATAAACCAATAACTAAAATTGTAAAGATTTGTGTTAAAACGATTGAAAAAGATTTAATAATTATTAATGCAAACCCCATGGCGAGAATAGAAGTTAAGGTCATTGTTATTCCTGTTTTAAACGCTCCAAAAATTCTTTTGTTTATTGATCCTTCGTCTCTTTTTAAAAGTCTTGTAGTAAGTAGGATATCTGTATCAACAGAATAACCAATTAACATTAAAAGTGCAACAATTCCTGCACTTGACATTTGTATTCCTAGAATGTTCACAAGAGTTAATGTCATTAGAATATCTGCTAATGCGGAAAGTATAACTGCTGCAGAGGGCACCACTGTTCTAAAAATAATAAAAACTACTATTGCCATAAAAACAAAAGCAATTACTATTGCGACTAAAAGTTGTCTGTAAAAACTTTCACTTAATGTTGAACCAGTAAATTCAAAACTACTATTTTCATCTGTTAATTCATATCCAAAATAATCTTCTAAAACTTGTTTAGTAATAGTTCCTTCTGATTTGGTTTGAAGGATTACTGCTTTTTGTTCTCTTGTAATTAAATCATAAATTTCTCGTGTCTTTAAGGCTTCTAATTGGGATCCTAATTCTTGTTCTAATTGCAATATATCTACTTGCTCATAAATTGTGACACTTGTTCCCCCTGTTAGAGAAATATCTTTATGGATAAATTCTCCATAATTTGAATGAAAAATTGCCATATAAACAAAAGAAAAAATCAAAAAAGCTAAGGGAATTAAGAGTAACAACTTATAAGATTTGTCATGCCAATTCTTTTTTGTTTCTTGTGATTCTTCTTCCATCTTAACACATAATGCGCGGGCCGGGAAAGCTCCCAAGCTCACTCGTATCAGGGGCGATAAAGTGGACTCGTGAACATTGCTCGTCGAACCCTTGGGTTCTCATCCTTTGCAATGCGCGGGCCGGGATTCGAACCCGGGTCAATTGGTTGGAAGCCAACTATACTGCCACTATACTACCCACGCGTAAAAGACACCTACGGTTTCTCTTACTACGCTTCCCTTAAGCTAGGGTCACGCCTGATATAAAGACTGAATAACACATTTTAAAGGTTTTCTATGATGAAACGCGCCTGGTAGGATTCGAACCTACGACTTCTTCCTCACCCCAATTGCAATCTAAGAGTCAGAAAATCTCTTACGAGATTCTTTTCAAATCCGCTGAATAAAATTCAGCGTCTTAGGAGGGAAGCACTCTAATCCAAACTGAGTTACAGGCGCATACTTTTTAAAGTCAGTTTTTATTTAAAAAACATGCTAGTTAAAATATTGGGGGCAATCGACTTAATTGCAGGCATTCTTTTGGTTATAAATATTTCCTCTACTTTACCCTTTCAAATTATGTTTTTGGGGGGGATAATTTTGATAGGTAAATCTTTATTAGGGTTCTTAAAGGATTTTGCTAGCTGGGTAGATTTAACATCTGGCATTGTTTTTTTAATCTCAACTTTTCTCTCTCTCCCAGTTTTCTTAATTGCAATAGTAGTTATTTTATTGATTCAAAAAGGAGTTTTTAGTTTTTTGTAGAAAGGGCATATGCGGAACTCGAATTAAGATTCTCATTGCGCACTTTCTATGAACATGCGGAAGAAAGGATTCGGGCCTCACTTAAATACTGAAGCTCGACCTGCATTCTGAATAAATTCAGAACACAAACCAAGGTTCTCATGCGGAACTCGAATTAAGATTCTCATTGCGCACTTTCTATGAACATGCGGAAGAAAGGATTCGAACCCTCGCAGGCACTAAGCCACTGGAGCCTTAATCCAGCCCGTTTGACCACTCCGGCACTTCCGCATATAAAGACAACCAAGGTTTTCTTTATCAAACTTTCCTTTAAAATACTGTTCAAGACTGATAAGACAACCAAGGTTTTCTTTTGTTTGTATTTTAGACGAACAAACTAAAAGTTCTACTTTTTGTTTATCAAACTTTCCTTTAAATTTAGGCCAAGCCTAATAATATTTTTAACAACTAAGAATTATAAAAAGGTTTATAAAATAAAAGAGACGGCATTGACGCTTTGCAGCTTGTCGGCCACTAACACGAGCAACGTAGGAAGCTTAACTTCTGTGTTCGGAATGAGAACAGGTGGTTCCAACCTACTATGGCCGTCTACTAAATTAAATGATATTAAGGGTTTTTAAAGTTTACTTTCTTGAAAAAACCATGAAAACAAAATTATCTAAAAAACAAGCAGAAAGAGAAATACAAAATTTTTTCATAAGGATTCATGAAAAAACCCCGGGAGAAGTGAAAAGAATAAAAAGGCTGGCTATGGCACATAATATTAAACTCGGGGAAAAAAGAAAAACTTTCTGTAAAAAATGTTTTGAACCATATAAATTTCCAAGCATTAGAATAAAAAATGACATGATTACTATTACTTGCGAGCAATGTGAAAATAAAAGTAGGTGGAAAGTTAAATGATTAACTTTTCTTGAATTTTCCAACTAATTCAATATAATCTTCTTGCCCTAAAAACATAGATCTACAGCAGTATCTTTCTAACCCCAGATCATCTAGAACTTTTTTTGGATCTTCTTTTTCTGCGACTCTTCTTTTGAATTCAACCCATAAATTAGAAAGGGGTTTTCCACAACTGAAACAACGCACTGGTATTATCATATTAATAATGCTTAAAAGTTGTTTATAAAAGTATCGATATGTTTAAATATCTCGCCAGAAGTTGAAAATTAAGATGAAAAATATAATTGAGCTTAAAGGAGTTGCAAGATACTATGAAATGGGGGACTCAATAGTGAAGGCTCTTAATTGTGTAGACATTCCTATCCAAGAAGGAGATTTTGTAGCGATTATGGGACCAAGTGGAAGTGGAAAATCAACTTCTATGAATCTTACAGGAAGTTTGGATTTGCCTACTCAAGGAGAAATTTATCTTGATGGAGAAAATATTGCAAATCTTGAAGAATCTGAATTGGCCCAACTTAGAGGAAAGAAAATAGGTTTTATCTTTCAACAATTTAACTTAATTCCTAATTTAACAGCAAAAGAAAATGTTATGTTGCCCATGTTATTTCAAGGAGAAAATTTAGAAGATAGGAAAGAAAGAGCAGAGAAGTTATTGAAAACTGTTGAATTAGAGGACAGAATGGATTTTTATCCAAATCAATTATCTGGGGGTCAACAACAAAGAGTTGCAATTGCTAGATCCCTTGCAAACAAACCAGAAATTCTTTTGGCAGATGAACCTACTGGAAACTTAGATACTAAAACAGGTGATAGGGTTATGGGTTTTTTGCAAGATTTAAATAAAAAAGGTAGAACAATTATTATTGTTACACATGACCCTGAATTAGCTAAAAAATATGCAAGAACTATCTATTCTATTAGAGATGGTCAAGTTGAATTTGTTGAGAAGAAAACAAAAAATAAATGGAAGAAAGTTAAGATTCCTAAATGTTCTGTGGGTGATTAATAACTCTTTTAAATAAAAACATATAAATCTTTATAAATAGAGTTTTTTTGAGAAAATCAGAAGATGAAAGAAAAATTATCTTTGAAATTAATTAGATCTGAAGAAGATCTTAAAGAAGCTACAATAGGAGAAGATATATTTTTTGTGAAAGACCATAGAAAAGAAAGAGTATGTTATAATCAAAATAATCAAGTTTGTACATTGAGAATAATGCCTGGAAGAGAAAAATATGGGGAAATTTGTTTATATGAGGGGAGTTTAAATCCTACTCTGTATATTGGGGGAAGTCAAAATGAAAAAGAAGAAATTTCTATAAAAGAGGAAAATTTGATGTTGAGAAAGATAGCTAATTTTTTGGATATTTCGAGCGTGGGTCTTATACAAGGAATAAAAGAATGTGAAAGGGATACAAAAAGATGAAAACTAAATTAATCTTAAGTTTTGCATTAATTTTTTTGTTTAGTCTTAGTTTTGCATCTAGTTTAATTGTTGATGCAGACTATGTTACAATATATTCTGGGGAACAAGCCACAGTGGGTTTTGAAATTGAAAATAATGAAAATTTTGATATTGAAGAAGTTTCCATGGCCCTTGTTTTAACAAATGTTCTTCCTGACGGAACCCCCATGTCTTTACCTTTTACTTGTGTTGGAAGTTGTATAAAAGATGTGGATGATATTAGGGAAAATAAAGATGAAGAATTTAGCTTTACGCTTAGAGCCTCTACAGACATCACTCCTGGGGATTATAATATTCCCTACACAATTACATATGTAGATGAAAACGATGATGATACTACACTTGAAAAAACAGGAACTTTTGGATTAAGAGTTAGTGCTAAAACAGATCTTGATTTTGGAATCGAGGCTAAAGGGGAAGATACAGACAGTGCAATTGTTGGAGAACAAGGAAAAATTACTTTGGAAATAATCAATAAAGGTCTTGGAGATTTAAAATCTGTTCAAGTAGATGCAATTCCACAGGGATTTGAATTATTATCTAAAAACAAAATTTTTATTGGAACAGTAAATGCGGAAGACACTGATATAGCTACTTTTGAAGGAATTTTTAAAAAGAAAAATCCAAATTTTTCTGCAACAATTACTTACAAAGATTTTGATAATGAAGAACACACAGAAACAATTAATTTTGTTTTAGATGTTTATACAATGGAAGAAGCACTTGAACTTGGGATTATCACAAAGAGTAACACTGGAATGTATGTTGGAATTATTGTCTTATTAATAATTATCTGGATTGTGTATAAAAAGATAAAAAAGAATAGAAAAAAGAAAAAAGGGAGGTAACTCCTATGATTTCTGATTATTTTAAATTAGCATTCAATAATTTGCGTAAGCGTGGGTTAAGAAGCTGGTTAACTATTCTTGGGATTTTTATTGGAATTGCTGCAGTAGTTAGTTTAATTTCTATGGGACAAGGCCTTGAAACAGCTGTTACAGGCCAATTTGGAACCCTTTCTGTTGATTTAATAACTATTCAAAACAAAGGCACAGGTTTTGGCCCTCCAGGAAGCACTGTTGTTGAAAAGCTAAATGATCATGATTTAAAAATTGTTGAAAATGTGCGAGGAGTTGAAAAAGTTTTGCCTAGGTTAATAAGAGTTGGAAGTTTAGAATATAATGGAATTGCTGGATTTGGTTATGCAACAGACATTCCTGAAGAAAAAGATTTATCAGAAGTTGTTTATAACTCAATTGGAGTTGAAGCAGAACAAGGAAAACTTTTAGATTCTGATGATCATGGAAAAATTCTTTTAGGAAATTATTTTATTGATACAGAGGATTTTAAAAAATCATTTGCAGTTGGAAAAAAAGTTTTGATTAATGGAAAAGTTTTTGAGATTGGGGGAATTTTAGAAAAAACAAGTAGTTTTACGACAAATACTGTTGTGTTCATGCTAAATGATGATTTAGAAAACCTTATGGACATTAATAATGAATATGATCTCTTAATTGCAAAAGTTAAAGATAAAGACGAGCTTGAAAATGTTGCAGAAGAAATTAAAAGAAAATTAAGAAATGATAGAAATGAAAAGCTTGGAGAAGAAACATTTAGAGTTCAAACTCCCTTACAAAGTTTAAGCTCTGTTAGAGATATTTTAAATATAATTAACATTATAGTCATCGGTATTGCTGCAATTTCCTTGTTTGTTGGAGGAGTAGGAATTGCAAATACAATGTATACTTCTGTTGTAGAAAGAACACGAGAAATTGGAGTTATGAAAGCTATTGGAGCTCAGAATAAAAATGTCTTAACTATGTTTTTAATTGAATCTGGTTTATTGGGGTTGGTTGGGGGGATTATTGGAGCAATTATTGGAATGTCTAGTGCTTTGGGAATTGCCTATATTGCAAGCCAATCTTTAGGAGAAAATGTTTTTGTCGTCGCTGTTTCATTTCCTCTTTTAATTGGGGCTGTTGCTTTTTCTTTTATTGTTGGAGTTTTGTCAGGAATTCTTCCTGCAATGCAAGCAAGTAAATTAAATGTTGTTGATGCTTTGAGGAGTTAAAATGAACCAAGAACCTATGTTTTTTGAGAACGAAGGCACAAAAACTTTTTATTGTGAAAGTGGGGAAGAGTTTAGAGAAATTTTAAAGCAAGAAGGAGCATCTAGGGAATATATAGAAAGAATAGTGACTCATGAAGAAGCTCATGCTCAAGCTGCAAAAGATTTGGGGTATGTGGTTAAGGGTTTTTTGTTTTCATTGGGTAAAAAAGATCTAGGAGATAAAATAGAATATGAAGTTAATGCTTCACCAGTAATTCCTGAAGGAATAGAAAATATTCCTACAGAACATGCAATCAAAATCCTCTTAGCCCCAAAAGATCCAAGTAAATATGATCTTGAATCGGCAAGAGAATTAGGATGGAGGCCTAAAAATGGTTAAGAAAAAAATATTTATTTTTGAGAGAGATATCATGTTTGGTGCAATTCAAATAAGGGAAAGATATCTGAAATCTAGACTTTTCAAAATAGAAGGTTATTGTCCTGAAGGAAGAACCTTCATCAAATATCCTTGGGCTGGGAGAATTGGACAAATTCCTTTAGAAAAAATTCCTGGGGGATATGATTATTATGTTATGCATTATTCTTTGGTTTCTAGGCAAGCATTAAAAAATTTAAGGGAGGCAAATTCACAAGCTTGGATAGGGCTTAGACTTACTGAAGGGGAAAAGGTCTTTACTAGAGAAGGGTTAGAAGATGTTGTTGATTTAGTGGGCATCAGTATAAATAAATTTTTTGATGAAATTGAAAGAATAGAAAATGCTAATTGATTACTTTAGACTTGCAATAAGAAATCTTAGAAAAAGAAAGTTAAGGACTTGGTTAACTATGATTGGTATTTTTATTTCAATTGCTACAATCTTCATGTTAATTAGTTTGTCTTTAGGATTGCAGGGAGCTGTAAAAGAGCAATTTGAGGCTCTTGGAGCAGACAAATTCTTTGTTCAGCCATCAACAGGGTTTTTAGGGCCTCCTGGAAGTGTTGGAGGGGCGGTCTTAACACAAGAAGATATTGAGATTATAAAAAAAATAAGAGGGATAAAAGATGTGGCTGAATCTGTTGCAGGAAATGCTAGAATTGAATTTGGAGATAAAACAAGATATTCTATGGTGTGGGGAATGAATACAGAAACTAATTTGTATATAGAAACAGGAAATTATGAATTGGAGGAAGGAAGATTTATTGACCCGGGAGATAACGGAGCCTTGATTGGAAATCTGTATAAAACAGGAAATCTTTTTGGAAAGCCAGTTAGAGTAAATAATAAAATTACAATAAATGATTATGAGATAAAGGTTGGAGGTATTTTAGAATTAATTGGAAATCCCGATGATGATCAAATGATTGCATTAGATCTTGAATTGTTTAGAGAGATTTTTAACATTCCAGAAAGAATAGATTGGATTGTTGTGCAAATAAATGAGGGGGAAGATATTTTAGAGGTTGCAGAGAGAGTAGAAATAAAACTTAGAAAAGCTAGAGGTTTAACAGAAGATGACCAGGACTTTAGCATAATAACCCCCGAAGAGATCTTATCAAGCTTTCAATCAATTCTTAGCATAATTACTACATTTTTAGCGGGAGTTGCAGCAATCTCCTTAGTTGTTGGAGCAATAGGAATTGCTAATACAATGTATACTTCTGTGATTGAAAGAACAAGAGAAATTGGAGTTATGAAAGCGATTGGAGCGCAGAATAAAGATGTTTTAACTATGTTCTTAATTGAATCTGGATTATTGGGTTTGGTTGGGGGAATTATTGGAGTTTTACTTGGATTTGGGGTTAGTAAAATAATTGAATATATTGCAATTAATTCTTTAGGCACAAATTTGTTGCAAGCAACTGCTCCTCTTTATTTGGTTTTAGGATGTTTATTTTTTAGTTTTATAATTGGAGCTGTGTCTGGAGTTCTTCCAGCTTATCAAGCAAGTAAAACAAATGTTGTGGATGCTTTGCGTTATGAATGATATTCTTAATTTTTTGCCAAATTTTTTAATTTGAGCTTGAGGTATGAATAAAAAAAATAACTTAAAAATGCACACAAATATTTTTAAAGCTATTTTAACTTCACAACTCCATTAATAAAAAAAGAGGGGAAAAAATGAGAAAATGTATTTATTGTGGCGAAGAAGTTGATGATGAAAGTGTAATTGATTTTTGTTCTAAATGTGGAAAAGAAGTGTGGGGAGAAAAGATGTTCAATGCCATAGTCCAAAACATGGAAGATGCTAGAGAAAGAGGGGATTTGAGGAATTCTAGCTCTTTTACAGAATTTTCTGGGGAAATTTCTCCTTAAGTTGTCTATTAGATAGATTTTTAAATAGAGTATTTCTGGGTTAATTATAGTTAACAGAAAGTTGATAATATATAAAATGGTTAGACAAAAAAAGGAAAAAACAAAGGGAAAATTACAGCTTAGCAAATATTTTCAAGAATTTAAGAAAGGAGATTCAGTTGCTGTCATTAGGGAATTAGCAGTTAGAGCTGCTTTTCCAAAGAGACTTCAAGGTAAAACAGGCAAAATTGAATCAAAAAGAGGTAAATGTTATGTGGTTGAAATCAAGGATCAAGCTAAAGAGAAAAAGTTTTTAATAGCCCCAATACATTTAAAAAAAATAAAACAAACAGTTTAAAATGATAAATAACAGAATCCCATTAAGTATGGCAGAAGCTACAGAATACATGGATAAATCTATTGGAGGTGAAACTTTAGCTTTTATAAAGAAGTTTACTAAACTGAAAGCTAAAGAAGCTAAAGAATTAAGAACAAAAATCCAAAAGTTAGATATATTAAAATTAGATGATAAAAGTATAAGTAAAATAATTGATTTGATGCCTTCAAATGAAGAAGAATTAAGCAAAGTTTTTGTCGGACTTAGTTTAGATGAAGAAGAAAGTAAAAAAGTTTTAGATGTGATAAAGGGGTATAAATGATTTCAAAAGTAAATATAACTTTAAAGCAATGGTAAAAAATGGAAAAAGAAGAATATGCAATAATACTAGAATATTTACCCAACGGATATCCCTTAGAAGGGAAAATGATGCCAGTAGCACAGGCTATTGGAAAAACAAATCTTACCCTCTTAGAATTAGTTCCTAGAAGGGGGGTCACTTTAAAAATTGGCCAAGAAGTTTACATTGGCGAAGGAAAAAGACCAGAAATATATTACATTTTCGGTAGACTTAAACGAGAAAAAATTACAGAAGTTGCAAAGGGCCAACTACAAGAATTCATTGAAAAAGTTGTTCAAACAGATGAAAAAAGATTCATTGAATTTTTCAATAAGGCAGATGCAATTAATAAGAGAATTCACCAAATAGAATTGCTTCCCGGACTAGGTAAAAAACATATGCAAGAGATTATAAAGCAAAGGCAAGATAAACTCTTTGAATCTTTTGAAGATCTGAAAAATCGTGTTCAAAACCTACCAGACCCGAAAAAGGCTATTGAGAAAAGAATACTCCAAGAGTTAACTGCTCTTGAAAGATATAATTTGTTCACAAACTAAAATGAATGAAAAAAAGCAAAAACTAGAATATGAAGATAAGGTAGTGAGAATCCTCTCTAAAGATATAGAGGGGAGAATGAAAGTATATCCTGGACTTACAAAAATAAAAGGTGTTTCTTGGACATTTGCAAATGCTGTATGTAAAAAATTAAAAATTGATAAAGATCGAAAAGTTGGTTCCTTAACAAATGCTGAAATAGATAAAATTACTGAATTTATTAAAAATCCTGATGTGCCAAACCATCTTGTAAATAGGCAAAAAGATTTAGAATCTGGAGATGATAAACACCTTGTTGGAAGCGATTTAGAATTAAGAAAGGAATTTGATATTAAAAGACTTAAGAAAATTAAAAGCTATAGAGGTTTTAGACACACCAGTGGTCTTCCTTTAAGGGGTCAAAGAACTAGAAGTAATTTTAGAAAGAATAAAATGAAAGGTGCTGGAATTAAAAAGAAAAAGAAAGTTGAAAAATGAAAGCAAATCAAAAGATTTTCATTCATTCGCTAAATAAAAAACAAGGAAGATTTATCAAATGAAAGTGAATGCGAAATTCCAATTCATCCAAAATAAACAAAGAGACTATTTCAAATGAAGCGTAAACATAAAACGTATTCAAAACCAAAAAGACCTTTTGATAAAGTAAGAATTGATGAAGAAGCAAAAATCAAAAAAGGATTTGGTTTAAAAAATAAAAAAGAAATTTGGAAAGCAGATGCTCAAATTAAATCTGTAAGAGAAAAAGCTAAAGGGTTAATTGGGTCCGATCCAAAAGAACAAAAAGCTTTATTTGGTAGATTGCGGAAAATCGGCTTAAATGTTAATTCTATTGCGGATGTTTTGGCCCTTGAAAAACAGGATTATTTGAATAGAAGACTTCAAACAATTGTTGTAAAAAATAAACTTGCTACTACTATGAAAAGTGCAAGACAATTAATTACTCATAAAAAAGTTCTTGTTAAAGGAAGAGTTGTTGATAGTCCTTCTTATGTTGTTCCAGTAGACTTAGAAGATAAAATCACCCTTAAAAAAGGGGCAAATAAATCAAAGCCTATTGCAAAGGAGATTAAAGGATAATGGTAGAAAAAAAGAAAGAATCTGAAGTTAAAGAAGACAAAATAAAAGAAGCCCAAAAAGAAAAAACTATGAAAAAGGCAGAGAAAAATATTGAAGCAGTTGTAAATATTTATACTTCTTTTAATAACACTATTGTTCATGTAACAGACATGGCTGGAAGAACAATTACAAAAGTTACTGGAGGAATGACTACTAAACATGATCGTCTTAAGGCAAATCCTACTATTGCTATGTTTATTGCAAAAAGAATTGCAGAAAATTTAAAGGAACTTAAAGTTAAATCTCTTTATATTAGAATCAGAGCAAAAACAAGAAATCCTGCTCCAGGCCCAGGTGCAAATTCAATTATTAAGAGTTTATCAAGAGAAGGTTTTAAAATTTTGAATATTTTAGATACAACAAGAATGCCTCGTGGAGGCCCAAAAAAGAAAGGAGGAAGGAGAGGTAGAAGACCATAACTTTAAATAGGCAATTTATAATATAAAAAAATGAAAATAGTGAGCAAAAAGGAAAATCAAATTGTATTTTTAGCAGAAATGGAAGAAAGTTTAGCAAATGTGATAAGGAGATATGTTAACCAAATTCCTATTTTAGCTATTGATGAAGCAGAAATTTCAAAAAATGACTCTGCCTTATATGATGAGACTATTGCTCATAGATTAGGGTTAATTCCCTTAAAAATGGATAAATCTACAAACGAGAAAAAAGAGCTAAAATTAAGTGTGAAACAAGAAGGGCCTGTTTTAAGTTCAGAATTAAAAGGCGGGGTGAAAGTTGTGTATGAAAATATCCCCATTACTCTCTTAGAAAAAGGCCAAGAATTAGAACTTAAAGCTACATTAAGATTCGGTACAGCTACTGAACATGCTAAATTCTCTCCAGGATTAATGTTATATAGAAATGCTATGGACATTCAAATAGAAAAAGACTGTCCTCCTGAGGTGATAGGGCATTGCCCTCAAGAAATTCTTGTTTCAAAGGAAGGTAAGCTTCACATAGAAGATCCTTTGGCGTGTGATATGTGTGAAGTTTGTGTAGATTTTTGTAAAAAACAAGGGAAAGACTGTATTAAAATTGCCCCTTCTAAAGAATTAATAATCACATTAGAATCTTTTGGGCAAATAACCCCAGAAGAAATCTTTACTGAATCTATTAGAGTATTGGAAAAAGATTTGAGTGCCTTTCAAAAAGAAGTTGCTAAAGCTTAATTCTAAAGATTTTTATATATTTATTTTTTGGTAGTTCTAAGCAGGGGTAGCAAAGTGGTCAAATGCACGGGACTCAAAATCCCGTCTCTTAGTGAGTTCGCAGGTTCGAATCCTGTCCCCTGCATTTGTTTTCTATTCGAACCTTGGTTTGTGTTCTGAATTTTATTCGGATGCAGGTCGAGCTTCAGTATCTAAATGAGGCCCGAATCCTGTAACCCTGCATAAACTTTATAAACCCTATAAAACTCACCATTTTACCTGCGAGTTAAACTCGTTCAAGGACTCGGGATTGATAAAAAGACTCCTTCGTCCTTAAACTCGGCGATAGCGGGAAATTAATCTTTCTCGTAATTTAACATGAAATCAATAACAAAAATTTCAAAGCAAGAATCAAAAAAAACTAACTCGGAATTAGTTGAAACAATTAGACTTGCAAAGAAAAATAAAGAATGGCAAGCAGTAGCACATATTATTTCTGGGTCAAGAAGAAATAGAATTAATCTTAATTTGGATAAAATAAGCAAAGAAGCAAAAGCTGGAGAAGCAATTGTTGTTCCTGGAAAAGTTCTTTCTTTAGGAGAAATAGACAAGAAGATTAAAGTAATTGCTCTTGGATTCTCATCTCAAGCAAAAGAAAAATTAAAAAAAGCAGGATGTGAAACTTTAACTATACTAGAAGCAATTAAAGCAAATGTTAAAGAGTTTAAAATATTAAAGAGCGAATCAAAAGATTCCCCCTTGCCCAAATTAAATAAAAAAGGAAATTTAAAAAAATGAAAGTAATAGATGGAACAAATGCAATTCTAGGGAGATTGGCTAGTTATATTGCTAAAGAAGCACTTAAAGGAGAGGAAATAGTTATTGTTAACTGTGATCAAATCATAATTACTGGAAATAAAAAAAGTATTGAAAAAGATTTCCAAGAAAAAAGAGGAAGAGTTGGAAGTTCTCAAAAAGGTCCTATACATTCAAAATCAAAAGATAAAATTGTGAAGAGAGTTATTAGGGGCATGCTTCCTGAACATAGATTTGGAAGAGGTAGACAAGCGTTCAAGAGAATCAAATGTTATGTTGGAGTTCCAAAAGAATTTGAAGAAGCAAATAAAATTACAAGTAAAAATAAAAACAAAAGTAAATTTGTCAAAATTAAGGAAATCTACAAATGACTAAAATAATTACTTCGGGAAAAAGAAAAACAGCAATTGCAAAGGCTACTCTTACAGAAGGAAGTGGAAAAATTACTATTAATGGAAAAAATTATCAAAATTTGCATACATTTGATAGACTTAAAATGCAAGAACCAATTAAAATTGCTGAGCAAGTTCTTGGTAAATTAAACTTTAATGTTGAAATTAGTGTGAAAGGTGGAGGAGAAAAAGGACAAGTAGAAACTGCTAGACTAGCATTAGCAAAAGCAATTGTTAAATTCTCAGATTCTAAACCTCTTTATGAAGCTTATATGGCATATGATAGAAATTTATTAGTTGCAGATGTTCGAAGAAAAGAAGCTTACAAACCAGGAGATAGTCGTGCTAGAGCGATGCGGCAATCATCTAAACGTTAATCTTTATTTTTCTTATCTTTTTTAGAATCAATGTATTTTGCTTTATATTTTTGTCTTCTATGTTCTTTATCTCTTATGTGATCATCTAAGGCAGGGTTGCCTGTATTAACACAGATGCTGTGGGGTTGTTGATATTTTGGCCTATAATGGTTTTCTCCCATAAAAAAAAGAAATAAAAATTCCTTAAAAAGTTATTTATTTGGTTTTATCCCTAACTTTTCTAATTTGTTTTGAACATGGTTAAACAGCGTCGAGGAAATCAATGCTTGGTGTGATCCTTGGTGTGTTTGCTTATCAAATTTTACTTTCCCTAAATAAGCTTGATTTGTTAGTATTTTTTTTACTCCGTTGACTGAAAAACCATATTTTTTAGCTAATTTTGTTAAACTTATTTGTTGATTTAAAAAATCTTGAAAAACTTCTTGCACTTGGTAAGAATGTTCTGTTGGAATAAGTTTTTTGTTTTCAATTTTATACCCCCAAGGTGCACGAGTAATTGGATTTCCATCTCTTGCTTGCTTGTCCATTGCAAATTTTGTTCTTTCTCCAGTAACATTTCTTTCAAATTCTGCAAATGCTGAAATAATGTGAAACATAAGTTTTCCCGACGCTGATGTTGTTTCAATTTTGTCTTGAAGTGACACAAAATCAATATTCCAATCTTTTAATTTTTCAATTGTTTCAATTAAATCGCGTAATGAACGTGAAAACCTATCAAGTTTATAGACAAAGATTGCTTGAAATTTCCTAACTTCAGCATCTTTTAACATTTGTGACATTTCTGGTCTGCCTTTAATGTCTTTAGCAGATTTTCCTTCATCTTTATAGAGCTTAAATACATCATATCCTAATGCCTTTGCATAATTTTGCAGTGCTTCTTCTTGAGCAGCTAAAGAAACTCCTGTCCTAACTTGTTCTTCTGTACTTACACGAATGTAAATTGCTGCTTTTGGATTCATATTTCAACTCCTAGTTTTTTTAATTCCTTTAAACATTGATTATTATTTTTGAATAAAATTGTTTTAATTCCAAGTTTTTTGGCAGGTTTTATGTTCCAAAGTTGATTGTCCACAAAAATTGCTTCTTTTGGTCTGACTTTTAGTTTTTTTAGTGTTAATCTGTATATCTTTGGATTTGGCTTTCTTATTCCAACATCACAAGAAACAACCACTGTATCAAACTTCTTTGTATATTTGGGCTTAAGATGTGTGTGTTTGCTTAAATACCATTGATCAGATAAAATAGCAATTTTATATCCTTTTTTCTTTAATTTAAATGCTTCTTTATACAGCTCTTTATTTGTTTGAAAATTTTTTGCATATGCCCTTTTAAATAACCTTTTAGTTTTTCTTTGGGAAATTTTAAGATTTTGAGCTATATTTTGAAGGGTTTTTTCTTCTGAAATTTGCCCTTCCATTGATTTTGTATAATATGTGTCTATAGAATCAAAATATTGATCCAGAGAAATTCCTAACTTCTGGGATACATATTCATGCACGCCTTTATGTCTAAAGACTCCTTTTCCTCTTTTCACTAGGGGGGTTGTATTAAGCTCTAGTACTCCTCCAATATCAAAGATTATTGCTTTTATTTGTGGTTTTTTCAGGCTCTTCCTCTTTTTCATAGGTAAATAATGTGCACTAAGGTATATAAATATATGGTTCACGGGCATTTAGGACATCCTTAGTGAATGGATTTAAGCTGATATCTGTGATTTGAGTATATTTAATAAAATCAAACAAATTGCTCAAGAATAAAAGTTCCTGCCTTAATAGCTTGAGAGGCCCATATTTTTACATCCTCAGGATAATCCTGATAAGGCTTAAAAGGAATTATCCCAAATTTTGCACTTTGTCCGTTTTTTGCAAACCAATGCTTTAGGGTAACTCTATAAGAATTTCCATCAACCTTTCTTACACAAAGTGTTTGTTCATCTTTAGACAAAACAACATAAGTCAAGGTGCTTAAATTTGATGAAAGGGGCGAATCTGAAGTGGGAGTCCCATAAAAATCATGAGGAGAAATATAAAAACCTGTTTGAATCTTATTTCCTTCAGCATCTAAAAATTTTTGAGGCATTAATTTAAATAATCTTTTTTGTTTTTAAAAATATCTGTAATATTTTGTATGTTTTTCCGCTAAATTTTTGCATTAATTATGTGTCTTGCGGGATGTTGTGCACTAAGGTTAGCTAAGTGAAAGTTACAAAATTATCTTATTATTTAATTAACTGATTAAACAACTTAAGAGAGCATTATAGATTACTCCATCAGCAGAACCCAAATATGCAGAGATTCCTTGTCTAACTTCTTCTTCACCAACAAAAATGCAATCTACTGCTATCTTGTTATTTGCATTAGTTACTCTAGGCATAGAAGGGATAGTAACTCCTGAATCTTTCATAGGTTTGCAAAGGTATGCTGCTGCATTGGTTTGAAAAGACTTTGCTTTTCTAAGTCCTATTTTTGGAGGGCCAAAAACTGCTAACATTGGGGGATTATCTTCTCCTTCTGTAAGCAATACAAGGTCTCCTTCTTTAAGAGCTCCAGATCTATAATCTGCTTTAATCTCTTTTGCTGCTGGTCCTTTTCTTACATCAATTGTTATCATAAAAAAAGAGGAATAATGGGGTTTTTAAAATTATGTGTGATTAGTTTTTTTTGCTGTTTTTTTAGTAAATTTGAATCTTGCGGGATGTTGTGCACTAAGGTATCCTAAGTATCTTCCTAAATAAGCTATTTATGTTTTGAAAAGGATGTTTAAACAACTGTTTATTGGCATTTATCGACGGTGATTTTTTTGTTGTTTTATTAATTTTGCGTAAAAAATAAAAGGTTGTTTGGGTGTTTAAAGGTGTTTATGGCTGTTTAAACAGGCTGTTTATGGGTGTTTTTTTGCATAAACAGCTGTTTTTTCCATTGGAAATGCTGGGGCTTCGACACATAATTTTTAGTGTTTTTGTTGGGGTTTTATCAAGGGTTTTTTCTGGCTTTATCGACGAAACATTTATATAGTTGAAGAATTTTTAGTTAACATGTTTGGGTGGTTTAGTAATAAAAAAGAGGTAAAACGTGTCGAAGAAGACACAAAACAAGGTTTTGAAGCTGTTAAAAAAGATATTACTGCTGTTTCTGGTTGGATCAAACACCTAGATTCTGAAAAAAACATACAAAAAAAGGATTTAGAAGATATAAAGGAAGTTTTATCGACGATACAAAATGAAATTGATGGGCTTAAAAATGTGCTCACCATCATGAATGAATTAAAACCAAACAAGGTGTTTAAAACACCTAAGCGTGTTTTAGATAAACAAACAGGTGTTTATGCTGTGCAAACAGGTGTGCAAACAGCTGTTCAAACACCAAAATTAGAGCAATTTTCGGTAACTGAAAGAGCAATTTTGTGGGTACTTTTAAATAGTGACATGAAACTAAGTTATGATGATCTAGCTGCAATGTTAGGTAAAGACAAATCAACAATAAGGGGCCAAATAAATCGGATAAAACAGAAAAGTGAGATCATAGAAGAAGTAATAGAAAAGAATGGTAAGAAAAGGGTATATGTGCCTGATAAAATCAAGGAAAAAATGCTAAAAAAGTCGAAAGTGAGAGTTAACAATAGTAAAAAAATAATGAAAAAGGCTAAAACCCAGTGAAATAAAGTAAAAAAAGATTTGAAAAAAACGAAAAGTGAGAGTTAAAATAGGGTTTTTTGGCAAAAAAGAGTGGAAGATTAGAAAAAGAGAGTAAAATCTTAAAAAAAAGATTTCAAAATCAAAGAAGAGAGAATTAAGCTATCGAAGATAAAAAAAAGAGAAAGATACTAAAAATAGTGTGAATTAGGAGTTAATCGGTGTAGAGGGTAAGTTATTAAATTTCCCTTAATTTGAGGATTGTTGGTAGTGAAGCTATCTTTTTCAGATTATTTGAGATAGAAAGCTGTATATTTTTATTGTTTAACTTGTTTTTATCGACGGGAACCCCTTTATTTATTAATCTTCCAATATAGTCTCTAATAGAGCTCTCAGTTAAATTAAGCCTTTTTGAAAGAGTTTTATAGTCTGTATAACCAAATTCCTCGTCGAGCTGATAAAGTGTTGAAAAAACCAATAATTCTTTTTCTGTTAATCTTTTGAATTTTAGCCTTATTTCTTTCTTTAAACTATCAAGAGATTCTAGCATTTCTGCAGCGTTTTCAATGGGATTTATTTCTTGTTTATTTGCTTGAGAATTTGGTTTAAAAAGAAGAGGTTGTAGGAGACTATTTTCTGGTGTTTTTTGCACATTTTCTATGTGTCTGTCTGTCTGTCTGTCTGTCTGTCTGTCTGTTGGAACCCCTTGATTTCCAGTGGAAATAGGTAAAATTTGGGGTTTTAAGGCCTTAAAAGAAGTGTTATGTGTCGAAGGATGTGTCGTATTTGTCTGGTTTATGTGTCTATGTGTCGAAGTGTCTTTTTGCATATTTTGTATTATTTTTTGTATTTGAAGACGATCTTGCTCTTGATTTTTTATTAAATTTGTTACATTTTGTCCTAAGGAAGCAAGATAATTATTAACATCTATTAAAGTTTTTTTTAACTCATTCATTTCTGAATTTAAAAAATCTATATCCTGTTTAACTTTCTGAAATGCCTCTTTTATGTTATCCATGACAAACAAAAACCTAAGAAGTATAAAAGGTTTCAGATGATTGAATATATTTTTTAGAATTAAAACTTGGTTTGGCTGGCTTGGTAAGTTTGGTATGCTACTTCACTTAATCTCCATCTAGATCTTCTTAAATAAGGTGTGCCTTTGGGGTTTTTCTTAATCTCTATTACTAATTTCTTGTCTTTTAGATTTAATAAGAGATTCTTAACAAACTCTTCGTCTCGAGCTATTTCTTGGGCTATATGAAGAGTAAAAACAGGTTTTGGAGCTATAGAGTAAAGATAAGCTAGGATTTGTTCAGAAATCTTTTCTTTTTTCTTATCTGAAATTTTCATAAAGATAAAGAGAAAGCTGTTTATTTAAAATTTGTTAAAAATTTTTAACTGCTTTCTTCAATATTTTATCTAAAGAAGGTTCTTCCACATCATACCATGTCGAATCAATTTTATCTGGAGAAAGGCAAAAAACTTTCTTGTTTGAATAACAATAAACCTGAGGATATTTAAAACTTAAATCAATCATAGCCCCCCATTCTACTTCTAAATTTACAAAAGAAGGAGATTTTTTTAAAACTCTTGATCTTATTTTGTCTAATTCAGAAAACCCTAATTCTCTTTTGGGGTTTTCTAAGAAAAAAGCATAAGCAATAGATTGCATGGAAATTCTTGGTTCTTGATGTAGTTTTCCCATTATTAATCTTGTTTTTCTGGTTCAGGGAGTCTTAAAGAAGGAAGAGGGGCGTGTAAAGGAAGATTAATTTCTTCTTCTAATTGAAGAGCCTTAAGACTTGATTTCTTTAAAATTGTATTGAAAAGGGCTAATCTGAAATCTTCTGGCATTTTTTTGTCCTCCCATTGTTTTAGTACTTCCTTAGCCATATTAGATTCAAGAGCAAGAAGAAGGTTTCCTGCAATCTCTACTTTAGCAAAATCTGGTTCATATTCTACAATAAAACCAAAATCAGCACCGACTATTTCTTCTTTATTTAAGTTTAAAAAATCTGATTTGACTAATTTTAAATTAGGAACATCTATTTTTGTGCTTATTTTTACTTCTGGTGTAATGTTCTTATTTTTTTCTATATTTATCTTAGTAAAATTAAATCCTACTAGCTTCATTTTATTTTAATTGAAATTATGTTTTTAAATATTTAGGTAAAGAATCCTTAAATTAGGTCTTCTTCTGATACAATTACAAAATCTCCAATAGCAATAATTGCGCTATAAGGAATTAAAAGATCATTTGAAGGAGTTCTTTCTAAATTAAGGTTTTTGGTATATATTGTTGAATCTTTAACTACAATACTGATTAATTCTCCAGATTTAGTTTCAAAAGTAATATCTTTAACAAAACCTAATCTTTTTCCCTCTTTTGTAACAATCATCTTTCCTAAAAGAGCATTAAAGGGATTTTTATTGTCTTGCATGATATGGGTAGAAGAAAAATCTTTATAAATTTTTCTGTGAAAGTAAATAGAGTTTAAAGAAGCATAATAAAGGGTTTATTTAATGCTTTTAAAGAATCAATCAACAAATTAATATTCATAGGAATAATGGGTTATTGCTGGTTCTTTTCCTTTTTCTAAGGTTCCTACGCTCATGGAAAACCTTCCTATATTCGTGTCAAAACACATTCTATCTAGAGTAGATATAAAAATTCTTTCTCCTTTTGAATTTACTTCATATGTTGTTATTTCTTTAAAAGTTTTTGATGAAAGTTCTGTATGATTACTAGCTTGAAATGTTGCTATCTTATCTCTCATTTTTTAATATAAATTTGGAGATATAAAAAGATTTATAGTATATTATATATATTTAATATTTAAATTAGTTTTATTAAAACTCCTCCCCCCTTGATTTCTTATGGAAATATTTAAAAAGGAATTTTGAATTTTTTTTCTTTTTCTTTTATTTATAATTATTTATATTATATAGTATATATTTATTATTATTATTATTATTATTATTATTTTTATTATTATTTTGTTACTCTTCTTATTTCAGATATATTATATTAAAAAGTAATTATTCTATTATATTATATATTTTTGAATTCTTTATTATTTATTATATACTTTTTATTATC
>Ga0272443_10001934_pt1 | contig 28054 bp, 19 predicted proteins | sample SSMAcet12_FD_193581 | JGI IMG/M metagenome (GOLD analysis project Ga0272443, IMG submission 193581) | Marine sediment archaeal communities from Little Sippewissett salt marsh, Falmouth, MA, United States - SSM-Acet-12 | ecosystem: Environmental > Aquatic > Marine > Wetlands > Sediment ... | reverse complement strand
AAATCGAAGGTAGGAATAAGTGTCATCGGTAAAATAGACCTTGATAAGAAGAAAGAACCAAAAAAGGAAAAACCTGAAAAAGAAAAAACCGGGGTTGAAGAAGAAAAGTCTGAAGAAGAGAAAACCGATCAAAAGAAAGCTGAAGAGAAGAAAACTGACAAGGAAAAAGCAGTAGAAAAAGAAGAGAAAGAAGAGAAAAAAGCAGAACCTGCCGCTGAAATAGAAAAAGAAATAGAGCCCGAGATTGTAAAGGATAAGGAACCTGAAGAAGATAAATTCATTAAAACAGAAATAAGGAAACTGTCAGGACCTACCGTTGTAGGCAAAATAAACCTTCCTGCTGATGAGAGGAAAAAGACACAGAAAGCTAAAAAGGTTGACATTGACGAGGAAAAGGCCTATTCAAAAAAGAAAAGAAAGAGAATACGGAAAGAAAAAGAAAAAGTAAGCCTTAAATCATCAGGTGAAGACAAGAAGGATAAAAGAAAAAGAAAAGCACAGGTAAGACCTGAAGTTAACGAGGAAGATGTACAAAAACAGGTTAAAGAAACACTTGCCCGTCTCACCTCCAAGGGAAAATCAAAAGGATCCAAGTACAGGAGAGAGAAGAGGGACGCTATAAGCCAGAAACAAAAGGAGGAAATTGAAAAACAGGAACAGGATAAGAAGGTGATCAAGGTTACCGAATTTGTCTCGGTAAATGAGCTGGCAACCATGATGAGTATACCTGTTACGGATATTATAGAAACATGCATGAACCTCGGTCTCTTCGTATCTATAAACCAGAGACTCGATGCCGAAACAATGTCACTTGTAGCTGAAGAATTCGGTTACGAGGTAAATTTCATAAGTGCCGAACTGCTTGATGCCGTGAGGGAGGAAGAAGATCAACCCGATGAACTGTTGCCCCGGCCACCTATCGTTACTGTTATGGGCCATGTAGACCATGGTAAAACAAAACTTCTTGACCATATAAGGAATACAAATGTTATTGCAGGTGAAGCAGGAGGCATCACCCAGCACATTGGTGCATACAGCGTTTCTCTGGATGGAGGAAAACAGATAACATTCCTCGATACACCAGGTCACGAAGCCTTTACCGCAATGAGGGCCAGAGGAGCACAGATAACTGACATAGCAATTATCGTTGTTGCTGCTGATGACGGCGTTATGCCACAGACAGTTGAAGCAATAAATCATGCAGCTGCTGCAGGTGTACCAATTATTTTTGCAATAAATAAGATTGATAAGCCAACAGCTAACCCGGAGAAAATTAAGGAAGAACTGGCTAATATGAATTACCTTGTTGAGGACTGGGGAGGTAAATATCAGTCACAGGAAATCTCTGCTAAAGCGGGGAAAAATATTGAAGAACTTCTTGAAAAAGTACTGCTTGAAGCTGAAATGCTTGAATTGAAGGCCAACCCTGACAAGAAAGCAAACGGAACGGTAATTGAATCATCCCTTGACAAAGGTCGTGGATTTATAACTACTATTCTGATTAAAACAGGTACACTGAAGTTGGGCGATATTGTACTCGCCGGTACATTTTTTGGTCACGTTAAAGCAATGTATAATGAAAGAGGTAATAAAATAAAAGAAGCAGGACCCTCAAGCCCTGTTCTTATTCTCGGACTTGACGGCGCACCGCAGGCCGGTGATAAATTTAATGTCATGGAAACTGACCGGGAAGCAAAAGAAATTGCTAACAAAAGAACCCAGCTGCAAAGAGAACAGGGGATGCGAACCCAGAAACATATTACTCTTGATGAGATAGGGCGCCGAATAGCAATAGGTAATTTCCAGGAACTAAATATTATCGTGAAAGGTGATGTCGACGGATCGGTGGAAGCATTAAGTGACGCATTGATAAAATTGTCAACTGAAGAAATTCAGGTTAATATTCAACATAAAGCCGTGGGGCAGATATCTGAATCTGACATCCTCCTGGCAGCAGCATCAAACGCCATTATCATTGGATTCCAGGTAAGACCGTCACTGGGAGCAAGAAAGCTGGCAGAGAAGGAAGAAATAGATATACGACTATATTCAATTATATATGATGCCATTAACGAGATAAAATCTGCCATGGAAGGTATGCTCTCACCTGAGGTGAAGGAAGAAATAACCAGCACTGTGGAAGTTAGGGAAGTGTTCAAGATAACAAAGGTGGGAACTATAGCAGGATGTTATGTCAGGGAAGGAAAAATAACGCGCAGTACCAAAGTTCGTGTTATCAGGGATGGTATAGTAATATATACTGGCGAACTTGGATCCCTCAAAAGGTTCAAGGACGACGTTAAAGAGGTAACAACTGGATATGAATGCGGACTCAATATCAAAAACTTCAACGATATGAAAGTTGGTGATGTCGTTGAAGGCTACCAGGAAATAGAAGTTAAGAAAACCCTGTAATTGTGAAGCTAAATCAGCTAACCTATAAGCTCTTTATATCCGGCAGGTGAAAGCAGCTCATCAATCTCAGAAGGATCTGTTACTTTTATCTTAATCATCCAACCTTCACCGTAGGGATCTTTATTCACTAACTCAGGATTATCTTCCAGTGCAGGATTAAGTTCCAGAACTTCACCGCCAACAGGCATGAACAGGTCTGAGACAGTTTTTACCGCTTCAATGGTACCAAATACTTCTTCCTTGTCAAGGGTCTCCCCTTCCGTTTCGATTTCTACAAAAACAATATCGCCCAGTTCACCCTGTGCGAAATCAGTTATACCAACCTTAGCTTCACCACCTTCAACACTTAACCACTCATGGTCTTTTGTGTACTTTAAATTGTCAGGTACATTCATATTTTAAATAGGTTTATTGAAATTATAGCTGTTTTTAATAAACCCAAAAATAAGTTTTTAAATTAATTGACACAATGAAAAGTAAATTTTTGTCCAGTAATAAATATTACTGTATCAATGTAAATTTAAGGCTAAACCCAAAATTGGTATTTGATGTGGTGTAGGTTGTGGCAACGAAAGGATCATTCAGGTTATGGTCGAAGAAAAGCTGTAAGTTAAACCTGTCGCTCAATACATAGTCAGCGGTGGTCCTGATAGAGAATATTCTCTGACCGGCTACAGGCTGGTTAACATCCTCGATAAGCTTTCTTGATATGGTCTTATTATCCCTGACTGAGAAATCAAGCCTCACATTCAGGTCGCTGGTCAGTGGCCGCCTTCGTCCTCCTGATCGCAGTATTATCTGAACATCATCAAAACGATAGCCTGCACCAATGATAAATTCATTATTACGCACATCAGCAATCTGGTTATTTGCCAGGTTAAGGCTTACCGTACGTGATTTTTTCCATTCAATACGAGTAGTAAGACTGTTTTTCCAGTTAAGATCAATATTTAAAAGAGGACTGAACTGTTCGTTTATTGTTACCACATTAAGCTCGTACTGGGGAATAAAGTTAAAATCAAGATCTCTTATCCTGCTTACACCATCATCACCCTCATCATAATAGAGATTTGTAGTATAAGAGCCTATTGTGTATGTGCTCCTGTACTGGTGAGCTATATTAACCGACCGGAATACGCGCTGCACAAGTTCAAATTTTGAAAGCCCGTCGAAATTTATTCTCCAGTTTGGCATCATCGACAGTATCCCCGGGAACATATCAAGACTCACTTTCTCAGGATCTGTCTTTGAATAGGCAGCAAGAAATGCGGGTATTAGCACTTCACGGGATGACAGGCCATAACCATTCTTATATGGCCCTTCTATTGGCTCCCCTGTTTCAGGATCGATACCGGGATCATACTCAGGATCAATCTTTTGCCTTTCCTCTGCTCTTCTCTTTGATATGATAATCGTATTTTCCTTAAAAGCCTCGAATGTTTCTGACACGTATTCATTTTCTTCACTTATCTTTTCAAAAGCAGTCCCCCACGACAGTATGGTTATTGAGAAATTACCTGACAAAACCCTGTTCCTGAGGCTGTCGGGGAAATCACCATAGCGATTGGCACGGAAATATGCTGATTCTGACTGAGCAAACCTCCTGTCGGCTGTAAGATCAATACGCATTCCAGGAAATGGTTCCACGGTACTTCGTATGCTGAATGTTTCATTCCTGTTTGAAACAGCGGCGGTATTAAGTATGGTGTCATTGGTGATCCAGTCATTCCTTAGTGCTTTATCAAAAAAATCGGGATCATTGTACCCGGCAATGAACGACCAGCCCGGTGCAAATATATCATTGGTTTTCGTCATTCCAAGGTACTGGGATTCAGGAGTGAATCCTGGCAACATTTGTCCCTGGTCGACTGAATAGGTGGCCGAAATATTCCGTATACCCATCAATGCCCTTACAAAGTACTCCCCGGCTACAATCAGCGGGTTTCGCTTCTTTTCCACCTGTGCTTCTATCTCAACCCTGGCATTCTCAACATCCTCCGGTGAAGTAAAAACAATTTTACTGGTGGTCTCAACCTGAACCTTGCCCTGTATTTCACTACCGTCTGGCTTGAATACCCTCACTTTTACATCCCTGGTATTGAGGTCGTGGTAAATATTCTTTCCTTCGTTTGAGGCCAGATCCAGCCTGTCACGTCTGTATGTAACAGTACGATATTCTTTCTGCATCCTTTGTGCCGCACCCGGTCTCGTATTCCTTTCTATCCTCTGAAGAAAATCTGACTTATTGTACAGATTTGTAAGGTTAGCCTGCGCAGTGAACTGACCGGTGCTGGAGTTTTTAATTGTGTTACCAAGATTAATGTTAAGGCTGTCAGGATAGAGGGGCCCTGCCAGCCAGTCGTAACTGGCACGGTATCTCAGGTTCCCGTTAAGCCAGCTCAACAGGGGCAATTTATTGATCGGTATATTATAATTAACATTTATAATATGATTATAATGTATGTTCCTTCCAAAATTGCGCAGGTTAACCAGCACTGAATCTTTCCATGCCTGATAACGATCGCTGTACCTTTCCCTGTCTACTCCACCAGCAGGCTCATCAATCCTGGATATATTAGTAGCTGTAAAATCAACCTTAAGTTGCTTGGTAATATCATACTCCAGATCATAGAAACGGGTCCACTCGAAATCTTTCCTGAATGTGGGCTTTATCTTAATAAACTCGTTATTTATATTTCGTGTCTTAATCTCGCTGTAATAGCGGCTGAGATCAGTTCTTACACCCACATGCCGTGGTAAAAGGTAAAGGTTGAAATCCCTAATAAGTCTGAATGCCTGACCTTTGAGAAAGCCTATATTCTGAAAAGGGGTAATATTTTTCGGATTGTTATTAAAATTATAATTTATACCTCCACGATAATTCTTTTCAAGGTTAATCTCAGTATTTATATTACTCCTGTATATCTCGTTAAACGTATAGTTAACTGAGAAGTTAGAAATATCCCATGGGTATGATTTTTCCTTTTGCTTGTTAATGCCGGCATTACTTACTGTAATTGTTTTTCTCCTGGTGAGATCTTCCGCAATAGTCTTCAGGGAATCTCTTCTTTCAGGTTCAAGATCTTCCAGGGCATCCTTAAAGAGTATATCCGGATCAAGAGGATTATACTGGGGCTTAATACGGCTTTCGGAATAACCCATGTATACTGGCAACCTTACACCTGCTTCCTCGGGGAAGAATTTTCCAAGGTCAAGGTTTGAGGAAACATCATATTTTGAGATTTGTTCCTTGCTCCTCTCATTGACTTTCATGTCCAGGCTTCCAAATCCCGGTGTACTTGTCTGGCCGACAAGGTCTACTGTTCCCAGATTGGCCAGTCTGGTCTGCATCCGGGCATTCGCAGCCCATCCTCCCTCTTCGTTAAAATCGCTTAACCTTAACTCATTTACCCATACCTCACCTGATTTTGGCATACCGTCATCACTGCCTGTATTTCTCGTTTTAATAGGATTACGTATACCAATCATGATCACTCTGACATTACTGAGATTGGGATTACCCGACACACTAACCCTTGCATTTTCAAACGGATAAACATAAATATCTGATCTGGAAAGTGAAGAACCCGGCTGACTGAGTTCAGCATTACGTGCCTTTTTGGCTTCCTGGAAAAGTGAAAGGTCGATATCAAAGCTGTTATCCTCAGGCCACACAATTGCCCTGTCTTCATCAGCATCCTTATTATAATAACCCGGGGCGGTAAGTTTAAGCGGTAGCTCATACTCGTAAAAGTTCCCTTTGTAATCTGAACCAATCCTTATGAACACAGTTAATTCATCATCTAGCAGGGGCTCTCCAATAATCTCCTCTCCATGTACTTCCATCCTCAGTTTCCTGTACTGGCGTATATCAAGGTTAACATTTTTAAAAGCAGCTCTGGAGTCACCGTCTTCGAGTCCAAGAACCCTCAGGACCATTGACTGTTCATTAAGCTGCCTTAGCTGGGGGTTTGAAGGGTCAATAACCCTGTCGAAGCCCGGAGGCAGGACGTAATTAACAGGCTCTTTACCGGCATTTTCTTCAATACTTACAGAGCTAATCTCGAAACTGCCATCCTCAGGTTCAGGAACACTAACCCTTTCTCCTCCCTCAAGGAATGAAATATTATATTTACGCCACTCTGCTCTTACCAGGTCAAGTTTTGCCAGTCTCACTATTACATCCTGGCTAAATCCCCTCATGAACATACGCATAAACCTGATAGACTTAAAGTCCTGTATATTTCCTACTGTCATTAAGTAATCGGTAACGGGTATTTTAAACTGGTACCACTTGACAGAAGATTGCTCACCATTGGAAAAAGTTGCCGTATATTCTATCTCATCAACAATATAATTCTTACCCACCTCCATGTCTTCAGGTCTGAGACTGACCCTATACTGATAATAACTTTCAGTTTCACTGAGGGTATTATCCCTGTTTATATCCTCCATATCAGGCATGGTGGAACCACTGGTGGGATAATTCTCTTCACTCATCTCGGAGGTAGGAGAATTACCATCCATGCCGTTATATTTCTTATAACGCTCAAGTATATTCAGTTGCCTGCTGTCATAATCAGACCCCCTGAAATAATGGAAATCATCATTTGAGGGGTCCTCCAGAATATTATTGAACACCTCTCCTTCAACGAGTCCTTCCACTTGCTGCAGGTACGGATTGAAAAAGGATTGTTCATCCTCGTTGGAAAGTCCGTCGAGACCAACATCCTGGTATCTTCTTGACTCAGGATTATTATCAAACGCGTGTACTACCGCCTGGACTGTTGGCACTCTTCCCCATGAGGTAGTATCTACATTTATCTCGTCCGGGGAGATGGGCAGGCCGTTCTCAAATGATTTCCTTGAATCACGCAGTATATCTTCAGATATGTTACCAAGATTTATATATAGGTCTCCTCCATCATGTTCAGGATCTTCAGTGAATGGATCCATCATCCAGAATTTAATATACTGGATATTTGCTTTTTCGAAATCGCTGGTAAGTATCTCACGCATGATACCTCCCCACCTTGTCGCAGGATCATTAAGCAAGCCTTGCTGGTTTATCCCAGCCGAATATGCTGTTGAGCTTGTTTCATAATTGTATGGCCCTCTCTCATCCGGGTAAAAAGCCAGGTTAAGAACAGCAATATTGGTGGGTATGCCTGATGGACTTTCTTTGAAAGGGAATAATTCATTCTCATATACCTCCCTCACGAAATGACTGGACTGAAGATCAGGATTGTTCTTTATATGGTCAGGGGTCGTCGTTCCATTACGAAGGAAGAGAGGATCAATAACATACCAGCTCAGTTTGGACCTGTTAAAGCCACTTGCCCAGTCATTGTTGAGTCTTGCCTCAGGAAAAAGATCATCCTGTCCCTGTGGCACACTTGATAGCACCCATGCATTATAGGTTTTCATGTCCAGTGGTATTTCACTGGCCTCAAAATCATCAATGTATGAATTACCAGCCGAGCTTATTGCTTTTGAGTGCCCGGGTATAAGGTGTGCAAATTCACCAAAGAAAGTTATCGTCGAGGGGTCTTTTGTTTCAATGAATGGCAGAGCGTCAACCATTTTCGTCAGGAACTGTGACTCCGACCTGTATGAGGTATTAAAACCCAGGATGGTGTTAGATATTGGTTCCTCACCAAAATTTACCTTCTGGGTATATGGCCTTTCGGTAAGGTGAAGAACTGTTGCACCGATATTAAAATCGTCGGATATTCTATAATCGAGATGCGTACCCACCAATGTTTTGGTCTGGAAACCAAAGAACTGGTTACTCTCTAGTGATACCTGGATTGGAGTTTCCGATTCTATCAATGCAGGGTTGATAATTTCTACCCTACCCGCATTATAATCTACGGTAAAGTCCACATTCTCAGTTAGAGGAACACCGCCGGCTGTTACTTTTACACCACCCTGGGGAATGTTTACGGCATTAAGGTATATTTCGGATCCTGAAGCCGATGTATATGTACCTGATATCTTGAATTTATTTTTTTCAGCGCTTTGCACCGCCTTTGTTTGGGTCGAATCATAAAGTTCCTGGAAAACATACCTTTCGGCCAGGGCGGGATCAGTGAACTTGCTCCTCAGATGGCTGCCGAACGGTTCCAGCACGGGAAATATCAGTCTCCCCTTGGAAGGTTCAATTGTCAGACCTTCAACATAATCAAATACACCATCATATTCCCTGTCAAGCTGGCTATTGAGATTATCCAGTTCCAATACCTGCAATAATATCTGGTCACTCAGGTTCCCTTCTGGAATATAATTAATAGAATTGCCCGTTTCGTCATCCTGATAAAGTACATGGAGTTCAAAATCCTCTTCTTCAATCTGGTATGCACCAAGGGCATAAATATTTTTCATCATCAGATCCCATGTTGGCAAACGGGGTGTAAGGTTAGTGCCTTTAAGCAATTTCAGATATAATACATCAGGGGCACTAATTCCATCGGTCGATAATTCCCCGACCTTAAAAACCTGTCCACCCATGGTATATTCATATGCCACAGCAAGTATTTCATCATTATTAAGTGCTACATTCAATGAGATGTATCCAAGTTGCCTGTTTACCGTATATTCACGTTCAGTGAGTTTTCTGGCATTTTCAATTTTCTCGTAATGGGTCCCTATCTGGAAATCCTGTACTATGGGATCAAATGAATCAGTTATCTTATTAACATCCCGCGTATCCATATAGGCAGAGGTGAGCTGAGAATAAATATTATTTGTACTGTTATCAGGATAGGGCGGACTGCCTGGTACTGCCTGGAAACCTGGCACTTCGTTATATATATGTTGCTGAGTCTCTGCGAGATCCATCAGTGCAAGTATATTCCTTGTTTCCTCAAAATTGCTTGTCTTATTAGTTATCCAGACCTCTATTCTTTCAATATTTATACCTGAGCTTATCACAGGAAGGTTTTTCATGGCATCATCATAAATGTCCCTGAAATAATGTGACAGGAAAAAATGCTTATTGGCCTCATATTCATCCGCACTCACTTCAAAATCACTCAACTGGGCTCCCCCTTTTACTTCGAGTGTCGAAGATTCGCCCTTCTGTTGCGAGAAGACACTTGTAACTGTAAGCCTGCCAAACTGCATCTCCGTTTTTAGCCCGAAAAGGCTGTGGCTGCCCGTAATTAATGTACCGGGAAGTGGAAGGGTGACATCCCCCGCTTCTATTTTCTTTATTATCTCATCCTCATCGCCGGAATACTCGAGCCTTGTTCTGTTTTCAAAATCAAACATGGCTTCAGTATTATAATTAATCCCCAACTGCATCTTATCACCTATTGTTCCGGTAACATTCATCTGTATCTTCTCCTGGAAATCAAATGTAGGTATAGTCCTCAGCTTTTCAGAAAGGGTGGGATTTTCAGTTCTTGATATGTTCAGTCCGAAGATAAGTTCAGCTGAGCCCTGTGGTATGATATTTATCACATTGGACCCGAAAATTTTATCAAAGGCCTCACCCCCGAACTGTATCTGCGGGATAAGCGATCCCCTGACAATGGACTCATCCCCTGAGAATTTATAACGCCAGTAATCCCTTATTGACTGTTCGAAAATAAAATCGTAATATTCTTCGGGGCTCATATAAACCGGCTGCCGGTAGTCGAGGTTCCCAACTTTTTCGTAATATATATATTCGTCATTATCAGGATCGTAGACTACATTACTGTTGAAATTGGAAGGCATATCCAGTGTGAGTGGGGAAATTGCCTGTTTTTCCCATGGGATACCTGTACGGTCATTGAAAGGAAATCTGAGGTTTATTGTGGTATCGCGTTCAACATCTTGCCCATTTACAATTATTCCCGGAAGGAAACAAATGATAAAGAAGGCAATAACGGGCAGGTTAGCGCTATATACGGACCCTGATCTCAATACCAGTTTCGTTCAGTTCTACAAAATATTTAAGGCTTTCTTTATCAGTTGCTCCACTGTAAGGTCCCTATCTTCCCTTAATAGCTTGTCAAGGGTCCTGTTAACGGAGTTTTTCGGAAAACCAAGCATCACTAATGCTGTAAACGCTTCTTCCCTAATAGTATTGCCTTCATCCTTAAATATTTCACCTGTTTCCGTAGATTTACCAACTTTATCTTTAAGATCCACTATTATTCTCTGTGCTGTCTTTGCCCCTATACCTTTAATACCTTTCAGCATACCAACATCTGATTGTAATATTGCTCTTTCAATGCCCGAAGCTTCAACGGAGGAGAGCATCATTCGTGCAGTATTGGCACCCACCCCCGATACTGATATAAGCAGCCTGAAAATATATCTTTCCTCTTCATCAAAAAAACCAAACAGCAGATGAGCGTCTTCCCTTATTATTTCATGAATAAGGAGTCTGCATTCTTCCATATTTTCAAGCCGTGTAAATGTAGACAGTGATATATTCACGAAATAACCCAGACCACCCGTTTCTATTATTACATATGTCGGTGTCAGGGATGTAATGTTCCCTTTAAGATATTCAATCATACTGTATCATTTGTATTTTCATCATCCGGTGGTAACTCGTCGGGTATCTCGGTTCGTGTATCAAGATCATGATGTCCAAGAGGATTAACGGTAATTTCATTGTGCATTTCCCTGTTCCTGAAAATATCACAGGCAAGGTATAAAGCCTTCCTGAATGAACTTTCAGAAGCTACTCCCTGACCTGCTATCTCATAAGCTGTTCCATGTGAAGGTGATGTTCTAATAACAGGCAGTCCTGCTGTGAAATTAACTCCCTCGCCAAGGGCCAGTGCCTTAAAAGGAGTCAATCCCTGATCATGGTACATGGCCAATATACCGTCAAAGTTCATATATGCTCCTGAACCAAAGAAACCATCTGAGGGATAAGGGCCAAAGGCAAGTATTCCTTCTTCAGATGCCCGCTTAATAGCCGGTATTATTATTTCGATCTCCTCATTTCCAAGTAATCCGGTATCCCCGCTATGTGGATTGAGTGACAGAACGGCAATCCTCGGTCTTCGTATTCCAAAATCTATGGAGAGAGAACTTTCCATTATTTTTATCTTGTTGATTATGCTTTCTTCGCTCAGGCTTTCAGGTACCTTCCTAAGGGGTATATGACCTGTAATCACACCTATTCTCAGATTGTCAGCTACCATTAGCATTAACACGTCATCAACATTAAACCTGTGCTTGAGGAATTCCGTATGCCCGGGGAAATTAAATGACTTGGATTGGATATTATATTTATTTACCGGAGCTGTTACAATCACATCTATTTTGTTATCTGACAAATCTTTCACAGCTGCTTCCAGAGGTATTACTGCAGACTCTCCTGCCATTGCAGTAGATTTACCCAGTTCTACCCTTACATTATCATTAAGGCAGTTTATTATGTTTGCCCTTTTATGGTTGGCTTCAGAGACTTCCCTTATATTATTGAAACTGAAATTACTTATGTCCAGTGCCTTCCTGTGATAGGCAGCCACCTTAGGTGAACCGTATACCACCGGTGTACAATCTTCCATTATTCTGTTATCCATCAATGTTTTGATGATAACCTCGTAACCTATACCATTTATATCACCATGCGTTATTCCTACAATTATCTGCTCTTTACTCATTTTTTTGTCAGTTTATACTTTTCCTTCTGTTGTTCGCCCATCCTTTTTATAAATTCTGAAAGTAACCTTACACCTGTTCCTGTTCCTCCCTTTGGTCTGTAATGCTCATCCTTCTGAGATATTGCACATCCTGCTATATCGAGATGAATTAAAGGTAAATCGGTAAAATGTTCCAGGAACTTACCGGCTGTAATAGCGCCTGCCTTCTTCTCTCCCAGGTTTTTAATGTCTGCTATTTCTGATTTGATCATTTCACCATATTCCTCGAAGAAGGGCATTTCGGCCAGACGTTCATAAACATAATTCCCTGATTCATACAGGAGATTGAAAATATTCCTGCCGGCATTTGTCATTGCTGCAATGGCCTGGTTACCAAAGGCATTCTCAGCTGAACCAGTCAATGTAGCGACAGTAATGATCAGAGAAGGATCATAATTATCTGCAAAACTCAGGGCATCAGCCAGTATCAATCTCCCTTCGGCATCAGTATTAATTATTTCAACCCTTGTACCATCATACATGCTTATTATATCTCCCGGCACAATAGCATCGTTACCGGGCCGGTTATCAGTAGCTGGTACAAGACCAATTACATGGACATTGATTGCAGCTTCTGCTATGGCAGACAGAACGGCCACCACCACTGCACCTCCTGCCATGTCTGATTTCATATCTTCAATATAATTCCCCGGTTTGAGATTTATGCCTCCGGTATCAAACATCACTCCCTTACCCACAAGGACAACTGGCTTTTTATTTACTGGCTGTTCAGGCTTCCATTCCAGAATACTGAAGGTAGGAGGATCTACACTTCCTTTGTTCACGGATAATATCCCTCCCATCCTCAATGCTTCTAACTTCTTTTTACCATATATATCTACCTTAACTCCTAAACTGCCAGCATATTGATTCACTATAGCAGCAAATCTTTCAGCATTCAGGTAATTATTGGGTTCATTAACCAGGTCACGTGCAAAATACACTCCTTTACTAACTGCATTAAGCCATTTAAGGTCATCAGCGTTATACTCCCCGTAAAGAAATACTTCCCCCGGATAGGCATACATCTTACCTTTTTCTCCTTCCTTATTGTACTTATTGAACTCATAGCTACTCAATACAAGACCCTCTGCGAAAGCAATGGCTGAAAAATTATTATGAACTGAGGCAACTGTTATTTCATTTAGCTTATGCTCCTTTAATATTTTTCTCACCTTTGCAGCCCTACGTCTCAACTCTTCATGTTTTCTGTACGGTTCAGGAAATTCTTTCTCCGATATGATTATACTTAATTTATAATAGGAGTTTATGACTATTATTTCTTCACCTTCCTTAATGCGTTGCCTGGCATACTCCTGCTCTGTTTTTGTAAGCACCAGCCAATCAGGCAGTTGGTTTTCTTTGATTATTATGGCAACCGAACTGTCGGGTGATATTTCTTTTCTTATTTTGATTTCAGGATACATAAAAGGAATATAAGATATTTTGAGAAGATGTAAAGTTAATAATTTTGATGGTATAAAATATAATCAACTACCTTTGTGAGTTGATGAAAAGCAGGGTTAAAATAATCGCAAAGGCATTAAGGCTGGAGCCGCTTCTCCATGAAGAAGCATACATCCTCTATGCTGAATCTTCTCTGTCAGAGCTTATGACGGCGGCCAGATTACTGAGGGAAAAACATGTTCCCGGGAATGAAGCAGGCTGGATAATAGATCGTAACGTCAATATTACCAATGTCTGTTTCTCGCAGTGCAAGTTCTGTAATTTCTGTCGCAGACCAGGAGATCCTGAGGCGTTCATTACAGGTATTAATGAGTACAGACAAAAAATAAAAGAACTTTTTGAAAAGGGTGGCAGGCAATTACTCTTGCAGGGAGGGATGCATCCATCCCTTGGATTGAAATATTATACCGGGTTATTCAACCGCCTGAAGGATGAATTCCCCGGGCTTTTACTTCATGCGCTTGGCCCGCCGGAGATAGTACACCTTGCCAGGCTTGAAAACAGATCATATCACTATATCCTGGAGAAACTTGTAAAATCAGGACTTGACAGCCTCCCCGGGGCCGGTGCTGAAATACTGGTCGACAGGGTAAGAAGAATGGTATCCCCGGCAAAAGCCACTACCGATGAATGGCTCGAGGTAATGAGAGTGGCCCATATTATGAACCTGCCCACATCAGCTACGATGATGTACGGTCACATTGAAAGTGCTGAAGACAGGATAGAACACCTGATCAGGCTTCGTGATCTCCAGGCAAAGAAACCTGAAGGTCACTATGGTTTCGTCACATTCATTCCATGGCCTTTCCAGGATAAAGGTACGGTACTTTCACGTAAATATGGTGTATACAATAAAACACTGATGAGCGATCACATTAGAATTATAGCCATAAGCAGGATAGTACTCAATAATATCAGGCACATACAGTCATCAATTCTTACCACAGGTCGTGATACTGCCCTGATGACCCTTCATGCAGGTGCCAATGATCTTGGCTCGGTTATGATTGAGGAAAATGTAGTCAGTGCAGCCGGTTCATCCAACATGTTCAATGCCGACGAGCTACAGTCAATTATCAGGGAAGGAGGGTTCAGTCCTGTTCTGAGGAATCAGAAATATGAAATTGCAGAATAATAAACTATAAGTTAATTTTCGGGTGTAACAACCACTTCCGTTTCATCAGGGAAGCTTATAGTATAAATAATAGCCTCAACCTGTCGCAGCAATTCCCTCTTTTCTTCACTGGGAGCATAAACAAAGGCATCAAGCATAATAAAGCGGTCATTCACATCATCCCTTGTGACCAGGTTAACAAAAGGACCTCCCATAAATCCATTCTCCAGGGTCCATAATCCCCTCATTTCAGCATAGTTTCTCTGTCTGAACCTGAAAAGATTATACTTAACAGGTACAAGATCTTCTATAGCCATATAGGTGCCGGTAGTCGGCCCTTCCACCTTTTCCCTGGTAATACTATCCCTTATACGCATTATGCTGTCTTTATTAAAGTAGTTCTTATCGTTATGATCGAAATAATAGATCAATACAGACTGCGTGGTTGTTGGTGTTTCATATGAAAACCATAAAAAGCCATTTTCTTCAACATCCAGTGAATAATTACCAGGAATGTACAGATTCATTTTGTGATCATCCCTCAGCTTATTAAAGATTTCGCTGTTAAGAGATTTCTTATATACTGATATCCACCTGTCTCGTTCAGCAATATTGATCTTGTTTATTATCGATTGCCCCTCCTCACCAATCAGGTCTATCACTTCCTGATCATTCATTGCTTTCAGGTTTATCATCAGCTGCGCGAAGGAATAGGTACTCTCAAGAAAGGTAACCTCTTTTTCCTTGTCTTCCCCTATTTCAACAAAAAGGACGTTCCGGTGAGTCTGGTATAATTTACTGAAAGCAGTCGGGCTCACATTAACCAGGTCGAACTGTGGTTCCGGCTGTGGAAGCATAGGAACAGGAGAGGCGAGTACTTCTCTTATTTTGTCACCCACCGGACCTTCCCACCTGGCCTTATCAAGTACGACGAGCACTTCACCTGAGCTGCCGGATATATTTGGTAGTATAACCTGGTTGCTATCCGAGCCACCACATGAATGGATAATAAATACCAGTACGACAGATACAGTTAGCAAGAATATTCTTTTCATATACAATCAGTTAAAAAAAGCCTGCCGGGGGCAGGCTCTCCAAATTTTATTAATACAGTGTTTATTGTTCCTTTACTTTTTCTTCATCCTTATGTTCATCTTTGGTAGCCTTTTTAAACTCTTTCATACCCTGACCGATACCTTTCATCAATTCAGGAATCTTACGTCCACCAAAAAGAATAACAACCACAAGAACAATGAGAATTATCTCAGTTGGTCCAAACATGCCGGCTAGAACGTTCATAATATAAGATATTTACAATTAATAATATGTACAAAGTTAATCAAAAAAAAAGCTATTTCCTCAACAAACGCAAAATATCATTGCCATTAGCATATATCAACAATGCAATAAGTATTAACATCCCTGCCAGTTGAGCATATTCAAGAAATTTATCACTGGGTTTTCTACCGGTAATTACCTCATAAAGCAGGAACATCACATGTCCACCGTCGAGTGCAGGTATGGGCAGAATATTCATTATTGCCAGTATTATCGACAGGAATGCTGTGAGGTTCCAGAAAGCATGCCAGTCCCACATCCCTGGGAAAATACTGCCTATGGTAATAAATCCGCCAAGTGATTCATATGCTTTGGTGTCTTTTGAGAATATGAGTTTAAACTGTTTCAGGTAATCTTTCATTGTCTGGTATCCCTTTGATATCCCGGCAGGTACAGATTCAAAGAATCCGTATTTAATCGTACGCAATTCAAGAAGGCCCGCCGTGCTTCTGAATATTCCAAGCATGCCTTCATCCGTTGTCTTAAGGTCAATGGTGAGGGAGTCATCCCCTCTCAGGATATTTGCTGTTATTTCCTTGCCTTTTTTATCCGACAGATAATGCACATATTCGTCATTGAACCTGAATTCCCTGCCATCAATACCCACAAGTTTGTCACCAATCTGCATGCCCGCTTCTTTTGCAGGCGATTCTTTATCAAAATCCACGATCTCAAATGGAGTAAAAGGTAAGCGTGCATCAATTCCACCCTTCCCTTTAATGATATGTGGAATATACTTCCTGTCAATATTTATTTGCACCGGTTGCCCGTCTCTTTCTACGGTAATCTGTTCTCTCTCGTTAAGTATTATATCAGGAATTATTTCATAGAAATTCTCGATATGCATACCATCAATAGTAACTATTTTATCACCATCCATCAGACCCATCTCATGGCCAATTGAATCAGTAACTATCCCATATTTTACATTATCTGTGGGCAGGTATGTCTCTCCCCATGAAAACAGTACTATCACGTACAGCACAATAGCCAGGATAAAATTAAAAAATACACCGCCCAGCATAATTATCAGCCTCTGCCAGGATGGTTTTGACCTGAACTCATAGGGTTGTGGAGGTTTCTTCATCTGTTCACGGTCCATGGATTCATCAATCATCCCCGCTATTTTTACATATCCCCCAAGTGGCAACCATCCTATGCCATACTCTGTTTCACCCTTTTTGAACTTGAACAAGGAAAACCAGGGATCAAAGAAAAGATAGAATTTTTCCACCCTTGTTTTAAACAACTTGGCAAAAAGAAAATGGCCTAACTCGTGAATTATTACTATCACGGATAGGCTTAAAATAAATTGCAGAATTTTTATCAATACCGTCATCTCACGTCTGTTTTTTAATATACTCCAAGGCAGCCATCCTGCTATGCCTGTCGGTCTCTTCAAGTTCTTTAATCCCAGGCTTTTGCATGAACACTGTATCACTCATTATTTTCTCTATCAGCTCAGTCATTTGCATGAAGCCGATATTACCACTCAGGAAAGCATCCACTGCGATCTCATTAGCAGCATTCATTGCACATGGTAAATTACCTCCCTTTTCCAGAGCTTTATAAGCGAGTGCAAGGTTACGAAATTTTTTTGTATCAACCTCCTCGAAAGTCAGCTTATTATACTGCCTGAAATCAAACCTGGGCAGGTCAGTATGAAAACGGTTAGGATATCCCAGAGCATAAATTATAGGCAATCGCATATCTGGCAGCCCAAGCTGTGCTTTAATTGAACCGTCAGAAAAATGAACAAATGAGTGGATGATTGACTGTGGATGTATGATAACCTCTATCTGGTCAGACCTCAGATCAAAGAACCATTTAGCTTCTATAACTTCCAGTCCTTTATTCATCATCGATGCCGAATCTATTGTTATTTTGTTACCCATGCTCCAGTTAGGATGTTTCAATGCTTCCTCCGGTTTCACATTATAGAGCCTGTCTATTGAATAGTGCCTGAAAGGGCCACCCGAAGCTGTCAGGGTGATTTTTTCAACCGGGTTGTCTGTCTCACCGGCAAGGCATTGCAATATAGCGGAATGTTCAGAATCAACAGGTATTATTTTTACCCCGTATTTTAGTACGAGCTCATTAATTATCCTTCCGGCAACAACCAGTGTCTCCTTGTTTGCCAGTGCAATATCTTTACCCGTTTCGATGGCTCTGATAATTGGTCGTAGTCCTGAAAAACCCACCATGGCCGCCACAACCATATCGATGCCGGCCTGGGCAACAACCTGTTCAACAGCACTAATGCCTGCATATACCTTTACTTGCAGGTCTGACAACCTGTCTTTAAGCACCTTGTAGTGGTCTTCATTTACAATAACAACCGTATCAGGATTATGCTTCCTGGCCTGCGCAGCCAGCTGGTCAACATTATTGTATGCCGTAAGTAATTCAACCTTAAATTCATCAGGATGACTTTCAATAATATCCAGTGTTTGTGTGCCAATAGAACCCGTTGAACCGAGAACAGCCAGCCTCTTCACTCTTTACCTCCTTAATTGTTAGAATAGTATGTAATTCTCCGGATTAACCGCCTCACCATTATGCCATATTTCGAAATGCAAATGAGGACCCGAAGTATATAGCTCACCTGAATCACCAACCACGGCTATTCCTTCACCCGCCAGTACACCATCACCCGGCTCCTTTAATAATGTTGCATTATGCTTGTAGACAGAAGTGAGGTTATTGGAATGCTGTATTTGTATAACCCATCCCGTTTCCAATGTCCAGCCTGTAAACATTACCGTTCCGTCAAGAGTGGCAGAAACAACAGCCTTGGGTGATGTTACTATATCTGTACCATAATGCCTGGTGCGCGGATTAAAATGCCCGGTAACAATACCTTTTACGGGCGGAAAAAAATGAACGCTTGATAAGTTAAAGCTCCTTCCCGCATTATCAGCCAGGAAAGTAAGATTGTACTGTTCTTCCTGCTCAACCTGTAGCCTGAGTAAAGAATCCTCTTCTGAATTATTGAAAGTTATTTCCTCATAGTTAGCCGTAGTATCCTGACCGGCGACCCTGTCTACAGGCTCTCTTCCCGATATAATCGCGTTCAGGTTAGCAAAATACTGGTCTCTCAGTTCCATTTCGTTTTCAAGTGAATCAAGGCGCAAAGCGTTCATAATGATGTTACGTCTTGTATTACCATCAGGATAACCCGGGATTAACTCCCTGAGATTGGTGAAAGAGATTAGCATGGTTGTGACGACGACGATAAACAGAACAAGAGAAACCAGCAGGAGGAATCCATTATACCTCGTCATTCGTACATGCCATACTTCTTCAAATGTTTTATCATTATAAATAGCAAAACGGTACTTGTCTCTCCAGCTTCTCTTCTTGGGATCAGTCTTTGCCATATCAAATAACTTTGACGGGTTTGTCCTCACTCTGCCATAAACCATGCTTGGTACATACAGCCATAGCCGATAAGTTCATTGATACTTCAGATGCTATTATGTAAAAATCCACTTCAACATGGGCAGGCCTGTTTCCGTATACTCCTGATGAATACCTGGTCTCAGCAAGAAGCGTTTCCCTGTTCCATAACTGTATGGTACTTATGTAATGATCATGATCGTCAGGATGTGTGTAATCTTCTCCCATCCTTACCTTCACCCTGAAAACTTCACCTTTCTTCACACTATCGTCACATATAACATGAGGCATATGTCTGTCGAGGTAGTCTTTTTTAACCTCTTTCTCCTCTTCTTCAATATTTATGGCTTTAAATACGCGTGGCATAATTCACAGATTTTATTTTATCCTGTGTAAATGATCCGGATTTACTCAGGATGATGCATTCATACCAATTTGAGATGCAAAAATACAAATTTATTTCCTCTTATCTAAGTTCTCTATTTTTTTGATAAACTGTCAATTGCTATCTTTATTGTAATGAAATAACACAGCTTCATTCTTAATACAGTAACCAATGAAAAGGAATTATCCACTTTTTACCTTATTGATCAGCCTGATCTTATTATACTCCTGCACTGGAAATAAAAGTACCAGGAGGGAGTTTAATGATAAATACTCCAATGAATATCTTAACAGGGTTGCCTTTCCTGTTGGAGGAATGGGAGCAGGAATGTTTTGCATTGAAGGTACCGGTGCAATATCTCACATGTCTGTCAGGAACAGGCCGGATATATTCAACGAGCCTTGTACATTTGCTGCAATCAGTGTCAGAGGGTACGAGAATACCGCAAAAGTACTGGAAGGGCCGGTACCCGACTGGAAGATTTTTGGAAGCAGTGGAACGGGTAATGGTGCTGCAGGGACTTCTTTTGGCCTGCCTCGCTTCAGGGAGGCTGAATTCATTGCCAGGTTCCCATTTGCCAAGGTCTCTCTTAAAGATAATGATATACCTGTGAGTACAACCATGGAGTGCTGGAGCCCATTTATTCCAGGTGATGCAGATAATTCATCCCTGCCTGCCGGGGCTATTGAATACAATTTTACAAATACATCCGACAGGAAACTGGAGATAGTGTTCTCATGGAATGCAAAGAACTTCATGTCAACAGGTCCGGGCAATAGTATTAAGCCGATAAATGGCGGCTTCATATTGCATCAGGATACAATAATCGGACATCCTGAGTACCTGGGTGATTTTGCAGTGTCCACAGATGATCCTGACGTAATCGTAGACCATTGCTGGTTCAGGGGTGGATGGTGGGATCCCATGACTATGGCCTGGAGAACTATCACACAGGGTGACGTACGCCCGGGTGAACCTGTTGCGGGATCAGCCCCTGGCGCATCACTCTATGTTCCATTTGAGCTGGATAAGGACGAGACAAAAACGATACGTTTGCTTTTTGCATGGTATGTACCAAACACAGGATTGAGATATGGTGCTGATATAAATGGTGGAGAGGCAAACATGCAACAGGAAACTGCTTGTTGTGGAGATACAGTCTGTGAGTCTCCCAGTCCTTATTACCAGCCATGGTATACATCAAAATTCAGTGATATAAAAGAGGTGGCAGAATACTGGAATCTACACTATGACAGTCTCAGGGCTGATAGTAGAGTCTTCAGTGACGCCTTTTATAGCTCCTCTCTTCCCCCTGAAGTGCTTGAAGCTGTAGCGGCTAACCTGACAATCCTTAAATCACCCACGGTACTCAGACAGGCCGATGGGAAGCTCTGGGCATGGGAGGGCTGCACGGATAACAGCGGGTGCTGTGCCGGGTCATGTACCCACGTCTGGAACTACGCCCAGGCCATTCCCCATCTTTTTCCTGCACTTGAAAGGTCATTCAGAGAAACCGAGTTCATGGTGAGCCAGGATACATCAGGTCATCAGGTATTCAGGTCGGCCCTGCCTATCAGGCCTGTACGGCATGAATTCTATGCCGCCTCCGATGGCCAGCTGGGAGGCATAATGAAGGTTTATCGTGACTGGCGCATCTCAGGAGATAATGAATGGCTCTTGAAAATGTGGCCTTACGTAAAACAAAGCATGGACTATTGCATCGATACATGGGACCCGAGGCATAAGGGGGTGCTTGAAGAGCCTCACCATAATACATATGATATAGAATTCTGGGGGCCTGACGCCATGTGTTCATCGTTTTATCTCGGTGCACTGACGGCAATGACCGAGATGGGTAATTTTCTTGGTGTGGAAACCGGCTTTTATAATGAATTACTTAAAAAAGGAAAGGTTTTCTATGAAAACAATCTTTTCAACGGGGAATATTTCATCCAGAAAATAACAACCAGCGGGCTGAATGCTAAAGATCCCGTATCTATGGCAGAAGAGACATGGTCAGTTGACTACTCGGATGAAGCAACAGAATTGCTGATTGAGGAAGGACCGAAATACCAGTACGGTAACGGCTGCCTGTCAGACGGCGTCCTGGGTATGTGGCTTGCATCATGTGCCGGGCTGAATGAAGCGATAGACAATAAATTGATCACAGAACACCTTCTCTCTGTTCACAGGTATAACCTGAGGTCAGACCTGAGCGATCATGCCAATCCACAGAGGCCATCGTTTGCTATGGGTGAGGATGGTGGGCTGCTACTGTGTTCATGGCCAAAAGGAGGTGAATTATCTTTACCTTTTGTTTACAGTAACGAGGTATGGACAGGTATAGAATACCAGGTTGCCTCCCACCTTATGATGAAAGGGAAGGTAAAAGAAGGATTGGATATTGTCAGGACCTGCAGAGACAGGTACGATGGCAGGATCAGGAACCCGTTTAACGAGTATGAATGCGGGCACTGGTACGCCCGTGCTATGTCAAGTTACGGTCTGCTGCAGGGATTAACAGGTATACGTTATGATGCTGTTGACAGTATACTGTATATTGACAGCAGGATCGGGGATGATTTCGTCTCATTCATCTCAACCGAAACCGGCTTTGGTAATGCCGGGTTACGTAAGGGAGAACCGTTTCTTGATGTAAAGTACGGAAATATTGAGGTAAAGGAAATACGAAACCTCATCAATGAGAGATGAGGGCTGATTTCGACCACATGGTTTCAGCCGGGGTAAGATATAACTCAACATGGTCAATAACCATTATAAAACCCCCCGGACAAGTTAAAGATTATTCGGAGCTCTCTTCGGCGGTTAAATAATCCAGAAGCTTAATATCAGCTTTCACTAATTGAACAACATGTAACAATAGATTTTTCGTTTCTGAAAGCATCTCAATATAGGTAAGACTTACTTTTACTCCTTTCTGTTTTTTCTTGATGATTTTAACCCTGTTGTAAAGAATCTCATTAATGAGACCGATCAGTTTGTCGCGAAAAAGGGCAAGCTCATCAACCTGATCATATTTTCTTTGCTCTAACAGGTCAATCAAATACTCGAAAAAGGCTTTAAGCTGATCTTTAAAACCCATTAAGCTACCCTTTTGCTCTTTGTCAAAAGCATGATTATTATCCAGGTGGTTGAAAGCAGGCTGGATAATATGAGTCATCGAATTGCACATCTCAATCATATAGGTTACAACCTGAACATAGTGGTGACCCCTTTCCAGATCACTCTCTTCAAATTTCTTCAGAGTATTTGGAATTTCTTCCCGTATCTGTTTTATATCCTTCGTGAGTTTTTTACATTCTTTCCTAAGTTTCTTTAGTGCTTTGTGCTTTTCTTTGAAGAAATACGTATAAGTATGATTCAACAGGTTTGAAACATTTATGATAGAGTCTTTAACTTCATCATCACAGGATTTAAGTACCTGGTACGAAGCAATAATGTTTTCACTATTTGCTTTAACTTCTTTTTCTGATTTCTTCTTGTGCAGGACATGGGTTCTAAATAATATAAATCCGGATAGTGCAATAAGTGCAATGATTACAGGCATCTTCCCAAAAAATATAAGTATAGCAATAATGAATGAAGCCAGAAATGCTATGAACGCTGTGAAGAACCATCCCCCGATAACTGTTAACACACCGCTTATCCGATATACAGCGCTATCTCTCCCCCAGGCACCATCAGCAAGAGATGTTCCCATAGCAACCATGAAAGTTACGTAGGTTGTGGAAAGAGGAAGTCTCAGTGATGTGCCAATTGCAATAAGTATACTGGCTACAACAAGATTTACAGATGCCCTCACAAGGTCAAAAGCTAATTTATAATCTTTGTTTTCAAAGTCAATATCTGCCTGGAACCTGCTCTCAACAAATTTGATCAGGCCATCAGGACTTATAGATCGTATTCCTCTGCTTAGTTCAATGGATATTCTTACTATAAATCTTGACAGAGATGAAGAATCAAAGCGTTCAGCACCTTCATCCTGCCTGCTCAGGTCAATTGTTGTTGCAGTAACAGACTTTGCCTTCTTCGAAAAGCGTAAAGTCAGCACCATAATCATTCCGGCAGTAACCAGAAATAAGATTGGAGTATTTACTGGCTCACGTAATGATTCCATCATATAGGTTCCGGCATTCTCAGCCCCGGAAGTAGTAAAATCCCTGAATGATTCAAATCCGGCCAGAGGTACGCCAATAAAATTGACCAGATCATTTCCTGCAAATGCCATCGCCAGAGCAAATGTTCCAACCAATACTGTTATTTTCAGTATGTTGACTCTGGTATAGATCACTAACAGTTGAAATATGATGGTCCAACCCACGAAACTGGCTAAGAGTATTAATGTTATATGGCTATTAATATAGTCTAAAGCTTCATATGATATCAAGGTGGATCCTTTTGCACCTTTGATCAAAAGAAAATAAAGAATAGCAGTGATCGCAAAACCACCCCATAATCCTCCCCAGTACTTTAAGGTAGATCCCTGATTAAAAGAAAATGCCAGTCTTACAAACCATTGAACGATCAAGCCAACATTAAATGCAATAACAATAGACAGGAATATCCCAATTATAATGAGTACTGAACTCTCAATGTTTATATAATTTCCAATAGAATCTGTCCCGGCTTCTGCTCCTGCAACTTTCATCATTCCTACGGCAACAGCAGCACCAAGAATCCCAAAGACAATGGAAATAGTTGTTGAAGTTGGCAGACCAACTGTGTTAAAAAAGTCCAGAAGCAGGATATTTGATAGCATCACGGCAAGAAAAATAACCATGATTTCACCGAAAGAAAAAAACTCAGGATTAAAGATCCCTTTCCTGGCAACTTCCATCATACCATTTGAAAACACTGCACCTATCAGAACTCCAATTGCTGCAACAAGGATTATTATTTTAAATGGAGCTGATTTAGAACCAATGGCTGAATTGAGGAAATTAACCGCGTCGTTGCTAACACCTACAATCAGAAGGGAGATGGCGAGTAAGAATAAACAGCCAACAATCAGAACATAATAGGTTGCCATTTATAAGTCATTGATCAGAACTACCAAATATAACTTTATTAACGCTAATTTTATATTAAATTTAAGTAAAAAAAAGGATTACTCCTCACTGCGCCCGCCTTTGCCTCCGGCACTGTTAGGCTTCGTTCCTCGTGATCTTCCTGGGTTCGATCCGCTCATTAAAGTATTAATTAATTCCGCTCCATAGAAAAATACCTTGGTTTCGCTTTCGTCCAGATAATAATACCTATACCTGCAATAATAAACGGAAAGCTCAACAACTGCCCCATGTTTAATCTCATACCTTCCTCAAATGCAACCTGGTCATTCTTCAGAAATTCAATTAAAAATCTGGCACTAAACAGAGCAATCATAAAGACACTAAATATGAAACCATCCCGAATTTCCATATTCCTTTTTTGATAAAAAACAAATGATGCAATGAATATCAAAAAATAACTTAATGCTTCATATAATTGCGTTGGATGCCTGGGAACAGTAGGGAGTAATTCACCAGTAGTACTGTCGTAAAGCCTGTCTCTGACAAATTCCACACCCCATGGTAAATTGGTTGGAAGACCATAAATTTCCGAGTTGAAAAAATTCCCGATACGGATGAATGCACAAATTAACGCCACAACAATTACAATCCTGTCCATAAGCCAGAGGTAAGGAATTTTATATTTTCTATTATAAAGCCAAAGAGCGATAAGAACACCTATGGCCCAGCCATGACTTGCCAGTCCCCCTTTCCAGGTTTTAAGGATCTCCAGCGGATTTTTCAGATAATAGCCAGGTTCATAAAAAAACACATGACCGAGCCTTGCTCCAACAATACCAGCAATTACAGCATAAATTAATAGACTATCGACCATACTGGGTGTGAGTTTGTCACCGCGGAGATATCGCTTAAAAATCAGGTATGCTGTTAATAAACCCAATGCAATCATCAACCCATACCATCTGATACCGTGGTTGCCTATAGAAAATATTTCAGGATTAAAATCCCAGGTTATTACGCTAAATATCATAACATATACAGTTGTGGTAAATATTAGACTAAAGCTAATTCAATATTCTGATATTTAAAAACTAAAAGTGCAATGGCAAGGTATTAGTGTGAGATTTTAGGTGTCAATTTACATTCCTGGCCACATGATGGTCCGGAAGTATTATGGACAACCAATGTTGGCAAAGGTTTTGACGGACCGGCTATTAAGGACGGCAAAGTCTATTTGCTTGACAGGGATGATTCAACAGGTGATATCATGCGGTGTTTTGATTTTAACGATGGAAAGGAATTATGGAGCTACAGTTATGATGCACCAGGATCAGTTTCATATCCGGGGTAACGAAGTGTTCCTGTTATCGATGGCAACAGGGTCTATTCCTGCGGTCCTTACGGAGACCTGTACTGCATTGATACCAACACACATATACCGATATGGAACAAGAACGTCATGAAAGATTTCGGTGGAATTAAATTACCTGTATGGGCGATATCCCAATGTCCACTGACATACGGCGACTTGCTTATTGTATCTTACTCACAGGATCCTAACGCCGGATTGGTTGCCTTTAACAAATTGACAGGAGATATAATATGGAAGACAGAAGCAATAGGAGCTGAAACTTATGCCAGCCTGTCCGTCGCAAAGATTGCATGAGAGGATCATATTGTAATGGTATTTTCATCCACAAATACCTTTATGCACAGGGATGCTGAGAAATTACCGGGCAGGATAATGGGGTTAAAACCACAAACAGGGGAAATACTCTGGGAACACAGTAACTGGCAGAATATGATTCAGGTTGCTCCAGCTCTTGATGCCGGCAAAGGAAGAATTATTGTTGTTGGGGGCTATGATCATGGTATGGCTATGATTAAGGTAGAGAAAATGGAAGATGGTCAATATAGTGTCAAAGTGGCCGAATGATAATAATAATTACACATTAGCGTGTCCCTTCTGATGTATTAGTTTTTTAATGTTCACTAATCTCTATCTTTTTCGAACTAATCATTGTAAACAATACCACCAGGCCGAGAAGAGCTACTAAAGCTGACAGGTAGTACACTCCAATCATTTCTCCAATAGAATATCCAATCCCTATAACTAAAGGTCCCAGGGTTTGGCCAATCCTGAGTACCATGCCATTTAATGACATAAAAGCTCCTCTCTGATTATCAGGAGCCAAATTTGCCAGGGAAGTTTGCAAACTGGGCATATTAAGTGCCTGGGCAGAGCCGAATATTAAGATCGGAAGAAGGAAGATATACAAATTATTGATGTGAGGAATGACCAGGGAAATAATCAAATAAAATGTAAAAGCAGTTTTCAATAAGAATAAACTACCGAATCTACTGGTCAGCCTTCCAACCTGTGTTGCAAGGATTGCTGTGGTTAATGAACTTATCGATAACAATATGCCAATTTGAGGAGCTTCAAGATCAAATTTTTGACTGACCAGAAAAGGTATGTAAGTTAAATAGGCACCATATAATATAAAAAAGGTCAGGATACCTAAAAGAAATATACCGATCACCTCCTTTTTTCTTATACTGATTGAAATCGCTTTAATATACTGTTTGAAATCAGATACTTTTTCAAATTTCGGTTCCCTGACACCAAAAATTACAAAGAGGCCAACCGGGATGGCCAACAGAGGCAAAATAAAAGGATAATACCACGCAATACCCGCCAGCCCTCCACCAATTAGAGGATAGGAAGCAGTGGATAAACTCAGCACACTGGCATTGTATCCCATGGCAGCAGGACGTTCTTTTCCTCTGAAGAAATCGCCCACCAGTGTGATGTTGATTGATCCCAAAGGAGCTGCACCGATGCCCTGAATTACCCGAAGAATAATAATCATGTGAAAGTTCTTTACAAAAAAGATTGAAAAACCGGCCAGTCCGAAAATGAAAAGAGAGGGAATCAATACTGCCTTCCTTCCAATTCTATCGGCAAAAACACCTGCAACAGGGGTTAAGAAAATACCCGGAAATGTAAATGCACTGATAAGTAAGGCTATCTCTGATTTATTCAGGTCTAAGGCTTGTGAGATTTTGGGCAATGCAGGTGTCAGACTCGCTACACCCATGACACCAATCAGTGTGATGCTAAAAATAACATACAGGCGCCGGTCTTTTAATAACTTTTTTTCACTCATAACTTCCTTTCTGCGTCAAAGAAAGTAATTATTCTGTCTTGCAATGGATTTTCCATACATTTTGTGTAATCAAATAAAGGAGC